>Ga0114129_10016516_pt1 | contig 10510 bp, 7 predicted proteins | sample RhiMetdeltSRZDD1_FD_80071 | JGI IMG/M metagenome (GOLD analysis project Ga0114129, IMG submission 80071) | Populus rhizosphere microbial communities from Tennessee, USA - Rhizosphere MetaG P. deltoides SRZDD1 (version 2) (version 2) | ecosystem: Host-associated > Plants > Roots > Rhizosphere >... | reverse complement strand
GTACTTCGTGAACCGCGTGCACGACCGCATCGGGCTCATCCCGCGGCCACGGATGCTGCTCGGTATCCCGTCCGGGGTCACCGAGGTGGAGAAGCGCGCCGTCCGTGATGCGGCCCTCAACGCCGGCGCACGCTGGGCCCGGCTCATCGAGGAACCGATGGCCGCGGCGATCGGTGCGGGCCTGCCGGTGAGCGAGCCGTCGGGCAGCCTCATCGTCGACATCGGTGGCGGGACCACGGAAGTGGCGGTCATCTCGCTCGGCGGCATCGTCGTAAGCCGCTCGATCCGGATCGGCGGCGACGAGATGGACGGCGACATCGTCACGTTCGCGCGGCGTGAGTACAACCTGTTCCTCGGCGAGCGGACCGCGGAGGACATCAAGATCGCGATCGGGTCCGCGTACCCCGGGGAGTGGGACGCCCAGCGGGTAACGCTGCGTGGTCGCGACCTGCTCACCGGCCTCCCCCGGAGCGTCGAGGTCGGTGCCGATCAGATCCGCGAAGCCATCGAGCCGTCGGTCGCCCAGATCGTCGACACCGTCAAGGACACGATCGAGGAGACCCCGCCCGAGCTCGTGGCCGACATCATGGACCAGGGCATCGTCGTCGCCGGTGGCGGCGCGCTGCTGGCCGGCCTCGACCGGCGCATCGCCGAGGCGACCCAGATGCCGGTCCACATCGCGAACGACCCGCTCACCTGCGTCGTTCGCGGAACCGGGATCGTGCTCGAAGAGCTCGACAACATGGACCGCGTGCTCGTCGCCGAGACGTACTCGCGGCCGCCGCGCTGACGAGGCGATGGTCGACGGCTCCTTGACCGCCGACCGATGATCGATAGTCGATGGCAACCACCCTCAACAACCGCACGACCCGTCGCCGCACCATCGCCTTCTCGGTGCTGGCCTCGCTCAGCGTGCTGCTGATGGCTTTCTCGTCCAACCCGTACCTCCGCGACGTCCAGAGCGGGATCGGCTTCGCATTCCGACCGATCCAGGGCGCCCTCGACGGTGTCGCGGGCGGCGTCGCGTCGATCGGGGCGGCGATCGCTGAGATCGACCGCCTGCGCGTCGACAACGGATCGCTCCATTCCGAGAACGAACGCCTGGCAGCGGAGAACGCCCGTCTCCAGGAGATCGCCCGCGAGAATGGGCTCCTCACCAGCCTCCTGCAGCTGCGTGCCGGGTTCGAGTTCAAAACCGCCGCCGCAGGCGTCATCTCTCGCGAGTCCTCGGAATTCCGCCGCGTCATCGGGATCGACAAGGGCACCAACGACGGCATCAAGGTCGGGGACGTGGCGGTCGCCGGTGGCGGCGCCCTGGCCGGCCGGGTCACCGCCGTCGGACCGGACAGCGCGACGATCGTGCTGCTCACCGACGGCACCTCGACCGTGATCGGCCAGCTCGTGTCGACCGCCGCGACCGGACAGGTCGTCGGGCAGCTCGGCGGCGTGCTGGTGATGGAACAGATCGACGCCGGCGAGAAGATCGACCTCGGCGACGAGGTGGTCAGTGCCGGGCTCGAGCTCGGTGGCGGCGTTCGCTCGCCGTATCCGAAAGGCCTGCTGATCGGCCAGGTCGTCGATGTCCGGCGCGACGCGAACGCCGTCGTCCAGACGGCCTACCTGCAGCCGGCCGCCGACCTGTCCAAGCTCGAGTACGTGCTGGTGATCCTCGACTACGAGGGCGGGCTGCCGCCGCTGACCGAGCAGCCCGTCGATTGCTCGCCGACAGGCCAGGGAACCCTGCCTGAAGGGGAGCAGCCGTGCTACCCGGCATCGCCCCGCCCGGGCTCCTCGCCACGACCGTCAGCCCGTCCGTAGCGCTCGGACGCCCCTGCTACCCTTCGCGGCGATGAAGGGCATCGTGCTCGCCGGCGGGACCGCCACCCGGCTGTTCCCGCTCACGATCGTGACCAACAAGCACCTGTTGCCGATCTACGACCGGCCGATGATCTATTACCCGATCGAGACGCTCGCCGGCATGGGCATCCGCGAGGTCATGGTCGTCGTCGGCGGCAAGAGCGTCGGTGACGTGGTCGAGCTCCTGGGCGACGGCGCCCATTTCGGCCTTGATCTGACGTACCGCTACCAGGCCGGGGCGCACGGCATCGCCCACGCCATCGGCCTCGCGCGCGACTTCGTCGGCGCCGATGCGTTCTGCTGCGTCCTCGGCGACAACATCCTGCGCGGACCCGAACTGGCAGACATCGCCGCGGAGTTCGAGGCGAGCGACGCCGGCGCCGGTGCGCTCCTTTACCGCGTCCCGGACCCGCAGCGGTTCGGCGTCGCCGAGCTCGACGACAACGGCCGCGTCGTGAAGTTCGAGGAGAAGCCGACGCACCCCAAGAGCGACCTCATCCCGATCGGCGTCTACTTCCTGCGCCCGGACGCGTTCGCCGTGATCGACCAGCTCGCCCCGTCGGGTCGAGGCGAATTCGAGATCACGGACGTCCTGAACCACTACATCCCCGACGGCAGGCTGTTCACCCGCGTCTACGAGGGCCACTGGACGGACGCCGGGACCGTCCCATCGCTGCTCCGCGCCTCGGAGCTGGCCCGGGACGATCACGAGGCCGGTCACCTCGCGCCGCCGGTCGAACGCCCTCTCGCATGACCGACACGCGCCGCTACGACCGCCTGCTGGTCACGGGCGGCGCCGGGTTCATCGGCTCGTGCTACGTGCGCGACGTGCTCGGCCGCCAGGACGGAACACGCATCACGGTCCTCGACAAGCTGACGTACGCGGGCAACGAGGCGAACCTCGCACCCGTCCGCGACGACCCCGAGCTGGCGAACCGGTTCCGGTTCGTCCGGGGCGACATCGCGGACGCGGACATCGTCGGCCCGCTCGTGGACGACGCCGACGCGGTCCTCAACTTCGCGGCCGAGTCGCACGTCGACCGCTCGATCCTCGACCCCGAGGCGTTCCTGCGCACGGGGGTGATCGGCGTCCACGTCCTGCTCGAGGCCTGCCGTCTGGCGGCGCATCGGCCGCGCTACCTTCAGGTGTCCACCGACGAGGTCTACGGCTCGGTCGAGACCGGGCTGTCGCGCGAGGGCGATGCGCTCGCGCCTCGATCCCCGTACGCCGCCGCGAAGGCCGCGGGCGAGATGCTCGTCCGCTCCTACGTCGTCACGCACGGCCTCGATGCCGTCGTCACCCGCGGCTCGAACACGTACGGGCCGTACCACCATCCCGAGAAGCTCATCCCGTTGTTCGTCACCAATGCCATCGACGACCAGGCGCTGCCGCTCTACGGCGACGGTCTCCAGCGCCGTGACTGGCTGTACGTGAGCGACCACGCGGCCGCGATCGACCACGTCCTGCGGCACGGCACCCCGGGCGAGACCTACAACATCCCGGGCGGCGTCGAGATGGCGAACCGCGACACCGTGGCCCTGCTGCTCGAGCGCCTCGGCAAGCCGTGGTCGCTGGTCCGTCACGTCGAGGATCGGCCCGGGCACGACCGTCGTTACGCGATGGACGGAGCGAAGCTCGCCGCGCTCGGCTGGCGACCGGGGACCTCGTTCGAGGACGGTCTCGCGGCGACGATCGACTGGTTCGTCGCCAACGAACCCTGGTGGCGCTCGGCACGATCCGGCGACTGGGATGCCTACTACGAGCGGCAATACGGCCGGCGACTCGCCCACGGCCAGCCGGCGGCGGCGGTCGACCGACCCGCCGGCTGATGCGCGTCGCGGTCACCGGCGCGAACGGTCGACTCGGCCGTGCCCTGGTCGCCGCGCTTGCCGACGCGCCGTTCACCGGACCGGGCGGCCCGATCGCCTGGACCCGGACCGACTTCGACCTCGACGCGCCCGACGACGTCGGCACGATCCTCGACCGTGATCGGGCCGAGGTCGTGGTCCACGCCGCGGCCTGGACCGACGTCGACGGCTGTGCTCGCGACCCGGACCTGGCGATCGGTCGCAATGCCGTGGCGACCGGGCACCTCGCGATCGCCTGTGCGACCCGCGGCCTCGACCTGCTGGTGATATCGACCAACGAGGTGTTCGATGGCCGGCGGACTGACGGGCGTCCATACGCCATCGACGAGCCTTTGTCGCCCGGCAACTCGTACGGCGCCTCGAAGGCGATGGGCGAACAGGTCGCGCGCGACGCCTTCCTGAACCGCCGCGGCATGGTCGGCATCGTCCGCTCGAGCTGGCTCTACGGGCCACCCGGCAACGACTTCCCGACCAAGATCCTCGCGGCGGCCGACCGCGCGACCGCCGCGGGCGAGCCGTTGCGCGTCGTCGGCGACGAGTTCGGCTCGCCGACATTCACCCACGACCTGGCCGAGGCGATCGTCGACCTGCTCGGGGCGGGTGAGGTCCGCGGCGTCCATCACGTCGTCAACTCCGGAGTGGCATCCAGGGCAGGCTGGGCGCGTGAGCTCTTCCGGCAGGTCGGGCACGACGCGACGATCGAAGAGGTCCCGTCGTCGACCTGGCAGCGGGAATCGACGCCGCCGCCGTGGGGCGTCCTCGAGCCGACACCGCTGCCGTCCGGCGAGCCGCTCCGCCCCTGGCAGGCGGCCCTCGCCGACTACGTTCCGATGCTCGTCCGCCAGCGCGCGGCGGCCGCCCGATGAGCGCCTCGTCGATCCGGGGCGTCCGCTTCGGCTCGGTCGAGCGGCATGCCGACGAGCGCGGCTCATTCCGCGAGATCTGGCGGGCGGACACCTTCGGCGCCATCGACCCGACGCTGGCCGGCGCGGATCCCGGCACCGAGTCCCGGTTCGTGCAGGCGAACCTGTCGACCTCGGCCGCCGGCGTCCTCCGGGGTCTGCATCTCCACCGCCGGCAGTTCGATCACTGGGTCGTCGCCTCGGGTCGGGCCTTCGTCGCCCTGGTCGACGTCCGGCCGATGCTCGCCGGCGGCCAGCGCCCGGTCGTCGAAACGCGCGAGCTGCGCCAGGACGACTGGGTCGACATCCCGACTGGCGTGGCTCACGGGTTCCTGGCCCTCGAGGATCTCGAGCTCGTGTACCTCGTGACCGCCACGTACGACGGCAGCGACGAGCTCGGGTTCGCGTGGGACGACCCATTGGCGGCAGTTCCCTGGCCGTCGGTGCCCGGCTCCGCGGACGGTCGCCCGATCCTGTCCGGTCGGGATCGCGCCAATCCGCCGCTGGGCGATCTGGTCGAGCGCCTCCTCGCAGTGGGCTGAGACCCGAAACCGCCCCGGACCGCACCTTCCGTCACACCTCTTCTCCGCGCCCGATCCGAACGGGCTAAGACCGTCGGGACCATCCCGCGATGGTCGCGTCGCGTGCGCCGAGCGACCCTTGTACGCACCAATCCCCCAGCGCGCGGAGCCCCGGTGCGTCGAACCCTCACCCTTCTCACGTTCGTCCTGACGCTTGCCCTCGGGTCGTTCGTCGCGGCTGCCCCGGTGCTCGCGGACGAGCCCCCGCCGCCACCGACGAAGGTCGTGATCATCGTCGGCCCAACGCACAGTGCGACCGACAGCTATCGCGCCGACGCCAATGAGGCGTACGCCGAGGCGATCAAGTACACGACGAACGTGAAGAAGGTCTACAGCCCGAACGCGACGTGGTCGGCCGTCAAGAACGCGACCGTCGGTGCGAACATCGTGATCTACTTCGGTCACGGCAACGGCTGGCCCAGCCCGTACACGAACGACGCCAACTACACGACGAAGGACGGCTTCGGGCTCAACGCGACCGCCGGCAACGGCGACGCGAACACCAAGTACTACGGCGAGCCGTCGGTGTCCACGCTGGACCTCGCGCCGGGTGCCCTGATCCTCCTCCACCACCTCTGCTACGCATCGGGCAACAGCGAGCCCGGCAACCCCGCACCCACGAAGTCCGTCGCCAAGCAGCGCGTCGACAACTACGGTGCAGGCTTCCTCAAGGCCGGCGTGAGCGCCGTCATAGCCGACGGGCACCGCGGGCCGGTCGACTACCTCGAGGCGATCTTCACGGGCGCGCCCGACCTGACGCTGGCCGACCTGTGGCGCACGCAGCCGAATTACCACGGCAACGAGTTCGGGTTCGGCTCGTCGCGTACACCGGGGATGACGGCCCTGATGGACCCGGACAGCCCCTCTGCCGGCTACTACCGCTCGTTCATCGGCAACCCCGCGACCACGACCGCCAACGTCCGCAGCGGGACGCAGCCGGTCGATCCGCCGCCACCTCCGGGCGCATACCCGGTCCAGATGGTCTTCGACGACCTGTGGAGCTCGCCCTTCGTGGCGTCGATCCAGTGGATCTACGACGAGAAGATCACGAATGGCTGTAGCGCGACGCTGTACTGCCCGCGCTCGCCGGTCACCCGCGGCCAGATGGCGACGTTCCTCGCCAGGGCGATGCACCTGCCGGCGGCGACGCACGACTACTTCACCGACGACGACGGGCAGACCCACGAGGCGTCGATCAACGCGATCGCGGAGGCGGGGATCACCGGCGGGTGCGCGCCGCACCTGTTCTGCCGCAACGACCCCGTCAGCCGCGCCCAGATGGCGGCGTTCCTCGTCCGCGCCCTCAACGTGCCGCCCGCGACGAAGGACTGGTTCCATGACGACGATGGCTCGACGCTCGAGGCGTCGATCAACGCCATGGCCGAGGCCGGGCTGACCGGTGGCTGCGGAGCAGGGACGTTCTGTCCGAACCAGTCCGTGACGCGCGAGCAGATGGCGGCGTTCCTCGTCCGGGCGTTCAAGCCCGCCTAGCCGGTCCGCCTCGCCGCCGACCACGCCAGACCACCCCGGACCACTCCGTACCAGTCCCCCGCCGGACCATCGGCTCGTAGTTCGGCCGCGGCAGGCGCACCTATCGTGACGGCTCCATCGCGAGGAGATCGACTTGTCCGTTCGAGGCCGACCGCTCGTCCCTGGCGCCCTCGCGACGCTGGTGCTGATCGCGACCGTGATGCCGGCGAGCGCTGGCGAGCCGAGCTCGACTGCGGCGCAGCCCTGGGCGACGCTCGAGCAGCCTCGGGCAGGCTCGCCCTCGAACGAGCCGACCGCGCCGTCCGAGCTCCGTTCCTCCATCCACTGGGACGAGGCGCGTGCCCACGCCATCGACACGCTCGACCTCCCGGCGGGCGGCCGGGTCACGGTCGGGTTCACCCCGCGACCCGGAGACCGCTGGAAAGTCGGGGGTTCCGCCGCGCGTCCACTCCCCGCGGGCCTGCGCAGCGGTCGGGAGCTGCGGACCGGCAAGACGCCGGCCATCACGGATCAAACCGCGACGGCCACGACCGTGGACGACGCCTCGATCACCCTTGCCGCGAAGGTCAGCGCCAGCGGCCTGCGCAAGGAGATCTTCGGCTTCCTCCCGTACTGGGAGCTGACCGACGCCTCGACGACGATCGACTACAGCAAGATCTCGACGATCGCCTACTTCGGCCTCGGGGCCGCGGCCAACGGCACGCTCGAGCGAACGAGCTCGACGGGTGCGACGACGGTCGGTTGGCGCGGGTGGACGAGCGCCCAGCTCACCTCCGTCATCAACGCCGCCCACAGGACCCACACCCGCGTCGTGCTGACGGTGCAGAGCTTCGCGTGGAGCACGGGTGGCGCCAACAAGCAGAAGGCACTCCTCGGGAGCGCGAGCGCCCGGGCGACCCTGGCGCGGCAGATCGCGGGCGCGGTCCGCGCGCGCGGCGCCGACGGCGTCAACCTCGACTTCGAGCCCGTGGTCTCGGGCTACGAGGCGGCGTTCACCGCGCTCGTCAGGCGGCTGCGCTCCGAGCTCGACGCCGTACACGCCGGCTACCAGCTGACCTTCGACACGACCGGCTACATCGGGAACTACCCGATCGAGGCGGCGACGGCTGCCGGCGCCGCCGACGCGATCTTCATCATGGGCTACGACTACCGCACGGCCGGCTCGAACCCGGTCGGCGCCATCGCGCCGATCGGCGGCCCGCGCTACGACATCGCCGACACGATCCGCGCGTACGCCGCACGCGTGCCCCCGTCGAAGCTGATCCTCGGGGTGCCGTACTACGGTCGGGCGTGGTCGACCGATGGCGATCAGCTCAATGCGGCCAACATCAGCGGTTCCAAGAACGGGCCTTCCACCGCGGTCGTCTACGGCACGGGCATCGGCATCCTCCAGGAGCACGGCCGTCATTGGGACACCCGCGAGGGTGTGGCCTGGACCGCCTACCGCCGCCAGAACTGCACGGCGACGTACGGCTGCGTCACGGTCTGGCGGCAGCTCTACCTGGACGACGCAGCCGCATTGCGCGCCAAATACGACCTCGTCAACGGCTACAAGCTGCGCGGCGCCGGGATCTGGGCGCTCGGCTACGACGGGACGCGCCCGGAGCTGTGGGCGGCGATCAAGGCCAAGTTCGTCACGGACACGACGCCGCCGCGATCGTGGATCACGCGCCTTTCATCCGGCCAGACGAGCCCTGGCTTCGTCGTCCGCTGGGGCGGCGAGGACGACAGCGCAGTGTGGAGCTACGACCTGCAGGTCTCGCGCGACGGGGGCGCGTGGACCACCTGGCTCACGCGGACGAAGCTCACGGCCGCCATGTATACGGGCAGCGACGGCCGGCGCTATTCGTTCCGGATCCGAGCCCGGGACATCAAGGGCAATCTCGGCGGGTGGGTCGGGGTCCAGCGGGCCTTCCCGGGGTCGGGTCTCCGGGTCGGTGGCTTCGGCTCCGTCCGGATCGACGGGCTTTCGGTGCGCGCCGCGCCGGATGCCTCGGCGGAACGGGTCGGGGGAATGAGCATGGGCAGCCTCGTGGCGATCACCGGTGGGCCGGTCACAGCGGACGGCTACACCTGGCACCGGATCAGGGGCGCGCTCCGTGACTGGCCCGCGTCGACCATCACCCACATTGACGAATGGGTCGCGACGAGCTCGGCGACCGAGACGTACGTGACACCGGCACCCGGCCCGCACCAGACGCGGGTGATCGGCCAGCTCACGGGCCTGACCTTCGGCGATGCCGGGGCGGCCAGCGTGGGCACCTCGACGAACGCCCGCAAGCATCGCTCGTTCTCGCCCAACGGCGACGGGCGCTACGACATCCTGAAGATCCGCTGGACCAACGCCCTCGATCTCGACGCGCTCGAGCTGCGCGTCTATCGATCCGATGGTTCGGGTGTCGGCGTCGTGCCGATGAACCCGCTCGCATCCGGGACCCGGGTGTGGGGCTGGAACGGCAAGGTCGGGGGTGTCCGGGTCAGGAACGGGACGTACTACGTGACGCTCGTCGGGACGATCGGCGCCGCGACGCACGCGAACCCATCGGTCGGTTACGGCGGGGCCGTCCTGCTGGGTCGCTACGGCGTACGGGTCGCGACCGTGCTGATCCCATTCACCGACGTGACGGCGTTCGTCCCTGCCATCGAATGGCTGTACATGGAGGACATCACCGCCGGTTGCTCGCCGACACGGTTCTGCCCCGACGCCAGGGTCACGCGCGTCCAGATGGCGCAGTTCATCGCGCGTGCCCTCGATCTGCCGCCGGCCACGACCGACTATTTCGACGACGACGACGGGATCACCGGAGAGAGCAGCATCAACGCGATGGCGAAGGCCGGCCTCACCACCGGCTGCGGCAGTCGCCGGTTCTGTCCGACGCGGATCGTGACCCGCGCCCAGATGGCCCAGTTCCTCGCCCGCGCCCTGCATCTGCCCGCGACCATGGCCGACTACTTCGACGACGACGACGGGCTGACCGGCGAGAGCAGCATCAACGCGATGGCCCGGGCGGGGCTCACGAGCGGATGCGCACCGCGCCGCTTCTGCCCGACCGTGGCCATCACGCGCGAGCAGATGGCCGCTCTGCTGTATCGCAGCCTTGGCCACTGATGCGCCGGTACACTCGCCCACGATGAGCGCCCCCGGACGGACGACCTGGGTGGTCGTGCCCACGTACAACGAGGCGGACAACATCCGGCCGTTGACGGCCGCGATCCTCGCGGCCCTCCCGGACGTGACGATCCTCGTCGTCGACGACTCGTCGCCGGACGGCACCGGCCGCATCGCCGACGAGCTCGCCGCCGATGAGCGGATCCGCGTCCGGCATCGCACTGCCAAGCAGGGTCTCGGCAAGGCCTACCTCGACGGCTTCTCGGTGGCGCTGGCCGGCGGCGCCGAGGTCGTGGTACAGATGGACGCCGACTTCAGCCACGATCCGGCGGTCCTGCCGTCGCTCGTCGGACCGATCCGGGACGACCTCGCCGATCTCGTTATCGGCTCGCGCTACACGCGCGGTGGCGGTGTCGTCGATTGGGGTCTCGGCCGGCGGCTGATCTCGCGCTGCGGGTCGCTGTTCGCGAGGATCGTGCTCGGCCTCTCCCCGAACGACCTGACCGGTGGCTTCAAGGCGTGGCGGGCGAGCACCCTGGCCGCCGTCCCATTCGATGGACTCCACGCTGGCGGCTACGTGTTCCAGATCGAGACGACGTTCCGTGCCAGCCGCACCGGCGCCCGCGTCCGCGAGGTCCCGATCACCTTCACCGACCGGAGGATCGGGCAGAGCAAGATGTCGCGCCGGATCCTGGTGGAGG
>Ga0114129_10016514_pt1 | contig 10511 bp, 10 predicted proteins | sample RhiMetdeltSRZDD1_FD_80071 | JGI IMG/M metagenome (GOLD analysis project Ga0114129, IMG submission 80071) | Populus rhizosphere microbial communities from Tennessee, USA - Rhizosphere MetaG P. deltoides SRZDD1 (version 2) (version 2) | ecosystem: Host-associated > Plants > Roots > Rhizosphere >... | reverse complement strand
CTACGATTTTCAGTCGTATGCTCTACCAACTGAGCTACCTCGCCGCCAACTGACGATGATAGCGTCTACTCCGCGCGGAGGGCAAGCATCGGATCGACGCGCACGGCGCGGAGCGCGGGCAGCTCGGTCGCGATGAGCGCGATCGCGGCGAGCAGGACGCCGACGGCGACGAACGTCGCCGCGTCGGTCGCGGTGATGTTGAAGAGAAGCGAGGCGATGAAGCGGGTCAGCAGACGTGCACCCGCGGCGCCGGCGGCGAGGCCGAGGGCAACGACGCCAACCGCGGCGATGCCGTGCGCGCGATGACGCGCGAGCATCCGCAGCCCGAATCGCACGTCGCGCAGAAACGTCATCGTCATTCCGATCGAAGCGCCAGCATCGGATCGATTCGCACCGCGCGAATCGCCGGCAGCGCGCTCGCCACGAGCGCGACGGCCGCAAGCAATGCGACGACGGCGAGAAACGTGAGCGGGTCGCGTTCGCCGACGTTGAAGAGCAGCGTCGTCAGATAGCGCGACACCGCCAGCGCGCCCGCGAGGCCCGCGACCACACCGGCGCATGTCCATGCAAAGCCTTCGCGAACCACCAGCGCCACGATCCGCGGAGCGTCCGCGCCGAGCGCGAGACGGACCGCGATTTCGCGCATTCGCCGGGCCGTGGCGTACGCGACGACGCCGTAGACGCCGACGGCGGTCAGCGTGACCGCGATCAGCGAGAAGACGCCCAGCACGAAGAGCGCGAACCGCGTGTCTGCGGATGCTTCGGCGACGTACGATTCGAGCGATCGGAGCGCGTGCACCGGACGACCGGGGCCGAGCTGTTCGATCGTCTGTTTCATCAGCGCCGCCATCTCGGCGGGATCCCGCCGCGTCCGGACGGCGACCGCCATGTCCCACGCCATCGTGCGGTAGGGCAGCCAGAGCTGCGGCTCGCTCTCGCGGCGCACGTCGTCGAGCTGCAAGTGGCCGACGACGCCGACGACGTCGGCCCACTGACGCTGGGCCGGCTGGCTGGGTTGCAGCAGGAGCCGCTTGCCGACCGCGCGCTCGCCGGGCCACAGAAGCGCGGCAAGATGCTCGTCGACCATGACGGCCGGATCGCGCCGCGCCGCGTCGCTCGCGTCGAACAGACGGCCGGCGCGAAGCGGAACGCCCAGCAATTCCGCATAGCCAGGAAAAGACGCGACCACGCGCGTTATCCGTTCCGGCGCGCCCGCGCCGAGCGCGAATCGGCGCGTCATCGTCGGACCCGCAAACGGAATCGGCAGACCGACGGCGACCGCGTCGACTCCCGGAATACTGCGTACGGCATCCTGCGCCGCGCGGTAGAACGCTTCGCGGTCCTCCAGCTTTCTGAAGTGCATCGGCGGCAGATCGACCCTGACGGTCGCGACGCCCGAGGGATTGAAGCCGAGTGGATGCTGCCGCATCTGGACGAACGCACGCGCCATCAGCCCCGCTCCGACGAGCAACACGAGCGACAGCGCGAGCTGTCCCGCGACGAGCAGTCCGCGCGTCGTCGACGCGCTCCGAGACGAGGCGGAATCCTCTTTCAGCATGCCGACGACGTCCGCGCGCGTCGCCAGCCAGGCGGGCACGAGTCCGAAGATCGCGGAGGCGAGCATCGCCGCGCCGATCGCGAAGGCAGCGACCGGCGCGTCCATCACGATGTTCTCGCGGCGCGGCAACGATGCCGGCGCCAGCGCGAGGAGCCCGTCGATGCCCCACTGGGCCAGCAGCACGCCGCCGGCCGCGCCGAGCGCGCCAATCACGAGGCTTTCAACCGCAAGCTGCTGGATCAGCTGACGACGTGACGCGCCGATCGCCGTCCTCACGGCGAGCTCGCGAGTTCGTGCCGACGCGCGAGCCAGGAGAAGGTTCGTCAGGTTGGCGCACGCCACGAGCATCACGAAACAGACGGCCGCGGCGAGCGCGGCGAGCGCCGGCTTCACGCCGCGGACAACGTCGTCGTCGAGACGCGAAAGCGTGACATGCACGCGGCCTGTCCGGTAGTGATCGGGCCGGGCGTTCGCCAGCTCGGTGATCAGAGTGTCGACCGCGCTCTGTGCGACGCGCATCGACACATCCTTCCGCAGCCTCGCGACGACCGGGTAGCCGCGTGAGGTCGGCTGGAAATCGCCGTCCGCGATCGGCGCCCACAAGTCGACTTGCGGTGCGATCCCAGTCGCATCGCCGAGATACAGATGGAAGCCGCGAGGCATGATGCCCACGACCTGCATCTGCAGGTTGTTGACCTCGATGAAGCGGCCGACCAGGGACGGATCGCCCTGCCATCGTCGCTGCCACAGTTCGTAGCTGATGTTGACGCCGCGAATCCACTGGGAGCCGACATCCTCCCGCGAGGAAACGGCGCGCCCGGCCGCCGGCTCGACGCCGATCAACGGAAGAAAGTTGTCCCCGATGCTCGCCGCGCCGACGCGCTCCATGCCGGGGCCCGTCAGACTCAGCGGCGATTCGTGCGCGGTCGCGGCATCCTCGAAAAGATCCGTCCGCGCGCGAATCGCGAGGAACTCCTCGCCGGTCAGCGCTGGTTGATGGACATAGCCGGGCGCGTCCACGCGAAAGAGCACGAGTCGCGCGGGGTCGCGGTACGGGAGGCGCTCGAGCAGGACGCCGCGCACCACCGAGAACACGGCCGTCGTCGCGCCGATGCCGAGCGTGACGACCGCGATCGCGGCGAACGCGAACAACGGATTCCGCGAAAGGATCCGAAGACTGAAGCGGACGTCGCGCAGCAGTCCCATGGCGTTGCGGCAGTATTGCGGATTGCGTGCCCAAACAAAAGCCGCGCGGCCGGCCGATTTCGGCCAGCCGCGCGGGTTCGATCGTTCGGAGTTGGGACGTGCGTGTGCGGAATCGGCGCGGCTAGAGCTTTCGCGTTACCGGTCTCGCCACAGGCCGCCGTTCTTCAGGCGGACCAGCTCGTCCGGATCGGTCGTTTTGAAGCCCCGGGCACGCGCGTGATTGACGAAACCGGGTGTGATTCCGTGGTCGCGCAGCCGCACGATTTGCGACAGCGTGAGGTCTTTGAGGCCCAGCTCCTTCATGTCGGCGATGTAGTCCGCCGAGACGCCGTGATCTTTCATACGCACGATGTCCTCGAGCGGCACGTTCTTCAGACCCTGGGCGCCGAGATCGCGGACGTAGAGCGCGGTGACGCCGTGATCGCGCAACCGGACGATTTCCTCGGCGCTGAGCTTGTCGTAACCCGCGGTCTTCAGCTCCTTGACGAACTCCGCGCGCACGCCGTGATCGCGCATGCGCACGAATTGATCGAGCGAGGAAAGGTTGAACCCGAGCGCCCGGATTTCCTGCACGAACTCCGGCGTGACGCCGTGGTCCTTCGCGCGGACCAGGTCGTCCACCGTCGCCGTGCTGAAGCCGGCTTTCTTCATGCCCTGGATGTACTGCTGCGTCACGCCGTGATCGCGCGTCCTGACGAACTCGTCGAGCGTCGTGCCGGTGTAGCCTTCCGCCTTCATCGCCTTGATGTATTCGGGCGTGACGCCGTGGTCGCGCGTGCGGACCAGATTCTCGAGCGACGCGCTGCGGAACCCTTCGGCCTTGATGCCTTTGATGTACTCGATGGTGACGCCGTGGGTCTTCGCGCGCTGAATCTGATCGAGCGTGAGCTTGTCGAAGCCCTCGGTTTTCAAGTCGCGAATGTACTTGGGTCCGACGTCGTGCACCGCGAGCTGGAAGCGCCGCCACAACGGAAGCTCCTCGTTGTAGCCCAGGCCGCGCATCTCGTTGGTGTACGCGGCGCGCGGCGCGAACGTGAACAGGCCGGCGCCGCGGCCGTCGCGGAACGAGCCTTCCATCGCGAGCGTTCCCGCTTCGCGGCGAAGGTCGAACTTGACGGTCGCCGCCGTCAGCCGGTCGTCGTTCGCGGGCAGGCCGGCCAGCTCGTCGATCGGAAAGCTCTGGCCCATGTTCCAATCGCCATTCCGGTCGCCCGAGCGATCCCAGTCGGGCGGCGGCGTCGTGCGGACCTGCAGGAAGACCTTGCCCTGGCGAATCTCAGCGGTCCAGGTTCCGTGAATGTCGCTCTGCGCGGAAACCGGCGCACTGAACGCCGCGACCGCGATGAGTGTTAAAAGCTTGGAAGCACGAGACATCGACCCTCCTGTCTGGGGCCTTAGATGCGTCAGGAGGGCCGACGGTTGACACCCGCTAGACGGTTGCCGGTTCGGCCTCCCGCGACATGCCAAGCTCCCGGCGGACCCGCTCTTCGATGGCCTTATAGACGTCCGCGTTCTCTTTGAGGAACTGCTTGGCGTTTTCGCGGCCCTGACCGAGCCGCTCGCCGCCATACGCGAACCAGGCGCCCGACTTTTCGACGATCCGCTTGTCGACGGCCAGGTCGAGCAGGTCGCCGGTGCGCGAGATGCCTTCGCCGTACATCACGTCGAACTCCGCCTCGCGGAACGGCGGCGCGACCTTGTTCTTCACGACCTTGACGCGCGTGCGGCCGCCGACCACGGCGTCGCCGTCCTTGATGCTCGCGATGCGACGGATGTCCAGGCGCACGGACGCGTAGAACTTGAGCGCGCGGCCGCCGGTCGTCGTTTCGGGATTGCCGAACATGACGCCGATTTTCTCGCGCAGCTGGTTGATGAAGATGAGGCAGGTCTTCGATTTCGACACCACACCCGTGAGCTTGCGCAGCGCCTGCGACATCAGCCGCGCCTGCAAACCCATTTGCGCGTCGCCCATTTCACCTTCGATTTCCGCTTTCGGCACGAGCGCCGCGACCGAGTCGACGACGACGACGTCGACGCCGCCCGAGCGGATGAGGACTTCCACGATCTCGAGCGCCTGCTCGCCGTTGTCGGGCTGCGACACGAGGAGATTGTCGAGGTCGACGCCAAGCTTCTGCGCGTAGATCGCGTCGAGCGCGTGCTCGGCGTCGACGAACGCCGCCATGCCGCCCAGTTTCTGCGCCTCCGCAATGACCTGCAACGCCAGCGTCGTTTTGCCGGACGATTCGGGTCCGAAGATTTCGACGACGCGGCCGCGCGGGACACCGCCGACACCGAGCGCGTAGTCGATGCTGATGGCGCCGGTTGGAATGACGTCGATCGGCTGGATGGCGCCTTTCTGGCCCATGCGCATGATGGAACCCTTGCCGAACTGCTTCTCGATCTGGCCGACGGCCAGCTCCACGGCCTTGAGTCGTTCCCGATCCTGACGTTCGTCTCGTTCGATTGGCGGCATGCATTGCTCCTCTCGGCGGGCCTTTTCCGGGGCCGCGAAGCCCGTCCATTCTAAAAACGTGCCTGGCGAAAGTCAAGGGCAGAATTGCGCAGTCGTCGTCTGAAATGACTGAGGGTCAGATGGTTACGAGAGTGACGACTTTCGCCTGTCTGCCCCAAAGTTGGCAAAATCTGCCATCATAGCCAGCCTCGATGCCGACACCAATTGGCCACGCGCTCGCGGGAGTTGCCGCGGCGTGGGCCGTCGACCTCGTTCCCGGCGACCGCCTATCGCGAATTGCCCACACGTCGGCGTCGTGGTACCAGCGGGCGGGAAACGGCCTGACGTTGATTTGCACGGGCCTGGCCGTCGCGCCTGATGTCGATCTCCTTTTGCTGCCGTTTTATCCGCAGAGCCATCGAACGGTCACGCACAGCGTCGGCGCCGCGCTCGTCGTCGGCATGCTCGCGGGGGCGGTGGCGGCACGGACGCGGCGTTCCGCCGCCGGCGTCGCCCGCGTGGCGATGATGTGCGTGACCGCCTATGCCACGCATCTCCTGCTCGATTGGCTGGGCGCCGACAACTATCCGCCGCGCGGAATTCAGCTCCTCTGGCCGTTCAGCCATGCCTGGTTCATCTCGGATCTGGATCTGTTTCCGCAAACGGCGCGGCGCCAGATTTTCACCGCGCCGATCGTGCGGCTGAATCTCGTCGCCATCGCGCAGGAGAGCGCGATCCTTCTCCCGATACTCGTGGCGCTCTGGTTAGTACGAGTAAAAGCCCTGGCCGGACTTGCGACCGAGCTGCCCCGCAGCGACCATGCGCCGCAGTAGCGGGCACGGTCGATACTTCGGATCGCCAAGGCCTTCGTGCAGGACGGTCATGATCGCGAGACAGACGTCGAGGCCGATGAAGTCGGCCAGCGTCAGCGGACCCATCGGGTGGTTCATGCCGAGCTTCATCACCGTGTCGATCGCCTCGGGCGTGCCCACGCCTTCCATCACCGCGTAGATCGCCTCGTTGATCATCGGCATCAGGACGCGATTCGCGATGAAACCCGGATAGTCCGCCGCTTCGACCGCCGTCTTGCCGAGAGTCGCGCACAGATCGGATGCGACTCGCATCGAATCGGCCGACGTCGCCTGACCGCGAATGAGCTCGACGAGCGTCATCAGCGGGACGGGGTTCATGAAGTGCATGCCGAGCACCCGTTCCGGCCGCTTCGTCGCCGCGCCGAGAACCGTGATCGAAATCGACGAGGTGTTCGAGGCGAGGATCACCTCGGGTTTGACGAACGCGTCGAGGCTGGTGAAGAGCGTCCGCTTCGCCTCGGCGTCCTCGACGATCGCTTCGACGACGTAGTCGGCGTCGCCGAGTCGATCGAGCGCCGTCGTCGTCGACAATCGAGCCATCGTCGCGTCGTGCGCTTCGGCGGTGAGCTTGCCCTTCTCGACGAACTTCGCGAGGCTCTTCTCGATCGATTTGCGTGCGCGATCGAGCATCGGCTGCGAGACGTCGACCAGGCGGACCGAAAAGCCCGCCTGCGCGAACACCTGGGCGATGCCGTTCCCCATCGTGCCGGCGCCGACTACCCCGATCGTCTTGATCTGCATACAAGCGGCGCGCTTCGCGGTCAGATCCTCTCGACGGCGAGCGCAACGCCGTTGCCGCCGCCGAGGCAGAGCGTCGCGATGCCGCGCTTCAGACTACGCCGCTTCAGCGCGTAGAGAAGCGTCGTCAGCACGCGGCTGCCGCTCGAGCCGATCGCGTGGCCGAGCGCGACGGCGCCGCCGTTGACGTTCACCTTCTCGGGATCGATTCCCAGCTCTTTCAGCACGGCCACCGCCTGCACCGCGAAGGCTTCGTTGAGCTCGAAGAGATCGACGTCCTCGATCTTCCAGCCGGTTTTCTCGAGCACGCGCTGCACCGCCTCGACCGGCGTCATCAGGACGAACTTCGGGGCGAGGCCGCTCGTGGCCTGCCCGGCGATGCGCGCCAGCGGGGTGAGGCCGAGCGATTGCGTCCGCTCCGCCGCCATGACGACCAGCGCCGACGCGCCGTCGTTGACGCCGGGCGCGTTGCCGGCGGTGACGGAGCCATCTTTCTTGAAGGCCGGCTTCAGCGCCTTGAGCGCGTCCGCAGTCGTGTCCGCGCGGATCGATTCGTCGCGGTCGATCACGATCGGATCGCCTTTTTTCTGCGCGATCGAGATTGGCAGGATCTCGTCCTTGAACGCGCCCTCGCTGGTCGCACGCCCCGCCTTCTGATGGCTGCGGGCGGCGTAGTCGTCCTGGGCCTCGCGCCCGACGTGGTAGTGCTCGGCGACGACCTCGCCGGCATTGCCCATGTGGCACTGCTCGAACGCGCACCAGAGGCCGTCGTGGATCATCGAGTCGACGACCTCGCCGTTGCCCATGCGCAAGCCGTCGCGGACGCGCGGCAGCAGATACGGACAATTGCTCATCGACTCCATCCCGCCGGCGACGACGACGTCGATGTCGCCGGCGCGGATGGCCTGATCCGCCAGCATGACGGCCTTCAGGCCCGAGCCGCATACCTTATTAATAGTGAGCGCCGCGACGTGGTCGGGCAGGCCGCCGTTGAGCGCCGCCTGGCGCGCCGGACTCTGTCCCAGTCCCGCCGAGACGACGTTGCCCATGATGCACTCGTCGACGATCGCGGCATCGATGCCGGCACGGCGGACGGCTTCCCGCACCACCATCGCGCCGAGCTCGGTCGCCGAAAAACTTTTGAGGACGCCGAGGAATTTGCCGGTCGGCGTCCGGACGGCGCTGACGATGACGGACTCGCGCATGTTTCTTCCCGCTATCAGCTATCAGCTATCAGCTATCAGCTATCAGCTATCAGCTTGATTGTCGGTTTACGGATTTCAGAGCGGCGTCGTGCGCACTTCGATTCGTTCGATGACGTCCTCGCCGAGGAGCGTTCGCAGGCGCGGCAGAATCATGCCGCTCGAGCGTCTGACCTCGCGAATCCATTGGTCGCTCGCCGCTTCGACAATCAGCACGCCATTCTCGAGCTTGACGGTCGTCACGCGCGCGACCGCGGGCCCGACGGCGACGCTCCAGGCAAATTCCACTTTGCCGCTCGACAGCGGCAAATCGCGGAGCAGAATCCGCAGTGCGCCGGGAAGGACGTGCGTGAGAGGTCTCATGGCGAGCGCCGATCCTCCGATCGACGACGTTGATCTTATCATTGCGCTCGTGCGACTGATCCTCGCGTCCGCGTCGCCGCGGCGTGCCGAACTGCTGCGGGCCGCCGGATTCGATTGCGACGTCGTCGCGGCGAACGTCGACGAATCGATCCGTCCCGGCGAATCGGCGTCAGCGTACGTGCGACGCCTCGCTGGGGAAAAGTCGGCTGCAGTCGCCGCGCGACAAGATGTCCTCGTCCTCGGCGCGGATACGGCCGTCGTCGTCGATGGCGACATTCTTGGCAAACCGCGCGACGACGAAGAGGCGGCGGCGATGCTGCGACGGTTATCCGGCCGGCGTCACGAAGTGCTCACCGGTATCAGCTTGCGGCAGAACAGCCGCGAAGTCGGTCGAGTGGAGACGACCGCCGTGTTCTTCTCGCCGCTGAGCGAGGACGACGTGACCTGGTACGTCGCGAGTGGGGAAGGGCGGGACAAAGCGGGAGCCTATGCCATTCAAGGGCTCGCCTCCCGTTTCATCCCGCGGATCGAAGGGTCCTATTCGAACGTGGTCGGACTGCCGGTTGCGACGGTGTTCGAGTTGATCACAGAGATTTCAGGTACTCGACCAGGTCATTCATCTCCGAATCGGTCAGCCGCAGACTGAACACCTGGTTGTAGTGCTGCACCACGCCGAGCAGCGTCGGATACCGGCCGTCGTGGTAGAAGCCGCCCCTCTGATGCGCCCACAGGCCTTTCAGCGGCGTCGTGCGGTACTTGCGGTCGGGCGAACGGTCCGCCTGGAAGTTGTCGATGCCAATCTCTTCTCCGGAATGCATCTGCCATCCAGGTTCGGTGAAGAGCGGCGGGACGTGACACGTCGAACACTTCGCGACGCCGTTGAACAGCGTTTCGCCGTGCTCCGCCGAGCGGCGATCGAAGCTCCCGGCGGGCGCGGCGGGCGCCGGGATCGCAAGCTGATAGAAATGCAGCGGCGCCAGCCGTGACGTGATCCCATCCTCGCTCGCGCGCACGTTTCCGAACCCGGCGCGTGCGGCGACGGGAAATTGCGCGGCGTTGTTCAGACGCGGATCGAAGAACGAGCCCGAGCCGCGCATCTCGAGATTCGCGACGAACGCATTCCAGTAGGGCACGCTGCCCCAGCCGGTGTAGGTGTGGAGGTTCACACCCGCGAGGCCGAATGCCGGCGGAATCAGCGTCGCCGCCGATCTGCCGTCGGGCCGGAACGCCTTGCCGTCGAGAAACAGCTCCGCGTCGAACTTCCCAGGCCCCCAACTGTTCAACACATTGCGGACGGTTGTCTGGTCGACCTGCAGGAGATTGGCGACGGCGCTCAAATCGGGCGACAGCGCGGCGATCGCGCCGACGTTCAGGTCGCGGTTCGGCCAGCCGTCGAGCCGCCGCCCGATGCCCGGCGCAATCGCATCGTCGACCGTCGAGTGACAGAGCGCGCACGTCAGCCCAATCGACTGCAGTCCGCCGCTGCTGGTACGTCCGAACGGCATCACGCCGACGACGGCTTTGAGATTGATCAACGCGAGCGTGTTGGCCGGATCGCTGAGATCGACGGCCCCTGACTTGATGGCCGCGAGCAGCGAGCTCGGCACCATCTCCGCGTCGACCTTCAGACCGACGGCGAGCGCGGTCCCGGGACCGATGCCGGGGCCAACGCCGCCGAATCGCACGCCCTGGATCGCCTGGTGCAGCTTCAAGGTATCGCCCCAGAAGCGCTCGTCGCCGAACGTGTCGAAACGGAAGATCTGACGTCCGCGAGTCATCAGGTCGGCGTTGTTCGCCGCGATGGCGTCGTCGAACGGTTTGTCGTCCAGCGTCCGGAAGCGTGGCGCCTGCGCGCGGGCGGTGACGAACGAGGCCGCCGAGATCGTCGCGATGCAGGCCCCGGCGATCAGGGCGCTCCACAAAGATTTAGGCATCGTCGTCTCCCGTTACGAGGTGACCGTTCGGATGGAATTCCGCGGCATGGCGGCCAGCGGCTCGTTGACGGTGGCGCCCACGCCGGCTTCCGTGAGGCGCGCCAGCGTGAACGCCGCGACTGCCATCGCCACGTCGCGGACGGCGACATCGAAGTAGCGCCCGGTCGTCACGAGATTGACCGCGAT
>Ga0114129_10016513_pt1 | contig 10512 bp, 10 predicted proteins | sample RhiMetdeltSRZDD1_FD_80071 | JGI IMG/M metagenome (GOLD analysis project Ga0114129, IMG submission 80071) | Populus rhizosphere microbial communities from Tennessee, USA - Rhizosphere MetaG P. deltoides SRZDD1 (version 2) (version 2) | ecosystem: Host-associated > Plants > Roots > Rhizosphere >... | reverse complement strand
TGGTTCTATCGGGACATCCCAATCAATTGACGCCAGTGGGGGATAGCACAGCGCTCCACAGCTGTCAATCGGCAAGCCCACTCCATGGCCGTTCGAAGCCATTGTGGGATCGCGTCTCGAGAGGGCGACCGAAGCCGCGAGCGACCGACAGGTACGTGGCACGGTAGACGGAGGGAAGCGGAGAGTCCGCCCGCCGTACCACACTTCGCGTGAACCGCCGCCTTCGATCACGTCGCGGCGGCGAGGTCCCTTGCAGAAGTATTCATGGAGCTTGCGGCTTCTAATTGCCGTTCCCGTCCGCCTTGGGTAAGATGACGCGCGTCAGGATGCTGAAAAAGTCCGCCAGCTGCGTTCTCGCGTCGCTCAGAGGCTTACCGTGCCGCCTGGGAAAACGCCTGTTCCGACAGGCGGTGGGTGGGCGGGTGAAAATGGTGTACGCCTCGGGCCCAAGACACTGGGCGCTCACCGATTCGCGCCCGTCCGCAAACGTGACGCTCATTATTCTTCGCGTCGCGGACCTCGCTGCGGCCTTGCTGAACGAACTTTTTGAGCATCCTGCTCGATCATGAAGGAGTAACGTGGGCGCGCATCTCCATTTCGACTGTTTTTCCGGCATCAGCGGCGACATGACATTGGGAGCCTTGGTCGACGTCGGCCTGCCCTTCGCCGATTTGGTGCGGGGACTCAAAGGATTGCGGCTGTCGGGGTTTCGCTTGCGCCGGCGCCGGGTGAAGCGGGGGGAGATTCACGCGACGAAGGTCGATGTGCGCATCGGCCCCGCCCTGCGGTCGCCATTATCGTTGAAACGAATCCACTCGATTCTGTCAGGGAGCCGCCTGTCCGACCAGGTCAAACAGCAGAGCCAGCTGGTGTTCGACCGTTTGGCCGATGCCGAAGGACTGGCTCACCACGTAGCCAAGGACCATGTGCACTTTCATGAAGTGTCGGTCTTGGACTCCTTTGTCGATATCGTCGGAGGTCTGATCGGCTGTGAGGTACTGGGTGTGTCTCGCGTGACGGCTTCTCCGGTCAATGTTGGGACGGGGACACTTCGTTCTGCGCATGGACTGTTGCCCGTTCCCGGGCCGGCGTCGGCCATCTTGGCGAAAGGCATTCCGATCTACAGCGCGGGGCCGGCTCAAGAGTTGGCCACCCCGACCGGTCTCGCGCTCTTGCGTACGCTGACCCAAGAATTCGGACCCATGCCCCTCATGACTCCCGAGGCGATCGGATACGGAGCAGGCGATGCCGATCCCGAAGATTGGACCAATGTCCTACGGGTGTTTCTCTCCTCGGCGACTTCACGTCATGGCCATACGGTGGACAAGGTCATGCAAGTCGAAACGAATCTGGACGATGTGAACCCGCAGACCTATGACCACATCACGGAGCGGTTGTTCGACCATGGGGCGCTCGATGTCACACTCGCGCCGGTGATCATGAAGCGGGGGAGGCCTGGAATCGTTCTGACCTGTCTGGTCGCGCCGGACGGCGTCCAGGCTATGCTCGATGTCTTGTTCGAGGAAACTACCGCCTTGGGTGTGCGGGTCCAAGAAGTGGCCCGGCAGATTCTGCCTCGCCGGTTTGTCTCTGTCTCGGTTCGCGGAGGAAGGGTTCGCATCAAGGTTGCGACCGTGGATCGAGCCAAGACCAAGGCCGCTCCGGAATATCTCGACTGCAAACGGATTGCTGAACGGACCGGCCGTGCGGTGAAAGCGGTGATGGAGGAAGCGATGGTGGCCTACCGGCTCGCGCAAGGCACAAGCAAAAAAGAACGAGTCAGAGAGTGACGCTTCTGGTATACGGCTTCCTCTTTGCCGCGTCCATTGTCGTGACCTTGGGAGCTTGCGCCCTATTTACCAACGCCGTCGAATGGCTGGGGAAACGGCTCAATCTGTCGGAGGGTGCGGTCGGCAGCGTGCTGGCGGCGATCGGGACCACGCTTCCCGAGACATCGATCCCCATCGTCGCGATTTTCTTCGGCTCCAGTCGTGAAGAAGCGGAGGTAGGTCTCGGTGCGATCCTCGGTGCGCCTTTTATGCTCAGCACGCTGGTGATTCCCATCCTCGCGGCACTGCTCGTTCTCTATGCCACGTTGGGAAAACGAGCCGCCGTCTTCCGGTTGAACTATAAAGAAGTGACCGTCGATCTTGCCTTCTTCGCCGTCGCCTACAGCGTGGCGCTGGCTTGCGTGCTGATTCCGTCGCGGCTCCTGCATGTGTCGGCTGCGATCTGCTTGATGGCTCTGTATCTCTATTACATCAAGTTAAAGTTCGGTGGATCCGATGAGGAGGGCGAGTCGATTGAACTGGATCCCTTGCTGATCTATAGAAGAACTGCGACTCCGCCTTATGCCATGATCGCTGTCCAAGCCGTTGCGGGGCTGATGGGCTTGCTGCTCGGCGCGCACCTGTTTGTGACGGCTGCGGAATCGACGGCGCAGTATTTGGCGATCTCGCCGTTGATTCTGGCGCTGCTCATCGCACCGCTTGCGACGGAGTTACCGGAAATGTCGAACAGCTTCCTCTGGCTGTATCAGAGAAAGGATCGTTTGGCGGTCGGGAACGTCACCGGCGCGATGGTCTTTCAAGGGACATTCCCAGTCTCGGTTGGATTGATCGGAACAGAATGGGCGCTGGCGCCATCTGCCCTCATCACCATGGTGCTGGCCGTGGCGGCGGCCGGCATGCTTCTCATCCAGTCCGCCATCGCCGGCGTCTGGCGGCCCTGGTGGATGAGCGGCGGCGCCCTCTTTTATATAGGATATACGGTGTACCTGTATGGGTTCTAAGCGCGACAAGCCCCTTCTCGGCATCACGATGGGCGATCCGGCGGGAATCGGTCCGGAAGTGATCGCAAAGTCCTTAGCCGGGAATCGAGTGAGACGTCTGTGCCTGCCGTTGGTCATCGGATCGCTTTCCGTCATGCGGCAAACCGTCGAGCGATTGAAGCTCAAGCTCGATGTCGTCCCGGTGAACGGACATGAGCCTGCCGCTTTTCGTTCGAATCAGATTGCCCTGTTCGATCCGTTGGAGCAGCCTCTTGGCCCCATCAAGCTCGGCGTGGCGGCTCCGGATACGGGCGGAGCCTCGGTCGCTTTCATTAAGAAGGCGGTCCAGCTCGCCCAGATCGGCTGCATCGACGGCATTGTCACCGCGCCGATCAATAAAGAAGCGATCAATATGGCCGGCTGTCATTTTCCCGGCCATACCGAATTGCTCGCCGATCTCACGCAGACCGAGGAATCCGGCATGATGATCATCGGTGGGTCGCTGAAGGTCATGTTTGTGACAACGCACGTGGCGATCAAGGATCTCCCATCCCTTTTGACACAGCCAAAAATCGAGAAAGGGATCAGACTCGCTCATCTGGCGCTGACCCGATTATTCGGCATCAAAAAACCGCGTATCGGCCTGGCGGCCTTGAACCCGCATGCCGGGGAGCATGGACTGTTTGGAGACGAAGAGATGCGGGTCGTTCTTCCCGCCGCGCGAGCCGCACAACAGGAAGGAATTCTCGCGAGCGACCCCTTGCCGGCCGATACGCTCTTCGGCAAAGCGGCGCGCGGAGAGTTCGACGGGGTCGTCGCGTTGTACCATGATCAAGGCTTGATTCCGCTTAAGCTGGTCGCCTTCGGCACCTGCGTGAACCTTACGGTCGGCCTGCCCATCATCCGCACCTCGGTCGATCATGGGACGGCCTTCGACATTGTCGGGAAAGGGATTGCGGATGCGGGCAGTTTGATCGAGGCCGTAACCCTGGCGGCAAGGCTTGCGAAGAAACGAAAAGTTTCGATGACTGCATAGGAGCACGTTCTCAGCATGACGCACGACGTTCACAAAGGGATTGCCGTGATTCAACAACAATTGAAGGAACTGGACGGTATCTTTCAAGACACGATGGATATGCTCAACACGGTTGCCGGAACAGAACGAGTCGCCAAATGGAGGGTCAGGACGGCGGCGCTGCTCATCGAGTCGGTCGGCAAGCAAGCGGGAGAGGATTTTGGCCGCATTCAGCCGGGTCCTTCGTTCACGAATGACATGGTGGAAGAGTTTACGGACCTGATCGACTGCTATCGCACGCCGCTCGTGACCTTGGCCAAACAACTGGCGCAAACCTCTCTCCCGGGGAGCTGACCTGCGTTATCCATGGAGGCTTCTGCTGCAACCGCCGATACGCCGCTACGACAAGCCTGGGCACAAGTTTGGCGTGACCAGGCGGACGGGCTCGCCGCTCAGTCGGTCGACATCCTGTTTAAGGATGCCTCTCTCCATCACGGCTCCGCGCGTCCGTCTCGCGTGGCGTCTCCGCGGTTTCGCGACGAACCCTCATGAATAACGTAGGTCTATGAGTGGGAACCTCCGATTCTCCTGCCGCGATCAAACGCCTCGGTCAGAACTTCCTCATCGATCCCAACATCGTTCGCAAAATCGTCGCGCTGGCTGGGGTGACGCCGAAGGATCCGGTCTGCGAAATCGGGCCTGGCCGTGGGATTCTGACCGAAGCGCTGTGCAAGGCAGCGGGCCGTGTGACGGCGATCGAAGTCGATCCTCGACTCCATGCCTATCTCGCCGATCGACAATCGGAGTTCCCCAACCTGACGTTGATCCTGGATGATGCCTTGGGCTATCCGATGGAGAAGCTTTCGGCGGGCACGCTCGTGGTTGCGAACCTCCCGTACTACATCTCGACGCCGCTGTTGTTCCGACTGCTGGAACATCGGGATCGTTTCCCGCGCATGGTCCTCATGCTGCAGGAGGAAGTGGTCGATCGGCTGGTGGCGAAGCCGGACAGCCCGGCATACGGGGTCTTGTCGGTGATGGCTCAGTATGCCGCAGAGATCACGAAAGCCTTCCGCGTCTCTTCCCAGTGCTTCAGGCCCAGACCGGAAGCCGGCTCAGCGGTTGTGTTGTTGCGGACAAAGGAGCGCAGGGAACTGAGTTCCGAGGAAGAACCCATATTCTCCGCGTTGGTAAAGGCCGCGTTCGCTCATCGAAGGAAGACCGCTGTGAACTCGCTGCGCGATGAAGGGTATGAGCCGCAACGGGTGGCGGAAGCCATGGAGCGGCTTGGCCTCTCGGCGACCGCCCGCGCAGAAACGTTTTCGCTGGGACAGTTCACGGCCCTGACGCAATTGCTGACGCTGACGGCCAAACACTCGTGATGAGATGGCAGAAGACTCAGGCCGTGCGTCGTTTGAAATGACTCCCCCCCTGTGTTAGCATCCCGTTTCATGGGCGTTACCAATCCGGCCAAGCGGAGCGAGGCCCGCCGCGCCCCTTCTGTTCCCTCCCATATCCGGCGAGAAGTCATCGGCGTGATGCTGATCGCGCTGAGTTTGCTCACTTTACTGAGCCTCTTGTCATTCGTGCCGGGGGAGCCGAAGGCCGTCGCTACTGCAAGGTCCGTAACCTCTCCTCCGACCCATAATCTCATCGGGTCTGTCGGAGCGATCTTTTCGTCGGTGCTCTTCTCGCTTATCGGGGGAGCCGCCTATCTCTTTCCGATTTTGCTGGGACTCCTGGGTGCCAGATGTTTCACGCAGAGCGACCTGTCGATCCGGTTACGTAATGCCGGTGCGTCTCTCGTGGCTCTCCTCTTTATGAGCGGATTTCTCCATCTGGAAGTCACGGCCGTTCCAACCCTTTCAAGCGGATTCGTGCTTCGTGGACAGGCAGGCGGGCTCTTCGGGCAAGTGCTGGCGGACGGGTTGCGGGCCTACTTCGCCAGTACCGGCGCGCATATTCTCATTATTGCCGGGTTTTTGGTCGCGCTGCTGTTCACGACGCCTCTGTCGCTGGCGCAACTGGCGGTTCGCCTGTCCGAATGGGGTCGCTGGGGACTCCAACGAATTCGTTCGCTGATTCCAGCGAAGACGCAGCAGACTGTGGCTGACCTTCCCAAAGCTCTCAAGCCGCGAAAGCCGAAAACGATCCGGGCCGTGATCGAAGAAGCATTGCCTGCCACGAGCGAGCAGGAGCCGGTCGCTCCGCCCGTCATTCAGCCTCCGCTGCCGCCACTCTCTGAATCGGCTGAGCAGGTCGCGGCAGAATCGGAGCCGGAGCAGCCGGTGATGAAACGGCAAGATACGTCCGGGGACTATCAATTGCCGGATGCCGGAGAACTCTTGAGCGAACCGACGGGCACGCTCTCCAAGGTGACCGAAGAGGAATTGAAGGCGCAGTCCGAGATTTTGGCGAAAGCGCTCTTGAGTTTCGGGATTGAAGGAAAAGTGACGGAGGTTCGACCGGGACCGGTCGTCACGATGTTTGAATTCGAACCGGCACCCGGCACGAAGGTGGCGCGAATCGTGAATCTCTCCGATGACTTGGCCCTGGCGATGAAGGCGATCAGTCTCCGCATCGTCGCTCCCCTGCCGGGGAAATCGGTGGTGGGCATTGAGGTGCCGAACCCCTATCGCGAAACCGTGTCGATGAAAGAAGTCGCGACAAGCGACGCGTTTTCCAGGGCAAGGTCGAAGCTCACCTTGGCGCTGGGCAAGGACATCTTCGGCGCGCCGGTCACCGCCGACTTGAAAACGATGCCCCATTTACTGGTGGCCGGCGCGACGGGAGCGGGCAAGAGCGTCAGTTTGAATACGATGCTGTTGAGCCTGTTGTTTTCCGCCCGGCCGGACGAGGTGAAATTATTGCTGATCGATCCGAAGATGCTCGAGTTTCAAACGTACGACGGCATTCCGCATTTGCTGAGGCCGGTGATCACCGATCCAAAGTCTGCCGCGCGCGGACTGAGCTGGGTCGTGCAGGAAATGGAACGGCGCTACAAACTTCTGGCCGAGGCCGGCGTACGGAACGTCGATGCCTATAATCGAAAAGTGGCCGGGGCTCAAGGTGTGTTGAGCGAAGCCGAGAATGGAGTCAGGCCGGATCAGCCGGAGTTGCCGATCCAATTCCTATCCGAAGAGGAACGGCTCGCGGCGGGAGAAAGTGCGATCCCGGAGGGCAACCCCGGTTCCTTCGCCCCGCCGACTCCCCCGGAGCCGCTGCCGTACATCGTCGTCATGATCGACGAGCTGGCGGACTTGATGATGGTTGCGCCGAAGGATGTCGAAGATAAAATCGCCCGCCTGGCGCAGATGGCGCGGGCCTCCGGCATCCACCTGGTACTGGCGACACAGCGACCCTCCGTCGACGTCCTCACCGGATTGATCAAGGCGAACTTCCCGGCGAGGATCGCCTTTCAGGTTTCCTCGAAGACCGATTCACGGACGATCCTGGACGCGAACGGCGCCGAAGCGCTGCTTGGCAGGGGAGACATGCTGTATTTGGCTTCAGGAACTGGACGGCTCATGCGATTACACGGGTCCTTCGTGTCCGATGACGATGTCCGCCGGGTAGTCGAATTCGTCAAGCAGCAGGCCCTGCCCAGTTACAATCACGAGCTGCAGTCCCTGAAGCAGGAAGAAGCGAAAGAGGAAGAGGCTCAGGATGAGGTCTATGAGCAGGCGAAGGAGCTGGTCTTATCGACCGGTCAGGCGTCGGCTTCGTTGATTCAACGGCGGTTAAGGGTCGGCTATCCGCGTGCTGCGCGGATGATCGAGCAGATGGAAACAGACGGACTGGTCGGAGCGGCAGGCCGCGATGGGCGCCGCGAAGTGATCGGCCGTCGGGGTCCGGTGGGAGACGCCCAAGGATGAGACGGATCGTCGGCCTCTGTGCCGTAGCGACGATGCTGGCGTTGTCTCCTCTGGCGCCCGCTCAAGAGGTCATCGACGAACAGGCGCGCAAAGAGGTACATGACGTCGTCCAACGTCTTCAGGCGCGGTACGAGAAGACCAGGGATCTGCAAGCCGACTTCACCCAGAAGACCATGATCGAAGGGTTCGAGCGCCCGATGACCTCGACGGGGAAGGTCTATATCAAGAAGCCCGGCCGCTTGCGATGGAACTATCTCGATCCGGCGACCGAGGACATCTATGTGAATCGGGACGACGTCAAAGTGTATGTGCCCGAGCACAAGCAGGTATTGGTCGGCAAACTGACCCAGATGGCCGCGTCCAAAGCGCCGTTGGAGCTGCTGCAGGGTGCGGCGAGGCTCGAGGAATCCTTCGACGTCGAGCCGACGCCGGGCAAAGGCCGAGGGACCGGAGGCCTCCGCCTGCTCACTTTGCTGCCGAAAGGCCAAGGATCTGAACCGTCCCGACCGCTGCAACGGATCGTGGTGGAAGTGTTTCCAAAAACGTACTTCATTCGCACCGTCTCGCTCTACGAGCACAGCGGGAACGTGTCGCATTTTGAATTTTCGTCACTACAGGCCAACGCGGGATTGACGGACGACTTATTTGATCCTAAATTTCCCGCCGATGTGGAAGTGGTCAAGGCTCCGGTACTGAGCCAACCCTGAACCATGACGTAGCGCGAGTCACGCGATGAACTGCACCGACAAGAGAGCTTGTGAAACGATGGCGGGGGTAACGGCAGGTTCATTGACTGAGGCGGTCGAGCAGGCGGTGACACGGTTGGATTTCGATCGGCTCCACCGCGAGTATTGGGAGCAGAACGAATTTGTCTTCATCCCCCAGTTCCTCGATCGGTCGCTGGTAGAAGAATTATTGGTGCCGCAGGCGCAGCGCGTGAAGGGAGAGTTGAACCGCAACTACATTCCCGGCCACAAGAAGGGTGGGAGCGTCAGTTACTATACGGTGATGGAGAAGGCGCCCCGCTTCCTCGATCTCTACCGCTCGCAAACGTTTATGGAGTTCATAAGCCGGCTGGCCCATGCCCAGCTCGTGCTCTGTCCGGACAGCGATCCACACTCATGCGCGCTCTACTACTATACTGAGCCGGGCGATCATATCGGGTTCCATTACGACACGTCCTACTACAAAGGCGCTCGCTACACGGTCCTCATGGGATTGGTGGATAAGTCGACTCAGTGCAGGCTGGTCTGCGAGCTGTTCAAAGACGATCCCACCAAAGAGCCTCGACACCTTGAATTGATCACGGAGCCGGGCGATCTGGTCGTGTTCAACGGCGATAGACTCTGGCACGCCGTCACGCCGCTGGGGGCCGGGGAAGAACGGATCGCGCTCACAATGGAATATGTCACCAATCCGCACATGGGATCTTTGAAGCGGCTCTATTCCAACCTGAAAGATTCCTTCGCCTACTTCGGTCTTCGCGCGGTCTTCAAGCGAGCGTTCACTTTTACTCGCCACTCTCGCTGACGCTCACCTTGCAGCTGTTGAAAAAGTCCGTTCTTCTCATCCGCCCAGCCGCGGGCGGACAGTGTTCACCGTCTTCCGTCCGATTCCTATGCCATCGAAACCCGGGACGCGCCTTTCACCAAGCTTTATTGTCGCATCACTCGGACGGCCATGGGAAAAGAGCTTGAAGGGTTCTGCGATGCCTATTCCATCGAGGTTTCCGGTGCCGCCCCTGTTCCTATGATCTGTTCAACGGCTCGATGCACGACGGTCATGGTCGGCGCGACGTGCAACTTCATCGTTTGGCCGGTGAGTCTCGGCCGGCCTGCGCGAAGCGGCTTCGATCGTTTCGGAAAGGGACCCTGGCTTGTCGAACGCAGTTCAGCCAGCGAGGTCCGCATCGCTCGAGCAATCAACCAGGCGAGCGTCAGACCGGGAGTCCAATAAACAGCATCGCGCATCTGCTCGACCAAATCCTGCGGTAGATTTACGGTGAGCCGGACTTTGCGTGGTGGAAGGTGATCGTTGTGGACGGACCCGTTGATCCGTTTGCCGAGCCGGAGGTCCTCTGAATCCGGCATCCCCGTGAGTGCTTCCATAGAATCCCTCCAAGGCTCAAGGACGTCCGTGCGGTCCAGGTTGAAAGGCCGCGTGCCCTGTTTGCAGGATTCACGCGGCCTAAGCGGCAGAAGCGTGGGGCGATGACGTCGCTTCGGATGGGCATGATCCGGAGGTCATCCCACCGCAAATACAGGCTCGCGCCCGAAATGGTGGGGTCATCGACGCCCGCTTCGCCGGCAGTATGCCGGCGGAAATCTGCCTGCGTTACGAAGTTGAGAGTTCGAGTCGTCATGGACGTCGACTACAGCAACCCTCGTACCAGGCTGTTCCAAGCAGTCGTGCGGCGGCAAGGTACTGACGAGTCTTGAGTTTGGAACCCTATGACAGGATTTTTCTGGTGGAAGCTGTGTCTTTGCGGAAAGACAAGAAGTATCGGATTGAGTACTGGCGTTATCCGAACAGATACAAGCAGAAAGCGGTTATCCTCTGTCGATTGCAGTCAACATGGCAGATTTAGAATGCTGGAAAAGCTCTACAGTCTCACCCACCCAACCCCCGCGCACCAAGGCGCGCTTTGCTCCAGGCAAGGCGCGCAGCGAGGTCCGCGACGCGAAGAATTTTACAGCGTTCTCACTGGTGGAGGTGTTTCATGGCCGCCGCGCAGAGAATGATGAAGAAACCCATCCAGAGGGCCGCACGCTGGAAAGGGATCGCTTCATAGGACTCGTCGCCTTCCGCTTCGTCGTCGGATCGAAAGATGACCGTGTAGAGGAAGAGGGTCA
>Ga0114129_10016512_pt1 | contig 10513 bp, 9 predicted proteins | sample RhiMetdeltSRZDD1_FD_80071 | JGI IMG/M metagenome (GOLD analysis project Ga0114129, IMG submission 80071) | Populus rhizosphere microbial communities from Tennessee, USA - Rhizosphere MetaG P. deltoides SRZDD1 (version 2) (version 2) | ecosystem: Host-associated > Plants > Roots > Rhizosphere >... | reverse complement strand
TCTTCGACGAATGGCGCCGGGCGGTCGGCATCGTGACGCCGGTGACGACTGAGTCCCCCAGTCCCCAGTCTTCAGGTCCCCACCACTCGCTGCCGGCGCACCTCGAGCGAGTCGTCTTGCGACTGAGCGAGGCGCGAGCCCGGGGCACGCTGGGCGCCGCGTTCGATGCACTCATCGATCGCGCCGCCGCGGAGCTCGAGGTGGCGCGGACCAAGACCGGTGGCGTTCGCGGCGAGGCGCGGCAGGAGCTGATCGCCCGCCTGGCGGCGCTCGACGTGGAGCTGCTGCAACAGGCGCGAGCGCTGCTCGACGCGCCGACTCGTACGGCCCTGTCGAACGAGGTGGAAGATTCGCTGGCCCCGTTTCGCGCCGGCATGGTCGCAGAGTCGTTGGCGCGCGCCCGCCAGGGCGCGCTCGACGCCCTCGTCCGCGAGCGATTGAGGCTGCCGCGCATCGCCTTCGATCACGAATGCTGACCGCCGGCCAGACCCTCACGCTCGGCGTCGACAAGCCGGCGGCCGGCGGCCGCATGATCGGACGCGTTGACGGGCAGGTCGTGCTCGTCGGCGGGGCAATCCCGGGCGAACGGGTTCAGGCGCGCGTCGATCGCGTCGGCAAAGGTGTGGCTTTCGCCGAAACCGTCGGCGTGGACGAGCCATCGGCAGACCGGCGCGCCGCGTTTGCGGACCCGTCCTGCGGCGGCTGCACCTACTCGCACATCGCCTATCCACGACAGCTCGAGATCAAGGGACAGGTGATTACCGACGCCTTCGCGCGCATTGGCCGTCTGACGCTGCCGTCCGTTGTCACCGTGAAGCCATCGCCCGAGCACGGCTACCGGATGCGCGCGCGTCTCCACGTTCGCGGCGGTCGCTTCGGATTCTTCCGCGAAGGCTCGCACGATCTCTGCGACGCGCGCGCGACGCATCAGCTGCTGCCGGACACCTGCGATGCGCTCGATCGGTTGGCGGCGGCGATCCAGTCGACCGGCACCGACATCGTGCACGGTCTCGAGCTGTCCGAGAACGTGGCCGCGGACCAGCGCGTGGCCCACCTGGACACGTCGCGCCCGCCGGATGGCAGGCTGCTCGAGATCGTTCGAACGACGACAGGCCTGACGCCGCCTCCGTTCGTCACCGACGCGCTGACGATTGGCGAGACGACCTTCACGCTGCGCCGCCACGCGCTCTCGTTCTTCCAGGGAAACCGTTTCCTCCTGCGCGACCTCGTGACGCACGTCGTCGAGTGTCTGCCCGCAGGCGGCGCGGTGGCCGACCTGTACGCTGGCGCGGGAGTGTTTGCGGTGTCCGCCGCACTGACGCGAGGAAGCTGGGTCGTCGCCGTGGAAGGCGATCGTCTGGCGGCTGAGGATCTGCGCGCCAACGCAGAGGCGGCCGGCGGGCGCTTGACGACAGCGCACCAGCCAGTCGAGAACGTCGCGGCGTGGCTTCCGACCGTGGCGAACCAGCCGGGGCGTCCGGCGATCGACACCGTCGTGGTTGACCCGCCGCGCACCGGGATGTCACGCGAGGCGCTGGACGGCGTGCTCTCGGTCAACTCCCGCCAGATCGTGTATGTGTCCTGCGACGTCGCCACTCTCGCGCGCGATGCGCGCCGCCTCGTCGACGCCGGCTACGCGATCGCGCGGGCCGACGCGTTCGATCTCTTCCCGAACACGCCGCACGTCGAGACCGTCGTGGTGTTCGAGAAGGTGAGGATGTAAGAAAGTAAGGATGTAAGAAGGTAAGGATGTAAGAAAGTACTTCCTCACATCCTAAGATCCTCACATCCTCACTTTCTCTGCGCGGCCTCCAGGAACCCCTCGAAGAGGGGGCGGAACTCCCCGGTGCGCCAGAAGTTTTCCGGGTGCCACTGAACGCCGAGGCAGAAGCGCGCCTCGGGATCCTCGATCGCCTCGATGACGCCGTCGGGCGCCGTGGCCGAGACGCGCAATCTGGCCGCCAGATCTTTCACGGCCTGATGATGCCGGCTGTTCACTTCGCATGAGTCGGCATCGCTGAGCCGCTCGCGCATCAGGCGCGTCAGCAGCGTGTCCTTGTCGAGCCACACTTCGTGCGCGAGTTCGTATGCTTCGTGCGGCGGCGCCGGCAGGCTATGTGGGAGGGCGCCGTGAATCTGCGAGGGGATGTCCTGGACCAGCGTGCCGCCGCTGGCTACGTTCAGAACCTGGATGCCACGGCAGATCGCAAAGATTGGCAGACCGCGTTTGCGCGCCGCGGCAATCAGATCGATCTCGAATTCGTCGCGGCCTGATTCGGCTTCGACGAAAGCCGGATGGGGCGTCTCGCCGTAGCGCGAGGGCGCGACGTCGTCTCCGCCCGTGAGCAGCAGACCCTCCACATCCGCGAGCGCGTCCTCGACCCGCATCGACGCGTCGACGATGCGCACCTCGCCCCCGACGTGGAGGATGGACTGTTTGTAGTCCTCGATTTTCCGGCAGGCGCTGATCGCAATGAGCGGCATCGTTACATCCGCGTCGGCACGTCAATCCCCATCAAATCGAGCGCGCGCGTGAGCTGGCTCCGGACGTACGCGACGCCGGCTGCGCGCCACCGTTTCCGATCGAGGTCCTCTTCCCCCAGGATCGGCGCGCGATGGTAGAACGCGTTGAACAGTTGCGCGAGCCCGAAGGCGTACTTCGCCAGCACCGAGAACTCGAGCGTCCGCACCACCTGTTCGACGATATCGTCGAGGCGCGATGCCTCGAACACCACGGCCCAGAGACTATGATCGCCCTCGTCCGCCAGCTCCTGCGTGCCGATGCCGTCGAGAGCGCCCACGATCTCGGCTTCGGAGAGCCCCTCCCGCTCGCGCAGCTTATGGAAGATGTTGTTGGCTCGCACGACAGCATACTGCAGATACGGACCAGTCTCTCCTTCGAAGCTGAGCGCCTCGGCCATATCGAACACAATCAGTTTGCCGCGTGAGAACTTGAGCATAAAGTAGCGAATCGCGGCGACGCCAATCTGCCGGCCAACGTGGGCGCAATCCGCTTCAGAGAAGTCGGGATTGCGCTTCTTCACTTCCGCCGTGGCGTTATCGACCAGGAGATCCAGCAGGTCGTCGATCTTCACCCCCAGCCCTTTGCGTCCCGAAACTTCCACGAACGGTTTTCGAGCCTCGTCGCTCTCCGCGGCCGTCTCATAGCCGAGCTGGCGGGCCGTGGCGTGCGACAGCGCGACCATCTCGTACGAGAAATGGATCGAATTCTCCGCCTCCCGCGGGTGACCGAGCGCGCGCAGCGCCTGACTCAGCAGTGCCTGCAGGTACATCTGGCGCGAGTCGATCACGTTGTAAATGCGCGCCGCCCGGCCGAACATCGGAGCGTTCGGATCGCCGTCGCCCGATGTCGTCGACCAGAGCGGCCGCCCGCCGCCCTGCATGGCGAACAGGTGATACCGGAAGTCGCGGCCCAGGAGACCGAGTTTCCAGAACTGATTCGCGAGATCCTTGCCGATGTAGGTCACCACGCCGTTCGAGCGGACGATGACCTTCTCGCGAGTGTCCTCCTCGTCGGCGTGAGGCTCGGTGCCCGCGTCGCCGGTGGCGGCAGGAGTATCCTCCTCGATCTTCATCACCCAGCAGCCTGCGAGCTTGCCTTCGGTCTGGAGGAAAACGGCGCCTTGCGCCTTGAGGATCTCGAACGCCCGCGCCCAGAACTGCAGCCGGATGATGTCGCCCTCGTAGGTAAGCAGGTCGTAGCCGATGTTCAACCGCGCCATCGTCGCCAGATGCGCGCGCACGATGCGCTCGACGATCAACGAGGCCATTGCGGCCGCGTCGTTGCCGCCGTGCTCCAGATCGTGCAGCGCGCGCGCCCGCACCTGGAGGCGCGCGGAGTCTTCGCCGTACCATTCCGTGACGCGCGAATACAGATCCCAGCAGTAGTAGTCGAATCGCGTCGTGTCCGCGATCTCGCGGACCTCGGCGAGCGTGCGATGTTCCAGCTCCATGAAGCCGACGAGGATGTCAGCGACCTGCACGCCCAGGTCGTCGATGTAGTTCTGCACCTCCACCTGCAGCCCGCGGAAGCGCAGCACGCGCGCTATCGTGTCGCCCAGCGCCGCGTTCCGCAGGTGACCGATGTGCGCCGCCTTGTTGGGATTGATGGCCGTGTGCTCGACGATCGTCTTTTCCGCCGCGACGGCCTCCGGCGGCACCTGCTGCCGCACGCGCGGAAGGAAGAACGCGTAGCGATCGAGATACAGATTCAGATAGCCGTTGGGCGCCGGGACGATGCGCGCCACGCCCGGAAGGTCGCCGACCGCCTGCGCCAGCTCCTGGGCGATCGCGCGCGGCGCCTTCCGCAGCGATCGCGCCAGCTGAAAGGCGACCGTCACGGCGAGATCGCCGAGGGCGCGGCTGGGCGGCACTTCGACGGCGAACTCAGGGATCTCTTCCAGGCCGTACTGCCGGCGGATCGCCGCCGCGATGGCGTCGTGGACGTGTCGTTGAACGGTGAGAATCATCGATGCGTTGAGTCCGTCGGCCGTCGGTAAGCTGCCGCTGCGCTCGTGTTACGATTACTTTTTGTGACCTTGAAGCGCCTCGAGGCTTGCGTACTCGGCCGGCGTGTTCACGTTGGCGAGCAGCCGATCGCAGTTGCCGAATCGGCCGAGATCGTCAGCTGTCACTTCGCGCACCCGCAGGTCGTGCAGCAGGTCCAGCATCTTGAGCCGTCGCTCCGCGAGCCGTCGCTCGACGGCAGGGAGGCAGGCCCGCCCATACACGGCGCAGAGCGGATGATAGCCGCGGCCGGTGCACGGCACCACGGCATCGGCGTCGCCGGCCAGCATCAGCAGGTAAGCGGCCAGCGGCGCGGTCACAAACGGCATGTCGCAGGCGACGAGGAAGAGCGCGTCGCCGCGGGCCGCGTTCAACGCCGCGTGCAGGCCGCCGAGCGGCCCGCAGCCCGGCACCACATCGTCCTCGCGCCGGATCACACGCAGGTCCTCTGTGAGCGTCGAGAGCTCGGAGATCTGCCGTTCCAGAATCGTACGCCCGTCAACGACGAGCGCGCTCTTGTCGCGTCCGCCGAAGCGCCGCGCATCGCCGCCCGCCAGAATGGCTACCGAATGCATGTAGCCTCGATCCTATCCTGAATGCGAGAAGCTGGCGTCGGTCGCGTGCTCGTTGCCAGTCTGCATCAGGCCATCGCGGACATCCTGCCGACGCGGCTGTCCTTCTACGAAAACTGGCTGAACGCCGAGGGTCTGCGTGAAGGGACGATCGGCCTGGCGCCGCTCTACGCGGTCCTAAGCTTCCTGCGCCAGGAAGGCGACGCCTACGGGATGATCACCACCCGGGCCGGCGAATATGCGGCCGAGTGGACCGTCCAATCCATGCGTCCACTCAGGCGCTCGCTCGTCAAGGCGTCGCCCGCGTGGTTGCGGCACCGCACGCTGCTCCGGATGGCGCGGGCGCTGGTGCGGGACACTTACCAGGGAAGCCGCGCCATCTCGCGCCTGCGCCGCGGGACGGCCAGCGTCGATCTGCGCGCGTCGATCTTCTGTACCGTGCGCGAACCGGTTCCGTCGCCGCTCTGTGGTTTCTATGCCGCTGCCTTCACACGGCTGATGGTGCTCTTCGACGTCGGCGCCCACATCGATGTGGTTGCCTGCCGCGGAACAGGAAAAACGAGCTGCGTCCTGAACGTGGCGCTGCACAACGGTCAGCCGGGTGAGGCACCGTGAATCGGCTCGTGTGCTGGATCACCGCGGTGTTGTGCGCCTGGACGGTCGGTGGTGCCGCGCAGCGGCGGCCGGCCCCGACCCGGATGTCCCCGCTGTCGGCCGCGCCACGGACCCTCGTCGTCCCATTCGACAACCTCAAACGCGAGGGGCGCATATTCTGGCTGGGCGAAGCGTCGGCGGTGCTCCTGACCGACGATCTGAATGCCTTCGGCACAGACGCGATCACGCGTCAGGAACGGCTGCAGGCGTTCGAGCGGCTGCAAGTGCCGCCGGTGGCGGCCCTCACCGATGCAACGGTCATCCGCATCGGCCAGCTGGTGGGCGCTGCGCAAGTCGTCGTGGGGTCGCTGCAGATGGAGAACGACGTGCTCGTCGTCCGGGCGAGGAGCATCACGCTCGACACCGGGCGCGTGCAGGTCGACGTGACGGAACGGGGACCGCTGCCGGACCTGTTCACAATCTTCGAGCGGATCGCGCGGCGCATCGCGCCATCGCCGGTCAGTTCGGAGGAGATGGCCCGTCACCAGCCGCCCGTCGCGGTCTTCGAGGACTTCATCAAGGGCCTGCTCGCGGAGACGCCGGCGACCGCCATCAACTACTTGAACTCGGCTTTGAAACAGCAGCCGTCGTTCGATCGGGCGCGCCTCGCGCTCTGGGAGGTGTTCGCCGAGCAGGGAGACCACCAGCGGGCGCTCGCGGCGGCGGCATCCGTCACGTCGGTTTCTCATTGGATAAGGCAGGCGCGTTTCCTCGCTGGCGTGTCGCAGCTGCAGCTGAAGAAGTACGACGATGCGTTTGCCACGTTCAACGCGCTCGCCGAAGCGCAGCCGACGCCGACGGTGCTGAACAACCTGGGCGTCGTCCAGCTTCGCCGCGGCGCAACTGCGCAAACCGGTGTCCCGACGTACTACTTCACGAAGGCAGCCGAGGCTGATCCGGGCGACCAGGACTACGTGTTCAACCTGGGCTACGCCTACTGGGAGAATCGCGATCCCCCTGGCGCCGTCTATTGGCTGCGTGAAGCCGTGCGGCGCAATCCGGCCGACGGCGACGCGCACTTCGTGCTCGCCGCGGCGCTCGCCGCGCAGGGAGAGAACGCGGAATCGACGCGCGAGCGCGAACTGGCGCGGCGGCTGTCGTCGACCTACGACGCGATGGCCCGGCGTCCTGGTGGCGAGGCCGTGCCGAAGGGTCTCGAACGCGTGAAAAACGAAGTCGAGCTGCCGCACGCGCGAATCGAGACGAGGCTGGCGGCGAACGAGCAGCGCGATCAGGAACAGCTCGCGACGTTCTACCTCGATCGCGGCCGCCGGCTGTATCAGCGCGAGAACGATCGCGAGGCCGTCGTCGAACTGAACCACGCGCTGTACATCTCGCCCTATCTCGCCGAAGGACACCTGCTGCTCGGGCGGATCCACCTGCGCAACGGAAGAGTCAGCGAAGCAATCGCCGCCTTCAAGGTTGCGGCCTGGAGCGCCGAAAGCGCGGAGGCGCACGCGCTGCTCGGCGAAGCGTACAGACAGGCGAAGGATTCCGTGGCCGCGCGTGCCGAAGCCGATCGCGCGCTGGCGCTCGATCCGGCGTCGAAGGAGGCCCGGCAGCTGATCGAGAAGCTCGAAGGTCGCTAACGTGCTAAAATCACAGCGGTTGTGGCTCAAGTTCCAGACGACGCCTTCCACGAAATTCAACTGAACGGGAAACAGCTGGTGTTTCTCTTCATGGCCGCGACGGTCGTGTCGGTCGTGATTTTCCTGTGCGGCGTTCTCGTCGGCCGCGGCGTCAGGGTCGAGCGCGGCGCGATCCCGGACGGGACACCGACCGCTTCGAACGTCGAAACGGCCCCGCCCGCGCCAGCCGCTGCACCGCCTACGGTGGCGATGCCGGCGGGTTCTGATCCGACGAAGGCTGCACCGCCCGCCGACGATCTCACATACTTCAGCCGCCTCGAGAAACCTGCGGCGGCCCCGGAGCACTTGAAGGCGGCTCCGGAAAAAGCAGAGCCTCCGGCCCCGAAGGCTGCGCAAGCGGCGCCGCCGCGAACCGCACCGCCGACGCCCGCGCCAGCCGAATCGCACGCGGCGGCGCCAGAGGTCGCCGAACCGGCCGGCGCCGGCTTCGCCGTGCAAATTGCGGCCCTCAACGTCCGCGGCGACGCCGAAGCGATTGCGAAGCGTTTGAGCTCCAAGGGCTACGCGGCCTACGTGATGGCGCCGCCGACCGGAGCGCCCACGGTCTTCCGCGTCCGCATCGGCAAGTTCCCCACGCGGCGAGAGGCCGAAAACGTCGCCAGCAAGCTCCAGAAGGAAGAGCAGTTCAAGCCCTGGGTCACCCGCTGAGCGCCTATAGTCTCCAGTTCGTGCCCCGCGCGCACCCGCGCACAGCTGCTACGCCACTTACACGTTTGTTAAGCCAAGCCTGATCAGTCATTTACAGTCACACAGCTCATCGGCACGGCGCTGGCTAAGACGGGCAGCATGAAAAGCCCGGCATTCGTTCTCCTGGCCGTCCTCATGGTCTCCTCCACGTCCGCCTTCGCGGCGGACGATGTGAAGAATGAAGTGAAAGGCGAGGGTGCTCCGCGGATCGAGATCAACATTCCAAAGGCGACGCGGCCGTCCGCTCTGCCGGCAATGTATCTGTCGCTCGCGGGCCTGCAGGCGTATGACGGGTACTCCACGATTCGCGGCGTGCGCAACGGCGCGACGGAAGCCAATCCGCTGGTTGGCGGTCTTGCCAGTCAGCCGGCGGCATTCTGGACGGTGAAGGCACTCAGCACGGTGACGACCATTTATTTCGCCGAACAGCTCTGGCGTCAGCACAAGCGCGGTCAGGCAATCATGACGATGGTGGTCGCGAACGCGGTGATGGGCGCGGTGGCGGCGCACAACATGTCGGTCATGAGGGGACGATAGAGACGCTGCGGTGCTAGGTGCTACGGTGCTAACGTGCTGGGTGCGCAGGTGCTAGGTGCCACGTGCGTCGACCCAGCCACCCAGCACTCTAGCACTCAGCACCCTGGCACCCACGCACCCAGCACCTTAGCACCTAGCACCCTAGCACCACGTCGGCGGACGTCTCAGGTACACTTCTGACGTCTTGTTCACGAGTCGCGCGGATGTCGCGCTCGCCATAGTGTCGGGCGCGCTGTTCGTTCTCAGTTTCCCCAAGTTCGGTCACCCGGCGTTCGGCTGGATTGCGCTGACGCCGCTGCTTGTCGCCCTGACAGGCGCGACCCTTCGCCGCGCTTTTCTGCTCGGCCTCACCACCGGCATCATCTACTTCACCGGCACGTTGTATTGGATCACAGGCGTGATGGCCATGTACGGCGGCCTGCAGACTTGGGTTGCCGTTCTGATCAACGCCGGGCTGATTGCGTATCTCGCGTTGTTTCCAGCGCTCTTCGCGCTGATCACCCGGCGGATCGTGATGGCCTACGGTCGAAGCGTGTTGATGGCCGCGCCGGTCGTGTGGGTGGCGACGGAGCTCGGGCGAGCCTACATCACCAGCTTTCCGTGGGAGCTGCTCGGATACAGCCAGGTGACCGTCCTGCCCATCGCGCAGCTGGCGAGCCTCTTCGGTGTGTACGGTGTGTCGATGCTGCTCGCGGCCGTGAGCGCGGCGCTGGCGTTTGCGGCGACGGCGAGACGATGGGCACCGCTCGTCGCCGTCCTCGCGGTCGTCCTGGCGGTCGCCGTCTGGGGCAGTCGGCGCGTCGCCGCAGGCGAGTGGACGCGCGCCGGCGAGCCGATCCGCATCGGCATGATCCAGGGCAATGTGGATCAGGGGCAGAAGTGGGACGTCACACGCGCGTCGGCGATCTTTCAGGACTACGTGAACTTGACGCAGCAGGCCATTCGCGAAGGGTCGCAGCTCGTCTTGTGGCCCGAGTCGTCGACGCCGTTTCTGTTCGAAGAGAATCTCCCGGCGGCAAACGTAGTCCGGACGCTCGCTGAGCAGGCACGGGTGCCGATCGTCTTCGGCAGCGATCAGATCGAGCGCGGCCGTCCCGACCGCTACTTCAACTCCGCGTTCCTGGTCCGCGCCGACGGGACGACCGGCGGTGTCTATCGCAAGATGCACCTGGTGCCGTTCGGCGAGTACGTGCCGTTCCAGCGTCTGCTGTTTTTCGCGGCTCCACTCACCGAGCAGGCGGGCACGTTTTCACCGGGCCTCAACCCCGAGCTGCTTCCCGTCGACGGCCATCGCCTCAGCGTCGCCATCTGTTACGAAGTGGTCTATCCCGATCTGGTCCGCCAGTTCGTCGCCGGTGGCAGCGAGCTGCTGACGACGATCACCAACGACGCGTGGTTCGGACGGACGTCGGCGCCGATGCAGCATTTCCAGCAGGCCGCGATGCGGGCGATTGAAAACGGACGTTACCTGGTGCGATCCGCCAACACCGGCATCAGCGGCATCGTCGATCCGTACGGCCGTGTGCTCGCCCAGACGCCGATCTTCGAGAGCGCCGTCCTCGTCGGCGAAGCCCGCTTCCTCCGGACGTCCACCTTCTTCAGCCGCCACGGCGACGTGCTCGCGTACGCGTCCGTTGTCGCGACGCTGGCGCTGTTGGTCGTCGCCAGCCGCCGTGTAAAATAAGCCGCATGCCGACCGTGGACGAATTGATGCGCCGTTACGAGGATCTCAGCAAGCGCGCTGCGGATCTGCGGAGCTATCTTTGAAGCCGCCCGCCTGGACGAAGAGCTGACCCGCCTCGAATCCCGCGCCGCCGCCCCCGACTTCTGGAAGGACCAGGTCGAGGCGCAGAAAACCATGCAGCGCCGCCGCCGGCTCGAGCAGGA
>Ga0114129_10016510_pt1 | contig 10514 bp, 4 predicted proteins | sample RhiMetdeltSRZDD1_FD_80071 | JGI IMG/M metagenome (GOLD analysis project Ga0114129, IMG submission 80071) | Populus rhizosphere microbial communities from Tennessee, USA - Rhizosphere MetaG P. deltoides SRZDD1 (version 2) (version 2) | ecosystem: Host-associated > Plants > Roots > Rhizosphere >... | reverse complement strand
CGCGCCTTGCTCAAAGCCGCGGGAGACAGTGCTGTGACAGCATGGCAGACGCTCTGGCATGTCATTGTGCCACTCTGCAAGCCCGGTATCGTTATCGGTTCGATTTTTGTCATCGCCGCCTGCCGCTGGAGCTGCAGGTCTTGCAGACGAACGCCACGACGCCAGTGATCTACGCCCTGGGCACACTTACCGCCGCCCTCTCGTTGGGGGTGATCATCTGTTGCCTGCTCGTCGTGCTGACGATCCAACACCGCCGCACCCGCTTCCGGTGACCCTACTACGCCAGGCCGGACGGCATGATTCTGAGGAGACACCACCGCATAGCACGTCGTATAGACCATCTCACGGAACCAGCTAGAGGATATACATGTGCCTCACCCGGTCGTCTTCATGCCTGCTGCGATACCATGAATCGTCGCCAGGACTGCGCGCAGCGCGGCGTGATACCGTGGTGTGTCAGGAGCGAGCTGCCGCAGTTCGCGGAGCAAGGCTACTTGCATAAAATTCAAGGGATCGACATAGGGGTTACGCCGCGCAATTGAGCGTTGGAGCACTGGCACGTTATCCAGCAGTGCGGCCTGCTCCAGCACAGCACAGAGCTGCTGGGACGTGCGGGCATGCTCGGCCCTGATCGACTCGAAGATGGTATCGCGGATGGCGGCCTCACACACGAGCGAGGCATAGAGAGCTGCGATGCCCATGTCGGCCTTTGCCACATCGAGCTGGAGATTTTCAAGGACCGCATTGAAGAACGGCCACGCATGATACATCTCACGCAGCAGGGTGAGGCCGTCTGGGTGAGTCTGGCAGAAGGTGTCAAACGCCGTGCCGACGCCAAACCAACTCGGGATGATCGCCCGGCTTTGCATCCACGAGAAAATCCAGGGAATAGCCCGTATCGACTCAAAGCCACCGGTACTCGCACGCCTGGCCGGACGTGAACTGATCGGCAGTTGGGAGAGTTCATGAATGGGGGTGGCCTGGTGCCAATATTCCAGGAAGCCCGGCGTCTCGTAGACGAAGGCACGGTAGGCCCGGTGACTCGTCTCAGCGAGTTGGTGCATGGCCTCAAGCCAGGCAGGTTTGACCTCGGTGACAGTCGTCTGTGGTATCCCGAGTGCCAGGAGCATGGCGTGCAGAATTTGATGCAGATGGCGCCGACCAATGTCTGCATGGCCGTAGCGATAGGCAATGGCTTCGCCTTGCTCAGTGATCTTGATGCCACCACGCAGCGACTGGAGTGGCTGCGAGAGGATTGCCCGATTGGTTGGGCCACCGCCCCGGCCAATGCTACCGCCGCGCCCATGAAACAATTGCAGGGATACGCCATGCGCCTCACAGGTCGCCGTCAAGGTCTGTTGGGCATGATAGAGTTGCCAGTTCGACGCCAAATAGCCCCCATCCTTGCCACTGTCCGAATAGCCCAGCATGATCTGCTGGTGCAGTACAGAGCCCGTGCTGCATGCGACAAGATGTTGTCGATACGTCGGGTTGGCAAAGAGTACCGTCATCATCTCGGCACTGCGGTGCAGGTCGTCAAGGGTCTCGAACAAGGGTACCAGGTCCAGAGCGCTGGCTATCCCCACTTCTGTCGCCATCAGGAGCATGGCGAGTACGTCACTGGGCTGTTGACTCATGCTGGCGATAACGGTGTCAATGACTGCAGGGCCATAGCACCGGTGCGCCTCGGCGATCATGCGCCAGGTAGCAATGATGCGTTGCGTTGTCTCAGAAAACGGTGTTGTGTCTGACGGGAAGAAGGGCCGCGGGTTAGTGATCTCACGGCTGAGCAGCGCTTGCTTGTCCGCTTCTGGTAAGGCCGCGTAATTGGCGACGCTGCCGTAGTGGCGGAACAGTTCATCTAATGTTGCGGCTTGCAGTCTGGCGTCTTCGCGGATGTCGAGTGGAACAAGGTGTAGACCGAATACCTGCACCTTACGCACCAGGCGCCGCAAGGCGCCGCTGGCGGCGTGAGTGCCGCCGTGGGAGCGCAGGCTAGCGGTCACCAGCGTCAGGTCGTGCAGCAGAGCATGGCTGTCGCGATACGCATCGCAGCGTAGGCGTTGCCAGATGAGCTCCATCTGTTGGCGATAGATTTCGCCAGGATAATGCGTCTCCAGGGTGCCGTTGCTTTGCGCTCGCACGGCTGCCAGTAGTTCTGGGGAGACACTGACTTCCTCGGTCGATTGCGTCAGGTGGTCGCGCAGGCTAGTGACATCATGCAGATACACCTGCAGGACTGCCTGGTGCAGGGTTGCCAGCGTTTGCAGGGTCACGTCGGGGGTGACGTTCGGATTCCCGTCACGGTCACCTCCGATCCACGAGCCGTACCGCAACACGGTGGGGAGCACGGACCAATCAGCTCCCGGGTAATAGGTACGCAGGCTGGCCTCAAGCTCCTCGTACACATCCACGGTAACATCCATGATCACGGACGTGAGGAAGTACAGACCAAAGTCCACCTCATCCGCGACGGTTTTATGCGTGGCGCGGGTGGATGGTGTCTGCCAGAGTGCCTCGATGATGGTTTTGAGTCGCGTCTGTAACACAGCCTGCTCGCGTGGGAGCAGGCGCTGCCGCTCGTGGCTGGTCATCATCGCACTGATCGTGTGCAGTTTGCGGAGCACTTCTGTACGCTTCGCCTCAGAGGGATGGGCTGTCAACACGAGTCTAACCTGCAACCGGTCAAGGATGTCTCGCATCGTTGTCGCGGTCACGCCCGCTGTATATAAGGAGCACATGGCTGCATCCAGCGATTCGCCTAAGACCCCGGCGGCTTCACGTTGCCGTAAAATGCGCACCCGCTGTTGATCCTCAGCAATATTGATTAACTGGAAGTAGTTGCTGAACGCTTTGATGAGCACGCTGTGCTCGTCCAGCGTGAGGGCGTCAATCGTCGCTGCGAGTGCCAACGTCTGAGCGACGTCTGTGGCATGCTCCCGACGGCTCCTGGCCTGGGAGCGGACGCGCTCGACCAGGTCAAACGCGGTGTCTCCGTGCTGCTCGCGGATAATCTCGCCCAGCAGATTACCCAGGAGGCGGATATCAGCACCTGGTTGGCTCAGACTCTCGTCCATACGGAACCCTTTGACTTCCTCTCCCGCAGGGAGAGGGAACAAAAGCTTATCTATACGCTGGCCGATGCATAGTGTGCGAGCGCATCAGCAACGCGCACTACGCCGAGATAAACTCGAACGGATACGGCTTGGCCTCGACAGTCACAGGTTGGTGCATATCCATGGCGTTTCATTATGGTCGAACAGGAGCACCCTATGCAATAGGGTAGGTTGACCGTGCCATAACGTGGTGCTGCCCCAAGAAGAAAGAAACGTTTGGAGGCGAGCAAGCAAACTGGTATAGATTTTGCGGTACATAAACATGTTTGCTCTCATTTACTCCCATGTCTGAGACAATAATCCAAGTTTCCTGGCGTCTCACAGCCCAGAAATGCAGTGACTTCTGTGCTGTGAAACACGTCTGCCGCATGCGAGCCGTTGTGCCTGGTAAACCTCCGGGGGAGGAGGCACAGGGACGCTTTTGTTCCTCTATAACGAGCAACGTACAAATGTGTAGAAATATATGAGTAGGACTGATGCAGAGATGGAAGGTACGACATAGCGCTTGCCTGGCCTCTAAGGGAGCCATTGCCCGAGAGGGCAATGGTAGCGCACATTGTTCTTGACCATTAGAGAGGAAGCCAGTGATAGTAAAGGAAGAGGATCAACCTGGACAGATCTCTGCTCCTGATCACTTCCCCTGGAGGCTGTGATGCAGATCATCACCATCTTCCGGCCTGTCATGACATGGCTGCATGGCACTTGCGTGAGGCAGGGCCAACACAGAGACGCGCGCACCGCCACACTACGCCAATGGACAACGGAGTTGGCACAGACCAATGCCGAACTCGCCAGAGAGATCGCCGAGCGCCAGCGAGTGGAGCACGAACTGCGGCAAGCCGAGGCAAAATATCGCAGTATTTTTGAGAACGCTGTTGAGGGGATCTTCCAGACCACACCTGACGGGCGCTATCTCAGCGTCAATCCTGCCCTGGCCCGTATTTATGGCTATGAGACACCCGAGGCACTGAGCAGTAGCCTGACCGACATCGGTGGACAACTCTATGTCAACGCCTCTCGGCGTGCCGAGTTCATTCGCCTCCTGCAAGAGCACAGCACGGTCTCAGGATTTGAGTCGCAAGTCTATCGCTGCGATGGCCAGATCATCTGGATTACCGAGACGGCGCGCGCAGTGCGTGACGCCAGTGGTACGCTGCTGTACTACGAAGGGACGGTCGAAGACATCTCTGAGCGCAAGCGCGCGGATGAAGAGTTACAGAAGGCCAAAGTAGGTGCCGAAGCCGCCGCGCGTGCGAAGAGTGAGTTCCTGGCGAACATCAGCCATGAGTTGCGCACACCCATGAATGGGATTATTGGCATGACCGAACTGGCGCTCGATACAGCCCTGACACCGGAGCAACGTGAGTACTTGACCATCGTCAAGGACTCCGCCGATTCCCTGTTAGAGCTGCTGAACGACATCCTCGATTTTTCCAAAATCGAAGCGGGGCGATGGGACCTTGAGTCTATTGACTTTCATTTGCGTGACACCCTGGAGATGGCGTTAAAGACGCTGGCCATACGCGCGCACCGCAAGGGCCTGGAACTCGTCTACCACATCCCTGCAGAGGTGCCGGACGCGTTGCTAGGCGATCCGGGGCGTCTGCGTCAGATCGTCGTGAATCTTGTTGGTAGGGATGGATGCTTATCTCTCCAAACCACTCCAAGCGCAGCAACTCTCCCAGCTCATTGACAGTATGGCGCCTGCTTCTGGGGCCCCGCCAGAGATGGCGCCGGCCAGTGCGCCATGCGCCACAGTCTTTGACCAGCAGGCGGCTCTGGCACGCGTGCAGGGAGATCGAGAGATGCTCCAGGAAATTGCGCGGTTGTTCTTCGTAGCGACACCAGAGCTACTGGCCACAATCCGAGAGTCGATTGCACGCGGCGATAGCCAAGCCCTCGCGCGCGCGGCACATTCTGTGAAAGGCACCGTGGACAGCTTTGGGGCACAGGCTGCGCGTGAGGCCGCACTCAGGCTGGAAGTAATGGGGCGTGGCGGCGATTTGACGCAGGCCGCACCAGCCTGCGCTGAGCTTGAACAGGAGGTCGCCCATCTCGGGCGTGCGCTGGCCGTGTTCAGGGGAGAGCAGGTGACGTGAAAATCCTGATTGCTGACGATGACGTCATCCCGCGTCTGTTTCTACAAACGGCCCTGGTTAAGGCTGGGCATGAGGTGATTGTGGCCCGCGATGGGGCCGAGGCGTGGCAGCTTCTCCAGCGTGCCGAAGCGCCGCGGCTGGCTATTCTCGATTGGCTCATGCCTGGGCTGGATGGTGTCGAGGTCTGTCGCAAAGTTCGGCAGTGGGACCATGCGCCCTACGTGTACCTCATTCTGTTGACCTCGAAAGATCAGCAGGAGGACATCATCGCCGGGCTGGAAGCCGGCGCGGACGACTATTTGATCAAGCCCTTTGACCCACAGGAACTCGAAGCCCGTCTCCGGGCGGGGCAACGCATTCTTGACTTGCAAGCCGCACTGCTGACTTCGCTAGAGCAACTGGCGCAGGCGCACCAACAGGAGGTCGAGATCGGCGCGAAGATTCAGCAAACGCTGTTACTCGGCCAGCCGCCCTGTGACCTGGCAGGGGCGCGGGTAGCTGCCCTCACCATTCCTTCACAACCCGTTGACGGGGACTTCTACGACTTTTTCCAGTATAGCGCCTATTGCCTTGACATTGTCGTGGGGGACGTGATGGGTAAAGGGATACCTGCAGCCCTTTTGGGGGCGGCAATCAAGAGTGCTCCCCTACGCGCCCTCAGTCGCCTGCTTACCGCATCAGCCCAGAACACGCTGCCTGAGCCTGAAGAGATTGTCGGCCTGGTCCATAGTGACGTCACCAGGCAGTTCATCAGTCTCGGCGTCTTTGCCACCCTGTGCTACGCCCGGCTCGATCTGGATCAGGGCCGGCTGGTGCTGGTCGATTGTGGACACACCAAGCCGGTGTGCTTCCGACGTCGGACGGGCACCTGTGAACTCCTGCAAGGCGACAATATGCCCTTGGGATTCAGTGAGGGGGAGTTGTATCGGCAGGTCGCTTTTCCACTCGAAACGGGAGACATGGTAGTCTTTTATTCAGATGGGGTCACCGAAGCACGGAATGCGGCCGGCGCATTTTTTGGCGTCGACCGTCTGATGCAGGTCATCAACGCCCAGAACCATCTTGAGCCGGAGCCGCTGATCGACGCGCTCCGTAGCGCCGTCGGCGCTTTTATAGGGGGCGAGACCTGGGCTGATGACGTGACCTGTGTGATCGTCGCGCTGGAAGAGACTGGCGCTGCCTGCCCCCTGGTGCAGGCGCAGTGTGAGGTGACCAGTACGGCAACGGAACTGGCGTTGATTCGGACCTTCGTACACACGTTTTGCCAGGAGCTGCCCAGGCGCGTTCTGGACGCGGAGGGTCTGAGTCAACTCGAGCTAGCGGTGACGGAAGCGGCCAGCAACATCATGCGCCATGCCTATCATGGCCGCACCGATCAACGTATTCAGGTGACCGCGGAGGCCTTTGCTGACCGCGTTTGCATCCGGCTTTGGCATCGTGGCACGGCCTTTGATCCTGCTACGGTCGAGCCACCAGTATTCGATGGCTCGCGTGATGGTGGCTTTGGCGTGTACATTATTGCCCACTGTGTCGATGAAGTGCGTTATATCCGTGACGAGCGAGGAGAAAACTGCATTTGTTTGGTGAAAAAACGTCAAAGACGAGGCAAGGAGAAAAGCCGCATGGAACTGATGTGTGAGCCCATCGGTGACGTGATGGTCGTCGCCCTGGCTGGAGCGCAACTCGACGCGAGCACCGCCGAGGAGTTCAAGCGTGACATTACACCAGTGTTAGAAGCACACGCGCAGATCGTTTTCGATCTGCGCCGGCTGGCCTTTGTCGATAGCTCCGGGTTGGGGGCTTTCCTGTCATGTCTACGACACGTCCAGGCGAAAGGTGGAGACCTCAAGCTGTGTAGCCTGTTGCCACCGGTTCGCACGCTGTTTGAGCTGGTCCGTATGCACCGGATATTCCATATTTTCGACACGCAGGCAGCCGCTATCCGGGCGTTCCAGCCATATGGCATTCACTATGAGTATGGTCTCTTTCAGCAAGAAATTAGGAATGGCTATCAGGAGGAAAGACCGGACAACTGGCTCGCCTCTGGGACGCCCTGGGAGATCGAGCGCATCGATGAAGCCTGCCTCATTCCTGTGTACGGACGCATCGAGCATGCGCTCGACCGCGATGGGCAGTACAATCCCATGTGGATGGATTGGAAAATCTTGATCGGTGTGCCCCATGATCTGCCGATTGTGGGCTATGGCGGGCAGACGGTGAATTACCTACGGCTCTACTCGGCGCGCGCCTCGGCGGAATTTGATATGCGGATTTTCAATGCCGGAGATTATCTCAAGGCCGTTGAGCAGAAGCTTGCCTCGGAAACAATTACTAAAGTGTTGTATCCATCTGATGCGGTTGAGGCTGGCCAGGAGCTCCGGCTGATCCAGGAGTACTTTCTCGTGGCCTGCGCCATCCGAGATATTGTCAAAAGATATCTGCAGACCTCTACCACTTTCGATGCCTTTTCTTCCCAGGTGGCCATTCAACTCAATGACACCCATCCGGCCGTGGCCGTCGCAGAACTGATGCGGGTGCTCATTGACGAAAATGATCTGCCCTGGGAGCAGGCCTGGGTGATCACCCAGGCTACGCTGGGGTACACGAATCACACCTTGTTGCCCGAGGCGCTGGAAAAGTGGTCGGTCACCCTCTTTGAGCATGTTTTGCCGCGGCATCTGCAAATCATCAACGAGATCAACCACCGTTTCCTGGCTCACGTGGCCGGTGTGTGGCCAGGAGATACCGCGCGCTTACAGCGTATGGCCATTATTACCGATGGTGAGCCCAGGCACATACATATGGGGCATCTGGCCATTGTCGGCAGTCATGCGGTCAACGGCGTGTCAGCCCTGCACACCGAACTGGTGCAGACGACCCTTGTACCAGATTTCTTCCAGCTCTGGCCGGAACGCTTTAACAACAAAACCAACGGCATCACCCAACGCCGCTGGTTGCTGCAGGCCAACCCCTGCCTGGCGCAGTTGCTTACGGACACTATCGGGGTGGCGTGGATTACGGATCTTGACGCGCTCCAGGGGCTGGAACCTATGGCGCAGGATGCGGGGTTTCAGCAGGAGTTCCTCCGTATTAAGCGGGCCAACAAGGCACGGCTTGCCATCGTCATCCGAGATCTCACCCGGGTGAGCGTCGATCCCGAGACGCTTTTCGATGTGCAGGTCAAACGCATTCATGAGTATAAGCGCCAGTTGCTTAATATCCTGCACATTGTCCACGAGTACCTCTGTCTGATTGAGGAGCACCAGCCCCCCACGGTCCCCCGCACCTACATTTTTGCTGGGAAGGCGGCGCCGGGCTATTGGGCTGCCAAGCAGATCATCAAATTGATCCACAGCGTCGGACATGTCATCAATACCGATCCACGGGTGCAAGGCCAGATTAGGGTGGTCTTCATTCCTGACTATCGTGTGTCGCTGGCGGAAAAAATCATTCCCGCTGCCGATCTCAGCGAACAAATCTCCATGGCTGGCACAGAGGCCTCAGGCACAGGCAACATGAAGTTCGCCTTGAATGGGGCACTGACTATTGGCACCCTCGATGGCGCTAATATTGAGATTATGCAGGCAGTGGGCGCAGAGAATATCTTCATTTTTGGGCTGCACGCCCCTGACATTCACACACTGCGTGCTCAGGGTGCCTACCAGCCCCGGGAGTATTATGCGCGCTATCCCGCTCTCAAGCGCGTCCTGGATGCCCTGGAGTCCAATTGCTTCTGTGGTCAGGAACCAGGCCTGTTTCGGTGGATTTATCACGCCCTCTTAGACCAGGGGGATGCCTATTGTCACCTGGCAGATCTTCCTTCGTATATTGCCGTGCAAGCACAAGTGGCAGCAGAGTTCACCAACCTCGCTGGATGGGCCCGTAAGGCTATCCTGAATGTGGCGCGGGTTGGCACCTTTTCCAGCGACCGCACGATCCGGCAATATGCCAAAGACATCTGGCAGATCGAAAGCATACCAGAGGGGAGCATCGCCAGGTAACTCCCTCTACAACCTAAGGAGCTCTGAAGATGATAGAAGTAGCAAGCTCCAATCCATTAATGGCCGGCTTACCCCTCGATCTGGTGCCGCAGCCTTCCACCTTTGTTATCCTTGGCGCCGCCGGTGACCTCGCCCGTCGGAAGCTCTTACCGGCCCTGTATAATTTGGCCCTGGATGGCCTGTTGCCGATGAGTTTTGCGGTGCTCGGTGTGGCGCTCAACGATCTCGATGATGCCGCCTTCCGGGCCTTTGCGCAGGAAGGCGTGATGCGTTTCTCGCGCCGCCGCCTTGATTTCACCCGCTGGTCAGACTTTGCGCGGGCACTTTTCTACGTGCCGGGCTCCTTCGAGGATGCTGCCGTCTTTACAGCCCTCAAGCAGCGTCTCGGCAAGATCGAAGATGAATTCGGCATTCCAGGTAATCGCGTGTTTTATCTCGCCATCCCTCCACAACTGATTATCACCTGTGTGGAGCAGTTGCAGACTGCTGGACTCATTACCATGCCGGGTGAGGGACCGCAGACACGCATCATTGTGGAAAAGCCGCTGGGCAGGGACCTGGCGAGCGCCCGTGCCATTAATGACAGACTGATGCAGACCGTCGATGAGAGCCAGGTGTTTCGCATCGATCATTACCTCGGCAAGGAAACCGTCCAGAATCTCTTGATTGTGCGCTTTGCCAATGCCATCCTCGAACCGTTGTGGAATCAGAAATATGTAGATCATGTCCAGATTACGGTAGCGGAGGACGAAGGCGTTGGGACCCGCGCTGGCTACTACGAGGGGGCTGGCGCACTGCGCGACATGGTCCAGAATCATCTACTGCAGGTGCTCTCGCTGGTCGCCATGGAACCGCCCTGGTCCCTCGATCCTGATGTGGTGCGGGACGCCAAGCTCGAGGTATTGCGCTGCTTGCGGCCTATCCGTGGGCAGGACGTGGAGCGGTGTGTGGTGCGGGCCCAGTATGGTCCTGGCTATATGCATGGTGAGGACGTGCCAGGCTACCGCCGTGAGGAGGGGGTGAGCCGCGACTCGACGACCGAGACCTATGTGGCCCTGAAGTGCTTTATTGACAACTGGCGCTGGGCCGGGGTGCCTTTCTATATGCGTACCGGGAAGCGTCTGCCCAAGCGGGCGAGCGAGGTCGCCGTATTTTTTAAGCCAGTGCCCCAGATCTTGTTTAATGCCGATCCCGCTTCGCCGCTGCCGCCCAACGTGTTAACGCTGCGTATCCAGCCCAACGAAGGTTTTTCACTCCGGATGTCTTCTAAAGTCCCCGGGCCGAGGGCCCGGGTGTAT
>Ga0114129_10016507_pt1 | contig 10514 bp, 5 predicted proteins | sample RhiMetdeltSRZDD1_FD_80071 | JGI IMG/M metagenome (GOLD analysis project Ga0114129, IMG submission 80071) | Populus rhizosphere microbial communities from Tennessee, USA - Rhizosphere MetaG P. deltoides SRZDD1 (version 2) (version 2) | ecosystem: Host-associated > Plants > Roots > Rhizosphere >... | reverse complement strand
TCCGGTCGATACATCGGATACAAAGCCAACTACTACACGCCGGACGTTTACAAAGCGATGCTCGACTTCTGCGGCTTCGACGGTCTCAATGCCGACGTAGAGTCTGGCCGCGACCGCATCAATCATGTGCTGGTAGCCATTGCAAACACGAACCCGACGCTACCGCGTTACGGTACTGACCCGTTCCAAGATTCCTCCGTATATCGGGTCAGTACCGTAACGCGGTAGCGTCGGGTCACAATCGCAGCCGATCACCCGAAGTATGGCACTCGATACATTCAACAAGCGTTCGCGCCCGTCAATCTTCCGCAAGCTGACCGAGGAGAAGTTTGATCTCCTCGTTATCGGCGGAGGCATTACGGGCGCATCTGTTTTTCGCGACGCCGCGCTGCGCGGAATGAAAGTCGCACTCGTCGAAGCTAAAGACTTCGCATCCGCCACGAGCGGGCGCAGTTCAAAACTCATTCACGGCGGGCTCCGTTACATCAAGAACCTCGGACTTGGTCTCGCCTGGGAATCGTGTCACGAGCGCAATCTGCACATCCGACTCAACAAGCGACTCGTCCGTCCACTTCCCTTCCTCGTTCCACTTTATCGAAACCGCGGCGAACCACGTTGGCTGATGCGTCTGGGCATGCTGGCCTACGAGGCGCTCTCCGGCTTCAACAACTACCGCTTTCACAAATTTCTGAGTCGCGAAGAGACGCTGTCACTCGCTCCCGCGCTGCCGGCGAAAGGACTGACAGGCGGTTGTCTTTACTACGACGCTGTCATTAACGACAGCCGTTGGACCATGGAAGTTCTTAAGGACGGCGTGAAGCATGGTGGTGTCGCGGTGAACTACGCGCCTGTCACGCAACTCTTACGTGAGGGCAAGCAAGTCGCCGGTGCGCGAATTCATGATGAGCTGGGCGGCAGTGATTACGATATCCGAGCCAAAGTCGTCGTTAATGCAACCGGCATTTTTGCAGATCAAATCCGGCGGCTTGATGGGGCTAACACGTTCAAACCGCGCCGGCTGTCGAAGGGGACACACCTCGTTTTCAAGGAAGAAGACGTCCCGCTCTCCACGACGATCGTGTTCTCTTCGCCGCTCGATGGACGTTCGCTTTTTCTTGCGAAGCACGAGGAGTGCTTTCTATTTGGAACCTCGGACCACTGGGAAGAAGCTAGTCCGGATCTCCCGATACCAGCGCCGGCTGATGTCGACTACCTTCTGACGTCGCTCAACCGGTTCATGCCGGAAGCGCAACTGGATAAGAGCAAAGTACAGTTCGTGTACAGCGGGTTTCGGCCGCTGCAAGCTGACGGCGATCAGCCGAGCGATTCGTCTTCAGTGACGCGTGAAGATCACATCGACGTGGCGCCTTCGGGGTTAGTGAGCGTCGTCGGAGGCAAACTCACTACGGCGCGAATCACTGCGGCGCGTGTGCTCGACCGCGTCATCAAACTTACCGGTCGCGAGGCGGCGTGGTCTGACTGCAAGACCGATGAGGTTTCGATCGGCGGTACGAACGAGGCAGTCGCGGAGAGTCTGGCTTACTGGGTACGGCGTTGTCCAAAACTTACGTCGTACTTCCGCGTTCTGTATCAGCGTTATGGTCTCGATGCCCATGAGATCTGCGCGGACGTGACGCGAATTCACGAAGACCGGAGCGACCCGACAGCGGAGCCGATTCGCGCTGAGGTCCAATACGTGTGTCGACATGAAATGGTCTGCACGCTCGAAGACTTGATCGACCGCCGCGCCGGCTTTCTCTACTGGAACGCTGAGAAGCGTCTCGAACGTTTGCGTTACGGCGCTCAAGTCATCCGCGCTGAACTCGATTTGAGCGAGGCTGACTTCGAATCACAATTCGTCGCCTACCGGAACCATCTGAAGCGCTTCCATTCGCTGCCTTAGTATTAGCCGCAGATGACGCGGATTGAATCCGGTTTTTTATCCGCGTCATCCGTGGCTATAATACGCAGCCATGATCCACCCATCAGAACGCGCCGCAAATTTTCATTACGCGATTCGGAACGTCGTCCATGCAGCAGAAACCCTGGAACGACGCGGTCGCAAGGTAATCTATCTAAACATCGGCGACCCGCAAGCGTTCGGGTTTAAGCCCCCGGCCAACATAATCGAAGCAGTTGAACGTGCGACCCGCGACAAGTTTACCGGCTATTCACACTCCGCCGGCTTGCGTGAGGCGCGCGAGGCGATCGCTCGATACGCCACCGCATTAGGAGGCGAGACGTCTCCGGACAACGTCCTAATCACGTCCGGAGCATCGGAAGCTGCGGATCTCGTGCTTACCGGTTTGGTCAACACGGGCGATGAAGTTTTGTTGCCTGCTCCCTCGTATCCAATCTACCCGGCGATCATCAGCAAGCTCGGTGCCGCCACCCGCTACTACAACCTGAGTCACGAAACGAACTGGCAACCGTCGGTCGACGAGATTACTTCGCTGATCAACGAACGGACGCGCGCGATCATTCTCATCAATCCCAGCAATCCGACCGGCGCGATCACGGCTGACGAAACAACGAAGTCGCTGCTTGAACTCGCAGCGAAGCACAACCTGCTCGTGATTAGTGACGAAGTTTATCGAGAGCTTTGTTTCGAGCAAGCGCCCACATCTGCTTCGGTGCTTGCGGCCGATTCGGGCGCGGCGGTTGTAGTGCTCGAGAGTCTGTCGAAAACGCACATGCTTTCGGGTTGGCGCGTAGGCTGGATGCGTTTCACTCAGTCAGCGCACACGCGCGAGCTAGCTTCGGCGGTCCTTCGTCTCGCGAGTGGCCGGCTGTGTTCGCCAACCTTGTCGCAATACGCTATTCAACCGGCGATTGAAGGCGATCGAGAGTCGATTGAGAGCTTCACGGAGGAGATCAGGCGCCGCCGCGACTTCGCGACAAAACGAGTGGCGCAGATCGATGGCCTAAGTTGTTCGGTTCCAGACGCCGCATTTTATTTGATGATTCACGTAGACGACATGGGCGGTCGGAATGACGAGCAGTTTGTGCTCGACCTGCTCGAGAGTTCAAACGTGCTGGTGGTCCATGGGTCCGGTTTCGGATCCGATCCGAAGGCCGGATATTTCCGCCTCGTATATTTGGCCGACGAACAGTTGCTCGGCAGCGCCTTCGACGGCATCGAGAAAGCGCTACACGCGCTCGCTGTTTAGCCACAAAGAAGCGAAGCCGCTCGGTGTAATCGTCAAACTCAGTAGCGTTCAAGGCGATGGTTTCTAGAGTGGGTGGCAGTTACCGGGCGCACCGTGTTTGTTGGGTGGCGGCTCCTGCCATTCGGTGCGCTGCCAGAACGTGCCGTCGGCATACTCAATGCGGTTGATTATCACTCGCTGGTTCAACGTCTTATTCGATGCGGCAATAATTCGAATCGGCGGCAGGATGCTATACGCGTCAAAGCGTTCACTCTGATTTGGTTTGAGCTTCGCCGTACAGCGAAACTGGCGGTGTGCCGTATCCGCATAATCATCAGCATAGCTCGCTTGATAGTCCCAAAAGACAGACTTAACGATCTTGATACCGGTGTTCTTTACGTTGATTCGATACCGAAATAGATCCACCGGCTGCGACTCTCTTTTGACACTCTCTTCGAGATCCAACATGTCGCGGCTGCGATTCTCGATGGAGTTACGGTTCCGCATTTCATCCTCGTAAATCAGTCGCCGGCTTCTCGTATCAGCCGTATTACTGTTCATCCTGCGGGAGATGTACGCATTGGGTTCATAGGTTCGGAATTTAGAAGTGGAGACGTCGCTTATCTGAAGATCCGGCGGCCCATCGGCAGGCTCCTGGTTCCTCGCCTTTAACAGGATAACCGGCACGAGCAACAAGAGGATTAAAACAATTCTCATGATCGACCTCTCGCGTAACAATCGAATTAGCCGATGGTGAAGTGCAGGGCCTCAGTATATACGGAAGTCCACTAAGTGAGAAGATTATTGCGTAGGGCGCCGACGGTTATGTTAATTTTATCCGACTTTCAGGTCGGGAGGAGCACATGAAACATTCGAAGGATTTCATTTGCCGCGTGGTGGTGCTGGTATTTGTTCTGTTGTGTGGCCTGCAAGGGGCCAACGGTCAGAAACTGAAAGTGGAAGAAATCATCGCCAAGCATCTGGAAGCGATGGGCGGCGCTGAAACTCTACAATCGGTATTGACTCGCATCGCCAATGGAACAGTCGTGGTGACATTCACCGAGCCTGGCACCGGTCAGGTTGGCGGACGCGTAGTGCTCGCCTCGGAAGGCCCAAAGAACGTTGTAGCGATGGTGTTTGATAATGCGACCAACTATCCCCAGGAGAAGGTAGGATTCGACGGTCGCGACGTCTCAGCCAGCTATGCGCGTCCGGGCGTCCGTTCTACTCTCGGTGATTTTCTGTTGACTCACAAAGCAATCATCAAACAAGGCATCTGGGGCGGCGCACTCTCACAGGCGTGGCCACTGCTGGACGTGACGAAGAATAAAGTCAAACTCGAAGCCGGCGGTACGAAGAAAATCGGCGACCGCATGACGCAACAAGTGAAGGTATATCCGAGTGGATCAGACCTGCGCGTTACGTTCTATTTCGACGCCGAGACTTTTCAACATGTGCGCACCGAATACCAACGTTCGGTTGCGGCGCAGATGGGCGCGACGCCGGAGACTTCAGCCAGTCAAAGCGAAACGCGTTACAAGCTCGTTGAAGACTTCGGCGATTTTCGAAAAGAGGGCGGGTTAACGCTGCCGCATACTTACAAGGTCTATTTGGAAATACTAGGTCGCAACGGTTCGTTCAAGGCAGAGTGGGCCATGACTCTTACCGGATTTCAGTTCAATCAGCGCATTGACCCCACAGCGTTCGACGTCGACGACAAGGGCTGACTTTCGAATGTATCGCTGCGGCCTCGCCGCCTGATGCGGATACCGTTTAAAATCAAACGCTGATCTTGAAACTTAACTCCATCCACTCCGGCTTCGCCGCCGGATGTGAGGCGGGGCTCCGCCCCGCCGCAACCAATTCAATCATCGGCTTGGGGCTAAGCCCCCGGTTCGGGCTTAGCCCAGCGCCAGTTTGGGGCAAAGCCCGAACCGGGGGCGCAGCCCGATTTGGAGTTTAGGTGACTGGCGGGGCGGAGCCCCGCCTCACATCCGGCGGCGAAGCCGCAGCGATGGAGTCAGGTTTTACCATCGGCCATTGGCTCTTGATTTTTAGGACGGTATCTCACAGCCGGCGGCGAAGCCGCAGCGATGGAGTCAGGTTTTACCATCGGCCATTGGCTCTTGATTTTTAGGACGGTATCTCACAGCCGGCGGCGAAGCCGCAGCGATACGCGCTTAAACGACTCTCCATTAGAAGTGCATTAGCCGTTAATAAAAGCAAAAGAAGTTACTAGATAGAGCAGGTCAGGAAGGGCGGCTTGCCCCCGCTCTCGGAATAAAACAATAAGGGCGTTACCCCAAGAGGAGTAACGCCCTTTAAGTTTAGTAAACCGCGAGACCGTTAGAACTCGAAGCGGCCCGCGAATTGAACGACGCGCTGTGCACCACTAGACGTGAACGTGCTGCTGATGCGTCCAAAGTTCGTGCTGTTGATATTCAAGTTTCCAAACTGGCTGGCAAAGAAGTTTGCCCTGTTCAGAACGTTGAATGCTTCGAAACGAAGCTGGAACCTGGTCCTCTCCGTGATTCGGATGTTCTTGATTAAGGAAGCATCCCAATTGAAGTAGAACGGACCATTGATAAATGCGCGTTCCAGATTTCCGGTTTGTCCCGGTGGCACGTTGAAGAACACTTGACCCGGGAATGTAGATTCACCGAAACCACGTGAACCGCGACCGGTGGCTCCGCCTCCGAGCAAACCATTTGGATCAATCTGCCCGTTCGGAAGAGTCGTGTTACAGCGGCCTGCGGCAAGCGCAGTCTGGTTAAGATCAATCGCAGTCGGATTGATGAAGAACACGCCGCACGGTGTGCGGAAGATGCCGATCAGGCCTTTGATCTCGTCCTTCGACAGGTTCGAGATAGCGGTCTGCCGTCCATTACGACGAGTCAGAGTTCCGCGCGCATCAACCACTGTGATCGGGGCTCCGGTAGCCATCTGGACGATGGAGGTAACTTGCCAACCTCCGACCAGGCGGTCCAATCCACCCGTATCACTCAACCAGCGCTTCCCTCTACCGAACGGGAGTTCGTAGATGGTGTTGAGATTGAATACGTGCGTCGCGTCGTAATCAGCGCGCGAGTATTCGATCTCCGGGAACAAGTTCGAGAGATTTGGTTCGAACTTGGTTTGGCCCACGCCTGAAGCGTTCGTCAACGTCTTTTGGAACGTGTAGTTGGCTTGCAGATGGAAGCCATTTGAAAAGCGACGGCGAATCTCCGTCTGTAGCGAGTGGTAGCGATAACGACCGTCGTTGGTCAGGAAGTCTACCGCGCCCGCATTTGGGTTCGGCAGGAAGAACTGATCGAACGTCTTACCGTTAGTGCCAACCGCAGTGGCTGAGACGCCTGTGATGTACGTGGTTACCAGGTCAGCAGGCGTGCCGGCACGGATTAAACCAAGGATCGTGCTATTGGTCAGGAGACCGCCGCCAGGCAAACCCGGGAATACCGTCAACGGCACACTGCCGGTAATGGCGTTGTTGAAGTTTGCGTTTGTACACTTGCTGAGCGGTGTACCAGTTCCCGGCAGCGTGGCGCCCTGGGCGATGCAGTTATTGCGAGCCCGAATGAAATCCGCCGCAAAGCCGTTTTGCAGAATGACCGCCTCGTTGAAGTCGATACCACGAACGAGGTTGTTGCTCTGACCTCCGACATAACGGATTTCGAATGCCGTTTGGAACCCGATTTCGCGTTGAATGCCAAAGTTCCATTCGTGCGTAGCAGGGCTTTGAAGGTTCGGATCGATCGCGAAGATCGTGCCGAAGTTCTGGCCGGAAAGAACATCGCCGGCGGCGAAACTACGCGGGATGGAGAAAGTAGGAGTCGATAACGTAGCCAGCGGAGCTCCCAACCTGTTGCCGTCACTGGACGCGAGCAAGAACGCTTGCGCAGTCGAGAGACCCGAGTTTCCACCCTGTGCGTTGTCAGGACCACGAACGTATTCGTCGTTGACGTAGCTCATGCGATAGCCGCCGCGAATTACCGTTCGCCCTTGACTGCCGAAAAACGCACCCAGGAGTTTGTTCTTGAACTCGGGCGACCAGGCGAAACTCACGACCGGTCCAATATTGTTCTTGTCGGCGTTATAGAACGAGTTACCACTGCCATTGTGGCCGATGAAGTCAACAGTCCCCGTTGGATTGAGTAGCGCCGCCTTGGGATCGCTGCCCAATATAGGCTCGAGCGCGAATCCATTACGCTCACGAAGGGCACTGTAGAGTTCATATCTCGCGCCGAGGTTCAGGGTTAAGCGCGGGCTAATGCGCCATTGATCGGTGAAGTAGAAACCGTAATTTTCAAAGTCGAAAATCTGTCTTGCTGGAGCGTTGGGAATGAACCCGGAGGTTTTTGTGGTTGCGTTGAAAGTCTGATCGATTCTACCTGCAACGCCGCCCAGCAATGCCGCGAGTTGGTTTGCCGCGGTTAGCTGAGCCGAGCTGATGCCTCCTGGAAAAGCACCTGACGGCAACGTGCCCGTCGCGGTGTTTAGCTGCAACGAGAAGCGTGGCACCGTATCAAAGTGCGCGAAGCTGTTAACCTTGAAGAAGGTTACCGTACCACCGAAACGGAACGAGTGATTGCCTGTGATTAAGGTCGCGTTGTCGGTGAGCGTGTAGTTATCCGCTTTGCGCCCCTGGTCCTGGAAGGTTGTATTCGGATTACTAATCAGCGGGACCGTGAGCATGAAATCACCCTCTGACGAGAGACGATCAAAGATGGGCTCGCTCAGGAAGAACCCACCGCGTACTTCATTCGTCAAGGTAGGACTCGGTGTCCACGTCCAACCCGTCGAAAGGAAATTTCTAACCGCGGGTTGCTTGACTAGCGGAGCGACTGTGTAACCGCTGGCGACATCGGGCCGATCGTTCTCCTCATTGCCGTGAGCGTAAATGAAGTTGAACGAATGACGAGGATTCCATTCAACGTCAAAACGACCCGTGAAGTTATTTCGGTTGACGTTGTTCGCAACGTTGAGACGGAAACCGGTAGTGTTGCGTCCGTCACCGGCGTCGGAGGTATTGCCGACGGCTGGAACCAAGCTAAGGATCTGGCTCTGCACAAAGGGATTGATGGCTCCGATTGTGTAGGTGCCGCCCACAGGGTTTGTAATGTTGATGTTCAAAACATTGATAGTTCGTGTACCGCCTGCACTGTCGACGTAGGTAAAGATGCCATTGCGTGCATTCGGCAACAGGATTGTCTTCAGTGCTTGCGAGGTTTGCCGCTGACGGAAACCTTCGTAGTTGAAGAAGAAGAATGCTTTGTCGCGAAAGACCGATGCACCGCCCTCACCAAACCTTGGTAGAGGCGTTGGGCCACCGACCTTGAAACCATACTGGTTGCGGTTGAGAAACGACCGCGATGAATTGAAGAACGGTCGCGAAGAGAACTTCGAGTTGCGATTGTATTCGAAGAGCGAGCCGTGAAATTCGCTCTGGCCGCGTTCAGTCGCGATATTTACTTGCGAAGCTCCGTATCCGAGTGCGGCATCCGCGTTGGAAGTGGTAACGGTGAACTGGCTAATGTCATCGACACCGGGACGTTGCGGAGCAAAGTCCGTTGCGTTGGAACGGATGAAGTTGTCTTGAATGTTGATGCCATCACGAGTGATGTTTGTGAACGAAGTGCGCTGACCGTTGATGGCAGTGTTGGTGGCGCCGTTGGAAGCGGAACCTGCTTGCAGCGTGAGCAGCACTAACGGGTTGCGACCGTTAAGTGGCAGTTCCTGGATCTGACGCGAACTAACCGTATTGCTCAGTTCTGCGGTGGTCGCGTTGAGCACATCAGCGCCGGCGACTACCGTTACGTTTTCGTTGACGCCGCCGGGCTCAAGGGTTACGGGCAAAGAATACGGCCTGCCGATGTCGATCTTCAGGTCGGTGGCCGTGTAGCTCTTGAAACCCTGAGCAGTGACTTTGACGGTATAGGTACCGACCTCGAGTTGAGGAACGGTAAACGTACCGTCGGTGCTAGCTTGCACCGTTCTTACTTTATTGGTGGCCGTATCAGTCACCTCGACGGTTGCGCCGGCTACGGTGCTACCGTTTTGGTCGACTACTGTCCCCACCAATGTTCCTGTGCTGACCTGTCCCAGAACAGTGCCAGCCAGGAGACAGAGAGTCAGGAGAGTAAAAGCAAATCTCATATTGTTGGGCTCCTTCAAAAACTGTCGTTGCGGTTGGATTGGAAAAAAACAGAAGCTTACGAAATTTTGCAAGCAGTATGCCGCTTTTTCGTAGGCACAAATGGCAGTTTATTGCTAGGGATTTTGGGTGGCTTGGGGGAGTGGCGGGAAATTATTTCGGAAATTTTGGACACTTATACGAAATCGTAGACTCGGCCGGTTAACCGCAGATAACGCGGAGAGAGCCGGATGACCGCGGATGCGTCTCTTGCAATGACAGACCTTGCCTTCACAACACTTGTACGCTAGATTTTCGCTGTTGCGGCTCGCCTCGCTCACAACTCTCTCCGAACCCGATCCAGCGGTGGAAAGCACGAACACGTCTGCACGGCAATTAGTAATCTCGAAACTACGAACGAGAGAATCTTATGACCAACGTCAAATGTAATCTCTGTGGAGCGTTGAATTTCGTCGCTGATGAAGTTTGTAAGGTTTGCGGAGCCGAACTGCAATCCGAAACTCCCTACCGCGAATCCGCGCCGCCGATCGGTGATGACGCGCCTCGTCCGGCGTTCAACATAATCCGGCCGTTCGATAGCGCCGGTGACGTCATTGGCCCAACCCTCAGCTTGTTTTTTAAGAACATCTGGATGATTACGAAAATCGTTTTTGTAATCGTAGCTCCTTTTGAAATCTTTAAGACATTGAGTCTCAGAAGCATGGAAGCGGATCCGCAACTACTATTCGGGATCACTGCGCTACAACTGTTATGCAACGCGCTGATCGTGCCGGCGTTGTTCTACTCCCTGACGCAAGTGATGGAAACGGGGAACGCGCCCAGCCTTAACGAAGCCTATCGCTGGGGTTTGAGCAAGATTCCTAAACTGAGTTTGAGCGCGGTCATGTCATGGTTCCTCGTAGCTGTCGGAACCTTGCTGTGCATCATTCCCGGCATCATTTTGGGCTTGGCATTTCACGTCGTGTATCCGGTTGCCGTTTTTGAGAAGGGCTCAGCCGTCGACGTGCTCAAGCGAAGTTACAAGCTAACCGAGGGGTATCGGCTGAATATTTTTTCGGCAAGCATTGTAATCGGCATAGTGGGAGTGTTGTGCAGCTTGCCGGCCTGGGGCCTTACAATGACACTGGCAATGAATCGGGTGAACGCTGTGCCGCTGGAGGTTGCTGCAGCGATCTGTACCGACATTGTGTCCGAAGTCGCAACTGTTTTTTCGC
>Ga0114129_10016506_pt1 | contig 10515 bp, 8 predicted proteins | sample RhiMetdeltSRZDD1_FD_80071 | JGI IMG/M metagenome (GOLD analysis project Ga0114129, IMG submission 80071) | Populus rhizosphere microbial communities from Tennessee, USA - Rhizosphere MetaG P. deltoides SRZDD1 (version 2) (version 2) | ecosystem: Host-associated > Plants > Roots > Rhizosphere >... | reverse complement strand
TGTTGGCGAGTGAAAAGGAGCGGGCGGAACATGTGATGTTGGTTGACCTCGAACGAAACGATCTCGGCCGGGTGTGCGAATTCGGGAGCGTCCGCGTCGACGAGTTCATGACTATCGAGCAGTATTCGCACGTCAGCCATATCGTGTCGAATATCAGCGGAACCATACGGTTTGACGCGACGCCGTTTGATTTGATCAGGGCGACGTTTCCCGGCGGGACGATTACCGGTGTACCGAAAATACGCTGCATGGAGATCATCGATGAGCTGGAGCCGGTTCGCCGCGGCCCCTACACCGGATCGTTCGGCTATATCGGATGGAACGGCGATCTGGATCTCAACATCATCATCCGCACCCTCGTGCTCTCGAGTGGACGCGGCTATCTGCAAGTGGGAGCCGGCATTGTCGCCGATTCCGACCCGGCCAAGGAATATGAAGAAACGCTGCACAAGGCTCAGGCGTTCTTCAACCCGTCAGAACCGTGACAATGTGGATCTACCTGAATGACCGGTTCGTCAAGGAATCGGAGGCCACAGTCTCCGTCTTTGATCATGGCTTTCTCTATGGGGACGGCGTGTATGAAACCATTCGCTCGTACGGAGAAAAAATCTTTATGCGGGATCAACACCTCGCTCGCCTCCACCGTTCGGCAGAAGCGATCGGTCTCACGATGCCCAAGCGCGACTGGCCGTCGTTGCTGCACGAATCGATGACACGCAACAAGGTGGGTAATGACCAGACCGACGCTTATATCCGTATCACCATCTCCCGTGGTACCGGTGACATCGGCCTCGATCCCGCGCTCTGTCCCAATCCAACGATCGTGATCATTACGAAACCCCTCAAAACTCCTCCACCAGAGCGCTATCGAGAGGGCGTCAGTCTGATCGTGGCCAAGACGAGACGGAATCTCCCGAGTGCGCTCGATCCGCAAATCAAAGCCACCAATTTCTTAAACAATATTCAGGCAAAACGAGAAGCAATCGCCGCGGGAGCATTTGATAGTGTCCTGCTGAATTGGGAATCGCACGTCACTGAATGCACCGTTAGCAATGTGTTTTTTGTACAATCGGGCCGACTCTGCACACCAGCGCTGGCCTGCGGAATTTTGGATGGCATTACGAGAGGTATCATCCTGAGCTTGGCTCGGGAAAACCGAATTGCCGTCGAGGAAGGACGGTTTGGGGTCGAGGCGCTTCGCCAAGCTGAGGAATGCTTCTTGAGCAACACGACGATGGAGGTCATGCCGGTGACCCGGTTGGATGGGCAATACATCGGGAGGGGGAAACCCGGGCCTCTCACCAGCCGCCTTCATCAAATTTTTGTCACTCAGCGCCAAAGATTCTTCGAATCCTAGAACCTCGTACGGACCGATCCCCTTGTTCTTCCTCTGTTTTCATATGCTGTCATCCGGCATGGGATCTGCATTTTCTTGACAGGTCGGAGCAGACTGATATCGTTGGACAACATGCCTAGGACCTTGAAAACTCAACAGACCAGGGCGCGGGTTCTGAACACCGCAACCGTTCTGGTCGGTTTCATCCTTCTGGTATTTCTCTCTCCTATGACAGCTCAAGCGGAGATTTATCAATATATAGGGCCCAACGGGACCATCTCCCTCACGAACGTACCGTCCGATGCCCGCTACCGAAAAATCGATGTCGAATCGGCTCGTTTCCATTCGATTCTATCGGAGCGTGAACTTGAGCCAGTCATTAAACGCCACTCGTCCCAACAGCAATTACACCCGGCCTTGGTCCGCGCGATCATCAAGGCCGAATCGAACTTCGACCCGCGTGCGGTTTCGCGCGCTGGCGCGATCGGCCTCATGCAGCTGATGCCGCAAACCGCCTTCCGTTTGGACGTACGGGATATGTTCGATCCGGATGAGAATGTGGCAGGGGGGACGAAGTATCTGCGGCAGTTACTCGATCGTTTCCATGGAAACTTGCCGCTCGCGCTGGCGGCCTATAACGCGGGTGAGAACGTCGTGGATCGCTATCAGTCCTTGCCTCCGATCGATGAAACCAGACAGTACGTTCGAAAGGTTCTTCGTTACTACCGAACCTTCCTCGTGCGCGACGGCGTGATTACCGAGCGACCCGTCACCCGGCGCGTCCCCGTAACGCCAGAAGAAGTCCCCGCGACTTCTGAGGCGGCCTTCCGCTGATCCCATCGCCGATGGACAATCTGCTGTGTTGTTGCCACCCCGGCCGCTTGGCTTGGGGAAAGTCCGATCGGTAATGTGCTCCCACGCTGTTCTCGCGCCAGAGCGCCGCTTCCGCTATGCATTGCGCGATCTGCACCATGTTTTTCACTTCGAGTGCCGATCGTTGAGCAAAGGGCTGCGCCACGAGCTGTGCCCAGCGCGAGAGCTGTGCGCAGGCACGGATAAGCGACTCGCCGGACCGGATGACGCCGACTTGTCCCCACATCGTGCGTCGGAGCGAACTACGAACTTTTTCTGCGTCGTCGAGCGCCCCGTACTGTTCCTGGTTTAAGGTTGCTTCGTGCGCGGCCAGTGACGGGATGTTCTGTCGTCCCGCGTATGCGACCGCCGCCGCGGCGGCGCGCGCACCAAACACCAGACCTTCCAGCAATGAATTGCTTGCCAATCGATTGGCGCCATGCACACCGCTGCAGGCCACTTCCCCTGCTGCGAACAATCCGGGAACTGTTGTGGCGCCGAGCAAGTCGGTCCACACTCCTCCCATCATGTAATGTGCGCTCGGCGACACCGGAATCCATTCTTCTGTAATGTCGATGTCGTACCTGAGGCAAGTCGAATAGATGGTCGGGAAACGCCGCTTGACGAACTCTGTTCCCAAGTGGGTGACGTCAAGATAGACATGGCGGGCCTTCGTCGCGGCCATCTCCGCCCAGATCGCCCTGGACACAATATCGCGGGGAGCCAGAGCGCCCATCGGGTGATAGCGCTGCATGAACACCTCGCCTTTGCTGTTGCGCAGCTGCCCTCCTTCGCCTCGCATCGCTTCAGAGAGTAAAAACGGCGGACTCGACGGCAAATACAATGCAGTGGGATGAAACTGGACAAACTCCATGTCTTGCAGCACGGCGCCGGCACGAAGGGCCATCGCCATACCATCTCCTGTCGCGTTCGCGGGGTTGGTTGTACGGGCATAGACCTGGCCTGCCCCACCGGTCGTCAATACCACGGCTCGCGCCGGAAGTATGAAACGCCGGCCAGAATGTTCGTCCAACACGAGCGCTCCGCAACATCGGCCCTCTTCGATGATCAAATCCACCGTAAAATGATAGTCCATACGTTGGATTCGTTTCTGCTTCATCGCCTCAGCGATCAAGACCCGCACCATTTCGTTGCCAGTCGCATCGCCACGAGCCCGGAGTATGCGGCTGCGGCTATGCGCGGCTTCTCGGGCAAAGGCAAATTTTCCACCGGCCTTGTCGAATTTGGCGCCCCATCTGATCAACTCCTGGATTCGCTCCGGTCCTTCTTCGACGAGCGCACGCACCGCATCCTTGCGACAGAGACCATGGCCGGCTTTGAGCGTGTCGGTCAAATGGATCGCCACATCGTCTTCTTCACTCATCGCGACGGCGACACCGCCCTGTGCGTGAATAGAACTGCTCTGGAGCGGATGTCCTTTCGTGAGGACCAACACCTGGCCCTTGCGGCTGAGTTCGAGGGCCGCGCGGAGACCGGCCACTCCACTGCCAATGACGAGAAAGTCAGCTGGAGGAACGAATGGAGAAGAGCGGACTTGCATACTCTATCTTTTTGGTTGAACGGCCGGTTGACTCGTCAAGGCCTGGCGCCCCTTTGCACCGAACGGAATATCGCCCTGCACCCCTTGTAGGAGTACGGACTTCGTTCCCACCCACTGCAAACGTGAATGGCCTCGGTGGCGAATCCCCGGATCCTCGGGATCTTTTTTCCACAATCCTTGCCAATGGACATACACATCGATGTCATCGTTGTCGATCATGATCCGTTCGACTCTGAACTCCATCGCGATGTCGTGAAATGCCTCGAAATCACTTTCAGCTTCCCGTTGCAGTCGATCGGTCGACTCCGTTGGGACCATCAAGTTGGTCATTCCGGAGGAATCTTTCTTCACGTAAGCCACACGAAGCGATTCCACCGCTTTATCGATCCGCAGGTACCGTTCATGATCCTCGGGATATTGAATGGTTTTCGAACTGCATCCAATCCCGGCAAGCCACAGGATACTGATCGCCGTCAGCGCACAGAGACGCAAAAAAAGTTTGAACATGCTCGCAGTATAGGAACCGCTGATCAAACAGGTCAAGCTGATTGGGCCACGATCTGAGGTGATTCCAACGCTTCAAATCCCTTCAGTTGCTTGCAATTTCGACAGAAAACTTCTAGACTCACGCTCGTAAGGGAGACACCGTATGGCGAGCGTGCTCAAAAAACGCCGGAAGAAAATGCGTAAGCATAAGTACAAGAAATTACGCCGGCGTCAAAAGTTCTTACGCCGTAAGAGCTAAGCTCACTCCGATCAGGAGGAGGGATTCGTGCCGGAAGGGAAGAAGGTTCGCATTCGCGTCCGTACGGTCAATTGCGTCTATGTGGGCGATTTTCTGATACCCCCGATGCGGAACCGAGTTTCCGACGCCATCAACGAAGAGCAGCGGCTTTTCATCAGCCTGACGGATGTCATTGTGAACGACAAAGACCGCTCGGATTTCGTCGCCGTCAATAAAAATCTCATCGAGTCCATCGCACAAATCTGACGTTTCCCCTCTCCCAACATCATCGGCTTCCTCGACTTTTGCTGCTCACACTGGTTTTCTCTCACAACCTCCTCTAAGATCCGGCCGTCATGTCGACGTTCAAGCGCTTCCTGCCACTTCTAAAGCCCTACTTCCCCCGCATATTGTGTGCCGGTCTCCTGGTCATGGCGGTCGCCGCGATTAATCTGGCTTTGCTGCGTCTGGCCGGAATCTTGTGGGACGTCATCACGGTACAGCGCGACGCGGAACGTATGACCGAGCTCATTGCGCTCTTCCTGGGACTGGTCGTCTTGCAGGGTCTCTGTTCCATGGGACACAGTTACCTGACGGCCTGGGTGTCCCAACATATCGTCGCTGATTTCCGCCGGCATCTCTTCGCTCATCTCCAAACGCTCTCGGTCAGTTTTTTTGCCCGGCGCCGGACAGGCGAACTGCTCTCGCGTCTGATGAATGACGTCACGGTCATCCAATCGGTCGTCACCGAAACACCAATCGACACGGCCAAGCAGCTCGTCACATTTGTCGGCGGGATCGCCTTTTTGCTCGCCATGAACTGGCGGCTCTGCCTGTTGATCCTCGTGCTGCTGCCCTTGCTCGTCATCGTCGCCAAGGTCTTCGGGCGTCGACTCAAGTCACTCTCGACCTCGATCCAGGATCAGACTGCCGGGCTCAGTACGCTTATCGAGGAAGTGATCTCGGGTATCCGCATCGTAAAGTCTTTTGTCCAAACCAAGCGTGAAGAAACGCGGTTTTCGACGCAGGTCGGCCAAACGCTGTCTCTCACGATGCGGCGGGCCGCCATCATGGCCGTGTTCATCCCCGTCATCAGCCTGCTGACCTTCTCCGCTGCGGCAGCTGTCTTGTGGTACGGCGGTCGGCAGGTCATCGAGGGTGCCGTGTCGCCGGGCGATCTGTTCGCCTTTGTACTGTTTGCCGGCATTCTCATCGGCCCATTCAGCTCCGCCGCGCGCGTCTTCGCACAGATTCGGGAAGCACAAGGAGCCACGGAACGGGTGTTCGAAATCTTGGATACACAATCCGATGTCCGCGATGCTCCGAATGCTGTGGCCCTGTCGAACGTATTCGGGAATATTAAAGTGGAAGATGTGAGCTTCGCATACGATCCTCGCCAGCCGGTACTCTCAGATATATCGTTCGAGGCTCAGCCAGGGGAGCTCATTGCGATCGTCGGTCCGACCGGCGCCGGCAAGACAACAGTGATGAATCTCATCCATCGGTTTTACGATCCGACCGAGGGACGGATCACGATCGACGGGCAGGATCTCCGTCGAGTCATGCTCGAAAGTTGGTATCGGCAGATCGCGCTGGTACCACAGGAGATGATTCTGTTCGGCGGAACGATTCTCGACAACATTCGATACGGAAACCGTGACGCAGCAGAGGAAGCGGTAAAGGAGGCCAGCCGCGCCGCTCATGCCCATGACTTCATCATGAGCTTTCCCGATGGGTACCAGACCATCGTCGGCGAAAAAGGGATCAACATTTCAGGAGGACAGCGTCAACGCATTGCCATCGCCCGGGCCATTCTGAAAAACCCGCGCGTGCTCCTGTTGGACGAGGCCACCTCCGCGCTCGACAGCGAGTCAGAGCGACTGGTTCAGGAGGCGCTCGAGGAACTCATGAAGGGCAGAACGACGTTCGTCATCGCACATCGTCTCACGACGATTCAACGAGCCGATCGGATTCTCGTCCTAAACAAAGGCCGTCTGGTGGAAACCGGCACCCACAACGAACTCATGAATCGCCAGGGGCTGTACCACTATCTGTATACACTTCGACTGACCGAGCTTCCCTCCTAATATCCACTACTGACGATTTTGTCATCGCCCTCTGCAGCTAGACCCTCGGCGCATCGGAGGTACCGGGGGTTGCCGAAGATCCATCACTTCCACGCGGTTGACGACCACCGCGGTCCAGTACTAGGCTGCTTGCAATGTAATAAGGAGTTGCATGCCTGCACGCCGACGGATCCCCGCTTCCCCTTCTCCTCTCGTAGCCGAGCGGCAGCGCCTCGAAGAGGACGCGCGCCGTGAGAAACATTGGAAACGCTGGGGCCCCTATCTAAGTGAACGGGCCTGGGGCACGGTGCGTGAAGACTACAGCCCCGATGGGACCGCTTGGGAGCATTTTCCACACGACCACGCCCGTTCGCGAGCCTATCGTTGGAACGAGGATGGGCTGGCCGGCATTTGCGATCGGCACCAGTATATCTGTTTCGCCATTGCGCTTTGGAACGGGCGCGATACCATTTTGAAGGAACGCCTCTTCGGTCTGACCGGCAATGAGGGCAACCACGGCGAAGACGTGAAAGAGTACTACTTCTACCTTGATTCCACCCCCACGCATTCCTACATGAAGTACCTCTACAAATACCCGCAGGCAGTCTTCCCTTACGACCAACTGGTCGAAGAGAATCGGCGCCGCAGTCGGACAGATTCGGAATTCGAGCTCATCAACACCGGCTGTTTCGACGAAAACCGCTACTTCGATGTGTTCGTGGAATATGCGAAGGCGTCACAGGAAGATCCGTACATCCGCATTCAGATTGCCAATCGGGGCCCGCAACCGGCAGAGCTGACGCTGCTGCCAACGATTTGGTTCCGCAACACCTGGTCATGGGGCTCCGACATCAGGCGTCCTCGGTTCAAGCAGGGAGACGTAATGAACCACACCAGCGTGATCGAAACAAATCACGACTATTACGGGTTACGCCGGTTACTCTGCGAAGACCAGCCGACCTTGTTGTTCACTGAGAACGAGACGAATACACGGCGACTATACGGCGACCACGAGGGCTCCCGTTATGTGAAGGATAGTTTTCACGATTACATTGTCAACGGCGACAAGGAAGCGGTCAATCCGGAGCAGACAGGCAGCAAGGCTGCCGCGCACTACGTCTTGACCCTGGGTCCGGGTGCCATGCAGAGCATTCGACTCAGATTCACCAATGATGAACACCGGACGAGCGGGTTGACCAAGCAGAATTTTGACAAGGTCTTCACAGAGCGTATTCGAGAAGCGAACGAGTTTTATGATTCTTTAGCGCCAGCCGGTCTTTCCGAAGACGCACGGCGCGTTCAGCGGCAAGCCTTCGCTGGTCTCCTTTGGAGCAGGCAGTTTTATCACTACGACGTGAGTCGCTGGCTCAAGGGCGACGGCATGGGGCCGCAACCGCCCCCCGAGCGGCTGCATGCCCGCAACTCCGACTGGACCCACCTCTATAATGCAGACGTCATTTCAATGCCGGACAAGTGGGAATATCCTTGGTACGCCGCCTGGGACCTTGCATTTCACTGCATCCCGCTTGCCCTCGTCGATCCCACCTTTGCGAAGGAACAACTCGTGCTCATGCTGCGCGAGTGGTACATGCACCCGAACGGACAGATTCCTGCCTATGAATGGGCCTTCTCAGACGTGAACCCTCCTGTTCATGCCTGGGCGGCTTGGCGGGTGTATAAGATCGAACAAAAACGCAAAGGCATCGGCGACCGGGTATTCCTCGAACGTGTCTTTCACAAACTTCTCTTGAACTTCACCTGGTGGGTCAATCGAAAAGACGCGGAAGGCAAGAATATTTTTCAAGGTGGATTTCTTGGCCTTGATAACATCGGCGTCTTCGACCGCAGCTCCCCCCTTCCAATCGGCGGTCACATCGAACAGTCCGACGCCACTAGCTGGATGGGCATGTACTGCCTCAATATGCTGACCATTGCCTTAGAGTTGGCCCGCGAGAACCGCGCCTACGAGGACGTCGCGAGCAAATTCTTCGAGCATTTTGTCTATATCTGCCGCGCCATCAACTACTGCGAAAAGATTGAGCTTTGGAACCGTCAGGACGGGTTCTATTACGACGTGCTGCACCTGCCGAACGGAGAAAACACGCATCTGAAGGTCCGCTCAATGGTGGGACTGATCCCGTTGTTTGCCGTGGAAACGCTCGATTCGGAATTGATCGACAGTCTTCCTCGGTTCAAGCATCGGATGCAGTGGTTCATCGAAAACCGGGCGGACTTTTCCCAACATGTCGAGACTCAGAGCTACGATGGAGGAGTGCGGCGCTTTCTCGCACTGGTCAACCGGCATCGCTTACGTTCTGTGCTGCGATACATGTTGGACGAGGACGAATTTCTTTCGCCTTATGGAATCCGCGCGTTGTCGCGCTATCACAAGAACCATCCCTTCGTGTTGAACGTGATGGGGCATGAGCATCGGGTTGATTACGAGCCTGCCGAGTCCAGCATATGGATGTTCGGCGGCAATTCGAACTGGCGAGGGCCCATTTGGTTCCCGGTCAACTATCTCTTGATTGAATCGCTTCAGAAGTTCCATTACTTCCTCGGCGATGCGTACAAAGTCGAGTACCCCACCGGGTCGGGGCGTCAGGTGACGCTCTGGGAGGTTGCTGGTGAGATCTCACGACGCTTAACCCACATTTTTTTGAAGAACGAAGGGGGAGACCGACCTGTATTCGGTGGAGTCAAGACATTCAATAACGACCCGCATTGGCAGAATTTCCTCTTGTTCTACGAATGTTTTCACGGGGATAACGGTGCCGGGATTGGCGCGAGCCATCAAACCGGGTGGACGGGACTGGTCGCCAAGTTGATTCAGCAATCGGGAAAGTGAGGCAGGCACGTATTAGTCATTCCCGGAGTTTCTTCTTACGGTTTCCCTGCTTTACTTCTTGTTCTTCCAGCGTTACCCTTCCACGTCAGTTTTTGTCCTATGAAACCAGTTCCGCCAAATAGACCGGAGCAACCTCAAAAATTTCGAAAAGGAGTTTGCCATGTCACACATTCTCGTCGTCCTGGTTACGCTTGCGACGCTTTCGGCCTGGGTGCCTGCGCAGGCGGCGCCAATGAATCGTCCGCAGGCGGAGTATTCGGCCGATGCAACGATTGAAAATGAAGAAGGCACGACGAAGCAGAAGATCTTCGTGACGCCGACCAAAGAGCGGAAGGAAATGCTGACGGGCTCCGGCGAGGGGGCAGTGCAGATTTTCCGGTATGACAACAAAGTGATGTGGATGCTCATGCCGTCCGAGAACATGTACATGGAATATCCGATCGGAGGAGGTCCCTCCAAAGGAAGTGATTCGTCGCAATGGACCTACGAAGACACGGCGATGGGAGAAGAAACATTGAACGGCGTCAGAGTGACGAAGTACAAGACCATCGCGACCAGCACTGACGGCAGAAAATACGGTGGATTTTCCTGGCGGACAAGGGAGGGTATCAACGTCAAACAGGACCTTCTGTACAAGGAAGGCAACGAAAAGAAGCGGATGCTGACCGAGCTCAGTAATCTAAAGATCGCCCAACAGGATCCGAAGCTGTTCGAGATTCCTGACGGGTTCACGAAGTTTGATATGGCGGGAATGATGGGCGGGGCCATGGGCCGACCTGGTCAACCGATGGGACGGCCGGACATGAGCGTGACACCGCCGCCGAATATGGGAAGAGGTCAAGGGCGACCCCAGGTGATGCCACCGCAAGAAACCCAGCCGGCTCCGGAACGAGAGACGCTGCCCGAAGAGTCGACCGCGGACAAGGCTACCAACTTCATGAAGGGCTTGTTCGGTCATTAGGCGAACGCGGCATGGACAGGCGGCTGCTTCGCAGGACGCTGTTGATTGTGTGGGCCACGGTCGCCCAGCCGGTATGGCCTGGCCCGAGCGTCGCTGCAGACTCTCTTCCCAATTTGCAGGAGCGCCCGGTCGTCACGGCGGCCGCTCTGTACATGGTCGAGCTCGAG
>Ga0114129_10016505_pt1 | contig 10515 bp, 6 predicted proteins | sample RhiMetdeltSRZDD1_FD_80071 | JGI IMG/M metagenome (GOLD analysis project Ga0114129, IMG submission 80071) | Populus rhizosphere microbial communities from Tennessee, USA - Rhizosphere MetaG P. deltoides SRZDD1 (version 2) (version 2) | ecosystem: Host-associated > Plants > Roots > Rhizosphere >... | reverse complement strand
TGATTTGAGATTCAGTGGTGGTGGCTCGATGTCCATTCCGCGCCGGATCGTTCCGGGTCTGGCGCGAGCATCTGCGGCGAAGATCGAATCGATCGTGGTCTCGCCTGCGGGCGATGCGCTATCGTGGCCTTCGCTCGATCTCGATGTCTACGTTGCTGGATTGGTGGAGCGCGCGTTCGGCACCCGTCTCTTCGCGGCAGCAACAGGCCGCCGCGGGGGTCGCAGGCGATCAAAGGCAAAGGCCGCGGCAGCAAAGGTCAACGGCGCAAGGGGTGGTCGCCCGCGCAAGCGCCTGTCTGCGTAGCTGCGGATGGTCGGGCTCAGCGCTTAACGCGACGTAAGAGGGAGGAGATCCGATAACGCATTCTTCCGAATGCCTGAGACTTGCGTTTCCACGAGCCGCTTTCAAAGCGCTCATCCTCGCCGTGCAGAGGGGCGACGCTGCCGAGGATCCTGCAGGGCAACATGGAGACGATCGGGCGCGTGTTCCGTGGAGCGAACGCGCAGTACTGGGAGGCCAGGAAGCAGCAGGTGCGCGAGGGGTTCCTGCGGCTGGCGGATAAGACGATCGCGATGGTCGCCGCTGAGTAAGTCTTGCCCGGCGCAGATGATCGATCGGCGCGGGTCGTGTGCGTGCGACATGCCGATAGGGCTACAGCGGCAAATGGATCCCGGGCGCCTTCCGCCTTCGCGCGATCGTACACGCCAGTGATAGCGATGCCGAATCGGGCTGCCGCGATCAACTCGCGCAGCCGGGCAACATGTGCCGCGCCTCCCGAGCGGCTGAGCGCCCCGACGTCCAGCCTCGGGTCAGCGTTGCTGAACGCTCGTCTTCCTAAGGTTTTCGTGGCTCGTTCGGAGGGGCGGGCACCTTTTCGTAGATGTCGATGATCCGCGGCCGGGGGCCGTCGGTGGGTACGCCGGCGGCCACCATGAGACCGCGGAGCACGTCAATGGTCGGCTTCGACGGCTGCGGTCGTCCCGCCTTGAAACCTTCGGCGATGAACAGCGGCGTCCGTCCCGCCGTGTCCTTTTGCTTCCAGATATTGATGTCGGCGCCGCGGTCCACCAGCAGCTGCACGATCGCGGGGAAGTTGCCGTAGGCGGCGCCGTGTATGGCCGTGTCGCCGTTGTTGTCCACTGCGTTGACGTCGTCGCCGAGCTCGAGCAACAGCTGCACGGCCTCGAGCGCTTCGGCCTCCGTGCCCGCCTCTTCCAGCGGGTTCGCCGTGCCCAGGCCGGCAGCGGCCATCAGCGGCGTGGTGTTGTCGACGTTGGGCAGCAATGGGTCCGCCTTCAATTTGAGCAACTCACGCATCAACGGCACGTCCGCCCGGTCGGCGGCCATGAGAAACGCCGTCGAGCCGCCCGTCTTCAGCAGCGTGGCCGCGTACGGCGCCGTTGGGGCGTCCTTCTCCAGTCGCGCGTTCACGTTCGCGCCCCGCTCCACGAGCGCGCGGACGAACTGAAGGCTCGTCAGGCGGCCCGATCCGATCGGAGGCGGATCGCCGCTATCGCTGGCATCCGGCCTCCGCACCCAGGTCACCGCATGGAGCGCCGTGAATCCGGTCCGGCGGTCGTTGGGATCGGCGCCGGCGTCGAGCAGCGCGACCGCAAGCTCGAAGTGCCCGTTGTGCACCGCCATCAGCAGCGGACTCGTGCCGTTGACGACCGCCTCGGTCACCGGCACGCCAGGCCCGAGCTCCTCATGCTGGAGTGCCTCGTTCACGTTGGCCCCGGCCTTGAGGAGCGTGCGCGTCACCTCGATGTGGCCCTCGCGCACGGCGAAGAACAACGGAGTGAATCCAGACTTGAGCCTGGCACGGAGGTCCGCGCCGCCGTCGATGAGCGCCTGCACGACCGCGGCATGCCCCTCGGCTGCCGCCCACATGAGCGCCGTCTGATCCCGCCGCTCCCGTGCATTCGGGTTGGCGCCGCGGGCGAGCAGCGCCTTGACCGAGTCGACGCTTCCCGCGCGCGCCGCGGTCATCAAAACCGTCTCGCCGCCCGGCAGCGACGCGTTCGCATTGGCGCCGCCATCGAGCAGCGCCTTGACGACGGCGGCGTTGCCGTTCATCGAGGCCAGAGACAACGGCGGCACACCGTAGACATTCGTGGCGTTGACGTGGGCGCCCGACCGCACCAGCAGTCGTGCCATCTCGGTGTCATCGTGGTAAACGGCCCAGTGCAGCGCCGTCATGCCGTCGACTTGTGCGGCGTTGACGTCGGCGCGTTTGGCCAGAAGTGTGCGAACGAGGGCCGCATTCCGCTGTTCGGCCGCATCCGCAAGCGTCGGATTGTCGGCCGCCATCGACGCGCCGGCCATGCCGATCACGAGGAGAGTGAGTCCAGCGATTCGTCGCCACATCATGTGCCGTCTCCCGCCACTACTGGAGGTCTACACCGGGACCGGCTCGAAGAGGTCTTCCATTCTGCCGTTGCTGTCCCCGAACTTGTCCAGCGTGACCCCGACCCGATCGAGCAGCGTGAGATGCAGGTTCGCCAGCGGAGTGCCGGTTTCGTACCGGATGTGACGGCCGCCCTTCATCCCGCATGCGGCTCCACCCGCAACCAGAATGGGCAGGTTGTCGTGGTCGTGGATGCTGGAGTTGCCCAATCCGCTCCCGTACAGGTAAACCGTGTTGTCGAGCAGCGACCCGTCGCCTTCGCGTGTGGCCTTCAGTTTCTCGAGAAAGTGTGCGAAAAGCGAGACATGGAACTGGTTGATCTTGGCGATCTTCGCGAGCTTCTCCGGATCGTTGCCGTGATGGCTCGTCGGATGATGGGGGTCCGGCACGCCGATTTCTGGATACGTGCGGTTGTTCAGCTCGCGCGCGAGCTGGAAGGTGACCACCCGCGTGATGTCGGCCTGAAACGCCAGCACCTGCAGGTCGAACATCAGCTTTGCATGGTCGGCGAACGCTGCCGGAACACCCACCGGCCGATCGACGTCGGGCATCGGATTGGTGTCCGCTCCCGCCTCGGCGCGCTGGATCTGACGTTCGATTTCGCGAATCGTGTCCAGGTACTGATCGACGCGCACGCGGTCGGTCATCCCGACTCGCCGCTTGAGCCGCGCGATGTCGTCGCTGAACGAATCGAGCAGGCTGGCGCGCGCGCGCAGCGCCGCGCGCCGGCCGTTGGCGCTCTCGCCTTCTCCGAAGAGGCGCTCGAACACGACGCGCGGATGCGCTTCGGACGGTAGCGGCGTCGTCGGCGACGACCACGAGAGGCAGTTCTGATAGACGCAGGCGTACCCGTTGTTGCACACGCCGGCGAGCGGGTTCAGGTCCATCGCCAGTTCGAGCGACGGGAGCTGCGTGTCGCGGCCGATCTGCTTCGCCGCCACCTGGTCCGCGGTGGTGCCCAGGTAGTAGTCCGAGCTCTCCGTGTGCTTGGCGAAGGCCGCGCTCAGGAACCCCGCGTTTGCTGTGTCGTGTGTGCCGGGGTACGACTGTTCCAGTCTGAGGTTGGTGACCACCGTCAGCTGTTCTTTGACTCCCTCGAGCGGCGCCAGGATGGGCGGCAACTCACCGAGCGCGCCCTGGCCGGTCGGCGTCCAGCGGCCATGGTCGCATCCCATCGGAATGTAGACGAAGCCGAGCCGCCGCACTGGCCTGGCGGGGGTCTGGGCCAGCGCCGTCGCCGCCGGAATCATCGCGTCGAGCAGCGGAAGCGCCAGCGTGGCCTGCAGGCCCTTCAGGAACGTGCGACGCGGCAGCGCCTTCTTCGTGATGATCATGACGCTCTCCTCATCTGAAACGGCGCGCTCTTGACGACCCCAAGGATCAACGACGAGAAACGATAGCCACCAGCTTGGGACTCGCGGAGAATTCGCCGGACCGCCGGCGCATCGTAGTACTCTACGCCCCGTCCCAAGGCAAAGGTCAATAGCTTTTCTGTGACCGTGCCGGCGAAGAGCTCCGGGCGCCGGAGCAACGCCTCTTCCAGCCCGGCCACACCCTTGAGGGGGCCCGTCCCGGGCAGGCCCCCTTCCGCGTCGATGGCTCCGTTATCCCCATCGTGATCGCGCCACCGGCCAACCGGGTCGAAGTTCTCCAGCGCGAATCCGACGGGGTCGATGGTCCGGTGACAGCTCGCACACACCGGGTCTTTGCGATGGGCGGCCAGCCGCTCCCGGATCGGCAGGTTGGCCGGCACCGACCCGTCGAGCGCGGGCACATTCGGGAGCGGCGGCGGCGGAGGGGCGCCGAAGATGTTGCTCAATACCCACACGCCACGAATCACCGGCGAGGTCCGCGTCGCAAAGGACGTGACCGACAGGATGCTGCCGTGGCGCAGGAGTCCTCCGCGTTTGCTGTCGGGCGTGAGCGTGACGCGCCGCAACTGGCTGCCGTATATGCCGGGAATCCCATAGTGCTTCGCGAGGCGCTCGTTGAGGAAGGTGTAGTCCGCTCTGATCAGCTCGAGCACGCTGCGATCCTCGCGGAGGACGCTGTCCACGAAGAGCTCGGTTTCCTGCCGGAACGCCTGCCGGAGGTTGTCGTCGAAGTCCGGATACAGGCGCTGGTTCGGGCTGACCGACTCCAGATTCCGCAGCCGGAGCCATTGCCCGGCGAAATTGCTGGCGAAGTTGAACGAGCGCGGATCGGCGAGCATCCGGCGCGCCTGTTTCTCGAGTACTTCGGGCCGGCGGAGCTCACCTCGAATTGCCGCGTCCAGCAGCTCGTCGTCCGGAATGCTGCTCCAGAGAAAGAACGACAGGCGCGACGCCAGCTCGAGATCGCTGACGCGGTAGGGCATGCCGGCTTCCATGCCAGCCGGATCTGTCTCGACGCGCAGCAGGAATTCAGGATTGAACAGCACGGCGCTCACCGCCCGCTCGATTCCCGCGTCGAAGCCGCCGTCTGACTTGCCTTCGCGATAGAACGCCAGCGGCCGTTCCAGATCCGCCTCCGAAATCGGCCGGCGGAACGCACGCCGCATGAGCGTGGAGAGAATCTGCCGCGCGCATGCGTCTTCCTGGCTCAGCGCGGCCGGCCGGCAGACGATGAGCCGGCGGCGGCTTGGCGTATCGCCCGGGCCCGTCGCCGAATACGGTCCGGTGATCGACACTTGCTGAATCGCTGGCGTAATCCGCGGATGGCGCCGCTCGTTGAAGTGCGCCTGAAGGGGCTGGCGCGCCGTCTCGAGGAGCGACGACGAGTTCCGCAGGAACGTAACCGCCAGTTCGTGCGGCCCCGCCGTTACCGGCACGCGAACCTTCAGGTTGCGGTCGAGCAGGGAATCGTCGCCATCGGGAGGCCTTTGCACCGTCATCGTCTCAATCGGCTTGCGATCCAGCAGCAGCCGAATCTCGTGCCGTTCGGTCCCCCTCAGCCCGTCGATGTCTCCGGAATAACCGCGTGCGAGATAGAACTGAATGTCGTACTCGCCGTCCTGCGCGAACGTGTACTTAATCGACACGCCACCTCGCGTGCCGATCGGGAGTCCAGCGGCGTGCTCCTCCTGCGTGAGGTCGGGCGCGACGCGGACGATGTCGCTCTGCAGCGACCCTTGCGCGCTGCCGATCGCCAGACGGCTGATCTTCTGCGCGGCCGAGATATATCGGTCCACCAGAGCCGGGGGCAGATCGCCGACGGTGACGTTGTCGAAACCGTACCCGCTTTCGTCGGGCGGCAGAAGCGATGTGGCGTCAATGTCGAGGAGGAGCAGGTCTCTGATCGCGTTCTGGTACTCGGTGCGATTCAGACGGCGCAGCGTCTCGGTGCGTCCTGGATTCGGCCTGGCGGCGGCGGCCTGGTCGAGCGTCGTCTCCAACCACGACAGCAGGGCTCCACGTTCGGCGACCGACGGCTGCGGCATGTTGGGAGGCGGCATGGTACTCGTGCGCAGCTTGCGCACGACCTTCTCCCAGACCTCGGCACCCACGCCCGGGTTGGTGATGTCGGCCGTGTCCAGCATCAAACCGGCCGTCTTGAGCCGCTGGTTGTGGCAGGTGACACAGTACCGATCGATTGTCTGACGGTGGCTCGACGCGGGCGGGACCACGCCGGTCGAGGGCGATGATTGCGCGAGTCCTGGCTGCATGGCAGGTAGCTCGGCAGATGCCCGCGCGCGTACGGAAACAGACACACCGAGCGCCAGCCCAGCCAATCCGATAGTCATCGCCCGCGTATTTCTCATCCTGACCCTCGTGTGGTCTCCGAGAGTTTAGCGGGCGACCATTCAGGGGTCGCCCGTCTCAGCCTGCGGTTTCCAGGGCAGGGTCACGCACTGTGACCTCGAACCAGCGCTGGCACGAACGTGACGCTGAACCGCTCGCAACTATCTGCCAAAAAAAACCACTTCAGCGCGTCAGTGTCACGTTGCAGCGCAGGGGAAGATTAAGGCCGAGTGACAACGCCGTCAAGGGCGTCGCCTAATACGGTGGTCTCGACGAGCGCGCATTGAACGAAGTCGAGGGCTACAAACACAAGTTCCGCGATCCATCGCGGACTCAAAGGCCGTCGGCCTCAGGGAACAGGCTCGCAGCGCGGCGCGAGGCTTTGTACCGCAGTCGCGTTGAGCCGGTTACCGTTCGGATCCCTGATCAGGAAGCCTTTCGCTTCCACCTTGTGGCCCGTGTAGGCCTCGGGCCGCGGGTAGACATTCATCAGCCGGAACATTGCGGTGCCAAGCGCGGTCGCTTCGGATCCCTTCAGCTCCTCGCCCGTCGATGCGGCCGGATTCCGTGTGCGAGCGGGCTCGCTGCCGTTGGTCAGCGTCCAATCGGTGCCTGGGCCGGCGGCCAGGCAGCCGACGACGCGCACGAGCGAGAAATTCGGCGCCGGCTCGGGACCGTTGCGTCCCTCGACGCGGATGCTGCCGACGGTCTCGGACCGGAGCTCCTCGCGCCCCGCGGGGAAATCGTTGACGCGGAGCATGTAGGCGACGATGTCGAAATACTCGGCCTCGGTCAGACTGCCCGGCGCCCCTGCCGGCATCGAGGCCTTTATGCGGGCGAAGAGGCTCCCGACGTCGCTGCCGCTCCAGTCACGCATGAATGCCTCGCCGCGGCGCGGGCCTTCGTCGTGGCAACGGCTGCAGGTCGCGGAGTAGAGCGCTTCGCCGCGCCCGGCTTGCGCGTCGGTGTAGGCGCCGTCCCAGACCGTTCGAGCCGTGGCCGGTGCGGCTTGCTGGGCCTGTAACGAGAAAGCTGTAATCGCGGTCGACAGCAGGGTTGCAGGAACCACGATCGCCGTGAACATTCGCACGTTCAAGCCTCGCCGATATCCTCGTTCCATTTCGCCGTGGAGGACCGCACTGCCCTTGCTGGACTCGTCGGTTGTGACCTCGTCCGATGATGCGAACGCTGTGCAGAGAAGCGCGACGATAGGCATGCCTCCTTCAGTGAGGTCCAGTTTCGCCTCCTCAATGGCGGCGTCAAGGAACGCCTGGAAGCCACTGATCATTGTGCCACGGTCGGCAGCAATCGTATGTTGTTGTCGCAGAGGTACTCGACGAGATCGGCGTCAGCGACCAGGCGAAACGAAATCGTCTGCGTTTTCCAGACTCGCCAGCACGTGCTCGGGTCGCTGATCGTCACCTGCACATGGAGTGTCCCGACGTTCGGCCGCCGAAACCGAACCAATCGTGCGCAGCGGCTCGCTGTGTGTGAGCGGCGTCAGGTCGAACCGGCCCTGGCTGTTGAAGCCGGCGGTTTCGATGACGAACTCGTCGCCTTCCCACGGCGACAGAGTAGCCGTACAAGGCCGGCTGCATGTCGGCAGGAAACGGACGGCCGTCCGTGAAGATCTGACGGAAGTGCTGGTACTCCTCCTGCAGCAGGGTCGTGAGCCCCCGTCGTGTGCACGATCTTGATCGGCTCCGGCACCAGGTACGCGTCCACGATTGTATGGGGCATGCAGCGGCCCGACGGGCCCTGATCGCCCCGGCGGAGACGTCCTTGAAATGGCGTCCCAAAGCGTTCCGAGTTGGAACCAGATTGCCGGATTCTTGAGGCGATGCGCCGATTGCGCAATTTCGCTGGGTTCGCTGCATAAAGACGCCAGTACGACTCGAACATGGGACCGTAGCCCCAGCAGCAGCCACACGTCGTTACCTGCAGCCTGGGCGAGAGCATCAGCTCGCCATCCGTGTAGGTGATGCGGCGACGCGAGTAGAGCTGATTACGGCGGGGTACATCGACGCTGATGACAAGGAGGGCTAATGTAGCCATCGAGCCACCGCTCCTTGTCGGTGCAGCAGGGCGGTCATCGACAAGGTGCGCGACGTGCGGCGTTCCAAAGAAGGCTGGTCGGCCAGCATCGCGCCGGCGCCGAAGGATAGATCGAAGAAGCCTTCCAGCTCCACCCAGCGGCCGCGCGCCCGGACGGGGGCCGGCGAGGTCGCGCTGCCGACGTTTCAGACGATGGCGGCGACCGACCCGCTCGATCGTCGCGTCGGGTGGAGGGCGCAGCTCGGCGATCGATTCAAAGAGGTGCGCGTTCAGCACCTCAGTTCAGTAGCTCCGATTGAAGCGTTCGATCAACCCAGCGATGCCCGTCACCTTCCTGGAGGCGTATGGCGTTGCAAGCTTGTAGCTATCGGCCCGCCGGCCGACGCCAGTGCCGCGCCTGGTGGCCGTCGCGTTCTGGCCCTACAAGTCGCGCGCGCTTTCCGCCGGCCAATGCGCATGCCCGCCTTGCCGCCGCTTGCCGACAACGCCTTGGACGGAACACTTTCGCTTCGACGCGTGTGACGCGACCGAGTGACGCTCCTACTGGAAATGCGCGCGGACTGCGGGGGATTTCCGGGATACGCAATTACGATTCTCTCCGCCATCGGTTCGATGGCGAAGGGCCGAGAATTTCCTTATGTTTGGCGCACGGATGGGTGAGAACTGGCGGAGAGGGTGGATTCGCACCACTGCCGGTTGTTGAAAACAAAGAACTTAAGGGATTCTGACTTCCTCACGATCCTCAAGATCCGCACGAAAGCCCTCGTAGAGACACGTATTGAGCACGCGAACCACGGATAACGGATATTGGGTACGGCCAATCGTTGGTCTCGACTCAATCGCCCTTCACATTTGGCTCCGTACGCGAAAGAGTCTCGATCAAGATTTCAAGCTCGGCTAAGGCGCCCTCGTTTGGTTGGCACCGCGATCGGCCAAGCGAACTGAGTAGGTCGCTCGAGAAACGCCACGTCGCTGCTCGCTATAGACCTAAACAGGCATTGCTCAAGCTCGTGTCGATGTTTCCTCGCTTTCCCGTCGGCGCCGTCGACTGTGCGTCACCGATCACAATCGACGGTAGATGCCGATCCCAAAATAGGGCTTCTGTTGGTCGGGGCCCGTTTGAAAAGCCGACCTCGAATAGCCAGCTCGAAACTGCATAGACATTCCAGCACGGAGCCACGCGTGCTCGAACAGGCCGCCGAACTCATAGCTGGTGACGTCACGGTTGCCTTCCGCCGTCACCTCGGCCCCCACACTCAGCGCCCTCGACCCACTGAAGCTGGTGTTGGTCAACTGACGTTTGGCTCCAGCTCTGGCCCAGGTATAGCGGTTCGCCTCCGCGAAACTGCCAAGCGCGCTGAGCTGAGTCAGCCGTGTGGCGGAGAAAAACATTTCGCCCGAGGCAGATGCGCCCTGCTCCCAGCCGTGATGGATTCGACGCCGTTCGAAACCGCCAAACATCGTGAGACTCACGCGGGGAGCACTAATCCGGTACCCGACCGCCACCGCTCCTCCTGGAGCCATCACGTCGGTAGGACCATCTGACTGCGAGTTGTAATAGAGAAAGCTCGCAGTTGCCCGCAACAGTACGAACTGCGAGGAAGTCATGTCGAAGCCGGCCGTTGGAGCAACGAACGCGTATCCGCGAACGTTATCGCCCTGCCATCCGGCGACCACGTCCTGCGCAACAGCCGGTCGATTCGTCGAAAGCAGCATGGTCAGCGCGACCACGGCCAGCAGGGCAGCCTTCATTCTTATCTCCCTGTGTCAGTTAATTGGGTGGCAGTTCCCTCGTCAGGGGAACGCCTCGCGCGATTCACTTCGAGTTTAGCGATGCGCCACTCTTCACCAGTGCGACGGAAGGTCCACCGGTCGGTCCTGTCCAGGAGGACGCGGGCAGCCTGCTGATCGGTTTCAATCGTCGCATCGAGATCGTTCACGATCGTGGCTTCGTCATCGCCACGAAACGTCACGGCGAGATTGAGATGGCGCAGCTGGCGATACCGGCGGAGGCGGAATTCCTCCTCGTAACGTCGCCTGATCGCCTCGCCACCGATCCACACGTGATCGTCATCTGGCAGATCAAGTGTAAAAGCGTAGTCTCTGATCACGCCCTGTGGATCCCAAAGCGCCAACGCGGTCTTCAGGTCCTGGCGGCGCGCGGCATCAGCTTCGCGAACAAGCTGCCGGCCGACGATGGCTTCGGGACTTGGAGGCAAGAGGGTTCGCGCCGAAATGAAGTCGTCCAATGGATCGGACTGCCAGACGCGCTCCAGGCTGGGTGCGACGAGCACGGCAATCCAAAACAGGCCGGCGAACGTAGCTGCAGTTCC
>Ga0114129_10016504_pt1 | contig 10515 bp, 9 predicted proteins | sample RhiMetdeltSRZDD1_FD_80071 | JGI IMG/M metagenome (GOLD analysis project Ga0114129, IMG submission 80071) | Populus rhizosphere microbial communities from Tennessee, USA - Rhizosphere MetaG P. deltoides SRZDD1 (version 2) (version 2) | ecosystem: Host-associated > Plants > Roots > Rhizosphere >... | reverse complement strand
TCATCGTACACGGCGCCGATGGAGTTGATGGGCTGATTGTCGGGCAGCGGCCGGAACACGCCCGCCTCCACCGCCTGAGTCCCGATGAAGTGAAACGATCCGGCGGCGGCAGGCCCCCGGCGTACGAAGCCGGTCACCGCTCCGTCTCGTCCCACGACCACGCCGCCGTATTTCAGGTGCTCGCGGTTGGGCACGAGCGCGAGCGTCACGAGCGCTCCCGCGGCTTCGTGTGCAGCGGCAAGGGATGGCACGTCCAGGTTGCTCAGCACGTCACCGTTGACGATCAGGAATCGCTCCTGGCCGACGATCGACAGCGCGTGCCGCGGACCGCCGGCGCTGCCAAGCACCGCCGGCTGCTCCCATGAGTAACGGACGCGCGCACCGAGATCGGAGCCGTCGCCGAGCACGGCAGTCAACGTGGCCGGAAGATGGTGCAGGTTCGCGACGACGTCAGTGACGCCGAACGACACGAGCCAGCGTGTGAGGCGCCGGGCGAGCGGCTCGCCGGCGACCGGAACTGCCGCTTTGGTGCGGACCCTCGTCAGCGGCTGCAGCCGCGTGCCGAGACCAGCGGTCAGGAGCAGCGCATGGCGCAGGACTTTCATTTCTACAGCGCGATCGGAAGCGCGATCGAACGAGGCAGTTGAATCGTTCGTCCGAGCAGATGCCGCGAAACCACCCTGACGAACACGTACATCGTGAAGCACTCGATCGCGAACGCCGGGAATCCGAGATAGCCGGGCACCGGCATCTCGAAAATCTTCAGCTGTTCCATGATGGGCACCGTGTAGTGCCATTTGGCGCGCGCCCAGTAGTTCCAGAATTCCCAGAGCACGCCGCATAGGAACCCGCTGAGCACGAGGTTCTTCAAGCGGGCGTAGTCGCCTGCGCCGAAGTCGCGGGCGAGCGACTCGCCGCCCAGACGCCAGTTGATCGGCTCGAGCAGAAAGATGAATCCCAGCCAGACCGGCGCCGCCATGTAGCGCGCGACCGAAGGCGGTACCACAAAGGGTGTCGCGAGCATCAGTACGCCCACCAGGATCGACAACCCCATCGCCTTGCCTTGGTCAGCGGTGTTGACCACCCAGAACGTCTCCTTGAAGTCCCAGGAGGGTGGTGTGCGCCGGGCCCACCGCCACACGCCGATCAAATCCGCCCCTTCGAAAATTGCCGGCCAGATCGTTGCAAACGACCACGCGTAGCCGAAGAGACGAAGCGCGCGATTGTCCGGCAGTCCGACGTAGTACCAGTTATTCAGGTAGAGATTGAAGAACTCGAACACCAGCCACAGCGGAATCGAGATGAGGGCGAGAAACGCGAACTCGCGCGGCGACGAACGCAGCCACGAGCTGCCGCGGGCGCGCCAGACAATGCCGTCCGCAAACAGGATGAAGCCGGTCCAGGCAATCGGCGTGTTCCACGAGGCGAACGGCTCGATGCCGGCGAGCGTCGCCGACTCCGAGACGATCATCACCACGAGCCCGAGGATCGACGTGGCGTTCATGTCACGCGCATCCGGTACGAGCAGCCGCGCAGCGCCGGGTTTCCCACGCCTTTGCTGAAGATCAAGACCTTCATCGTGCTGCCAAGGCCGCCGGGTAGGAGCAGCGTCTTCAATGCTAGTCGCTTCTTCAGGTGACCTAGTTTCTCGGGGTTCTCAGGGTTCGCACTCTTAGAACCCAGAGAACCTGGAGAACCTGGAGAACCTAGATCAGCAAGTCCAAGCAAGAAGTACGTTTGGTCCAACATCCCCAATGTCGTGAGGCCTGCTTGTTCAGCAGCCATCCGAACGCTGGTGAAGTCGACGTGTGCCGTGATGTCCTGTTCGCCGGGGCGGTTGAGCCACGGCGGCGGGCCATCGGCTGGCTCGACGCCTGCCGTGTGCCGACTGAACGAGGTGAGCGTTCCCGACGCATGCGTGACGGAGTAGAGCTCACGTGCTTCGTGCCCGTAGTCGATCAGGATGATGAAGCCGCGCGTGAGCCGCCGCGCGGCGCTCTGAATCCAGTCGCACGCTTCGAGGTTGATCTCAACCCGCCATCCAGGTTCGAGCGTCACGTTCAAACGCTCCAGATAGTCGGCAAGCGCCGGCGTTGACAGCGGACCCTCGCGAAGGGTCAGGCCGACGTTGCCGTTAGCGTGAACGTACAGTTCCCGAAGGCCGTTTTCGCGCATCACGATCTGATGCACGGGCAACGCATCCAGCAGCTCGTTCGCAATCAAAACGCCGGTGAACGATTCCGGGAGCTCGGGACCTGAGGAAGCGAGGCGGGCTGCGTCCTCGCCGAGCACGGTTCGTTGCGCCGCTCGCGCGGTTGCGCTTGCCTCGACCAGATGCAGCGCAGTGCGGCTGTAGAGGAGTGGATCGCGCGTGTGCGCCGCGCGCAGGATATCGGCGGACAGCTGCCCGCTGCCAGCGCCGGCCTCGACCAGATCGAGCGGCCGGCTCCCATCGCCGGCCAGAATCGAGAACATTTCCGCGATCTGGACTTCGACGAGCTCGCCGAACAGCGCCCCGACGTCGACGCTGGTAAAAAAATCGCCCGCGTGCCCGGATCGTCGGGGCGCGCGGGCGTAGTAACCAAACTGGGGATCGTAAAGCGCCAGGTCCATGAACGCGGCCACCGTCATCGGTCCGCGCTCACGAACGATCTCAATCACGGTTTCACTCAGCGATACGCCCTCAGCTCTCAACCAAAAATCTGAACTCTGAAATCTAAAATCAATCTTAAATCTTAATTCTTAAATCTTAAACTTCACGTATCCCCTGCTATTCTTTTCTCACCGGTACAAACACCTGCGAGCCGTTGCGCCAGACCAGAATCTGCGCGAGACGACCCGACTGGATGCGTGCCAGCTCCCGGCCCGCCTCGGCGGCAGACGACACGCGCTGCCGGTTGATCGACAGGATCACATCGCCCGAGAACAGCGCTCCAGCCGCCGGACCATTTGGATCCACGTCGGTGACGAGCGCGCCGGTTTGTCCAGACGGCACCTCCAGCTGACGCGCGCGCCCCGGCGTCAGGTTGCTGAGCGTGATGCCGAAGCTGTCGCTGCCCTGTTCGTCCGGCGCCTGCGGCCGTTCGCTCCGGCTGGTCTGGCCGCCGTTGCGCTCGGCGTCGAGGTCGAGCTCGTCGACGACCACGTGCACCGACCGTTCTTTCTTGTCGCGCAGCAGTTTGACCGCCACCGACGTCCCCGGCTTGGTCGCGGTGACCATGCTCACCAGACCCGTGGTGTTGGTGACCGGTCGGCCGTTGTATTCAGTGATCACGTCGCCCGGCTCGATGCCGCCTTTCTCAGCCGCGCCGCCCGGCGAGACTTTCGCCACCACCGCGCCGGTCCGCGTCTTGAGGCCGAAATCCTCGAATCCCTCGCGCGGAACGGCGCGCACTTCCACACCGATGCGGCCACGCACGATTTTGCCGGTGAAGAGCTGCGGCAGCAGATCCCGAACCGTGTTGATCGGAACGGCGAAGCCGATGCCGATGTTCCCTTCGCTCCGGCCGTTGCTGATGATCATCGTGTTCATGCCGATGACTTCGCCGCGGATGTTGAGCAGCGGGCCGCCGGAGTTGCCCGGGTTGATCGCTGCGTCGGTCTGAAGCATGTCGCTGAACCGTCCGTTGGTGACCGGGAACGACCGCTCGGTCGCGCTGATCACGCCGACTGTCACCGTATGGGTCAGGTTGAACGGGTTGCCGATGGCAATGACCCAGTCGCCGGCCGCCATCTGTCCCGAGTCGCCGAACTTTGCCTCCGGCAGCGGGTGGTTCGGTTTCTCCGTCAGCTGAATGAGCGCGCTGTCGGTGAGCTCGTCCCTGCCGATCAGCTTCGCCGAGTAGAGCAGATCCGGATCTTCACCAAACAACCCGACCTCGATCTTCGTGGCGCCGTCGACCACGTGGTTGTTGGTGAGAATCAACCCATCTTTATTGATGATGAAGCCGCTCCCCGACGCCACGGTGGTCTGCTCGCGCGGCGCGCGCCGGTTCCTGCCGCCACCCTGACCCTGGCCCGGGTCGGCCGGGTCGCCGCCGCGCGGCTGATCGAAAAACCGTCGCAGCAGATCGTCGGGCGACGTGGGACCGCCACCGAAGAAGTCCGAGAGATCGGTGCCCCGCGAGCGCGACTCCGTCCGGATGTTCACCACGATCGGCGACTGATTCTTGGCGACGTTGCGGAACGTCTGCGCGTCAATCGCGCCGGTGAGCGGCGCGCTGTTCATCGGCGGCGTCGTGAACGTTTGCGCCAGCGACTGCGGCGCGAAGTCGAGCCGCGACGCGATCACCATGCCGACGGCGAGGCCGGACACGAGAATCAGCAGCGTGTAGACAAGGCCGGTCTTGCGGGTTGACATCGTTCCTCCGTGAAGCACTTGAGCCCACTATGTAGGCCGGGTCCTTGGACCCGGCTGGCGTGGCGGGTCTGAAGAACAAGACCCGCCCTACAGGCGATCACATTACACGAGCTGCACGAGTTCAGTCTGCAGCGCTCCCGTTACCACCGCATCGTGAGGCTGCACGATCATATTAATCTCAGAGCGGATGCCAAAATCCTTGAAATACACGCCTGGCTCAATCGTGAAGCCGGTGCCCGGCAGCAGCCGCCGGTCGTCGTGTGTTTCGTAGTCGTCCATGTTGACCCCCGTACCGTGGACTTCTTCGCCGAGGCTGTGTCCGGTACGATGCAGGATCTGTTCGCTGTAGCCGGCGTCGCGCAGCACGGTGGCCGACGCGCGATCCACTTCCCAGCCCCGGACATCTTTATCGGCGCGGATCCGGCTCTGCACGAGCGCAATGCCCGCGTCCCGCGCGTCGCGCACCGCCGCAAACGCCTTCGTGAATCGATCGGGGATCTGACGGCCGGTATAGCCCACCCAGGTGATGTCTGCATAGACTGCGCCCGGACGGTTCAGCTTGCCCCACAGGTCGAGGAGGACGATCTCTTCCGCGCGAATCGGACGGGAAGATGACGCGGTCGGCAGGTAATGCGGGTTGCCGGCATTCTCCGAGGCAGAGACGTTCGGCTCGGCGTCGCTGACGAGTCCTTCCTCGTTGAACCACTCGGCCATCAACTGCTGAATGTCGTATTCAGTAGTAGCCACGCCGTCGCGCGTGCGGCGTGCGACGGCCTCGAACGCCCGGTCTTTGATGCGATAGAGCTTCACCGACGCGGCCTGGTGCGTGAGGATCTGCGCGTCGTGCCACACGGCGGAGAAGCGCTGCACGAGATCGCCAGACGAAACAATCTCGACGCCGAACTCTTTCACGAGCTCGACGGTGCCGGCGTCGACGCGCGAGACGTAGGGAATCGCGCAGCGCGGCGAGTATTCCATCGCCAGCCGTCGCGCATCTCCCACGAGACGCTTCAATCCGGCTTCGAGCTGTGCGCGTCCCGCATAGCGTTCCGACGAGCCGGGAAGATGCGCGAGCGTCTGTGACTCGATGGCGTGCACGAGGCCGCGCGGCGCACCGCTTGCGGGAATCAGGTAGTACCAGCGCCTCGTGGCGAGGTGGCCACCCTGCCGCCCGACGCCCGTCACGTCGAGTGAAATGGGATTGATGCCGCGAAAATCGTAGAGGAGCCAGCCGTCCAATCCTTCGGAGCTGAGCGCATCCTGAACCGCTGCAATATCCAGCGTCGCTGATGGGGCGGCGAGCATTTCCTCAGTATAATCGACCAATCGGGCCATGCCAGTGCGCCCGCAGCTCGGAATCGGGCAATTGGCGATTTGGTGAATTCGGGACTCCTCGTCACTCACCAGTTCTCCAACGCACCCATTCACCAATGGCGCTGCGGATCTGAAGAGAGAGAACCATGATGCGAGCGATAAAGTACTCCGCGCTCATCGCGCTTCTGGCTGTCGTCACGCTCGCCGGCCAGGCGCCTCCGGCGGCGCTGCCACAGACGCCGACCTTCAAGGTTCAGGTTGATTACGTCGACGTGGACGTGCTCGTCACCGATAAGCAGGGACGATTCATCCGCGACCTGACGAAAGACGATTTCCAGGTCTTCGAAGACGGCAAGCGGCAGACGATTGCGAACTTTTCGGTCGTCGACATCCCCGTCGAGCGCTTCGATCGGCCGCTCTACTCGCCTGAGCCGTTCGAGCCCGACGTCGAGACCAACGAAGCGCCTTTCCAGGGCCGCATCTACGTGATGATTCTCGACGATCTGCACACCGACGTCCTTCGCTCGGCGAACGTGAAGAACGCCGCGAAGCTGTTCATCCAGCGCAATCTCGGCGCCAACGACGTGATGGCGATCGTGCACTCCGGCGGCCGCAGCGAAGCCGCGCAGGAATTCACCCGCAACAAGAGACTGCTGCTGGCGTCGGTCGACAAGTTCATGGGCCGCAAGCTCCAGTCGATCACGCTCGCCAAGAACGAGGTGTATTACCGCCAGCGCGATCTTGGTCTGACCGACCGGGTCCTCGACCCCTACGAACAGGAGCGCGCCTACAACGCGCAGCAGACCATGCGCCTGCTGCAGGACGTCGCCGAATGGTTCGGCAGCGTCCGTGGCCGGCGGAAGACAATCATCTTCGTGAGCGAGGGGATCGATTACGACATTTCCGATGTCATTCGTCAGTACGACTCGCCGGGGAGCATGGCCTCGGGGATCATCGACGACATCCGGCAAACGATTGCCGCCACGGCGCGATCCAACGTCAGCATCTACGGGATCGACCCGCGCGGTCTGACGAACCTCAACGACGATACGATTGGCGTGACGGCGCTCGCCGATCAGGACAACCCGACGGCCGGCATCGGCCAGGCGTCGCTGCGCAATGAGCTGCAGATGTCGCAGGACAGCCTGCGCGCCCTCGCCGACGAGACCGGCGGGTTCGCCGCGGTCAATACGAATCAGTTCTCCAATGCTTTTCAACGGATCGTCGAGGACAACAGCTCGTACTACGTGCTCGCGTACTATCCGCCGACCGACAAGAAGGATGGCAAGTTCCACCGCATCGACGTCAAGGTGACGCGACCGGGGCTCACCATCCGCGCGCGCCGGGGTTACATGGCGCCAAAGGCCAGGGCCCCGAAAACGACCGGTCCAACCAACACATCGGCGGAAGTCCTCGACGCGTTGAACAGCCCGCTGCCGGTCAGCGGCCTCACGATGCGGATGTTCGCGGCGCCTTTCAAGGCCGCCGCGCCGAACGCGTCCGTGCTCGTGGGCGTCGAACTGCTCGGCCGCGATCTCCAGCTCAAGGAGAACAGCAAGATCGAACTGTCGTACCTCGCCGTGGATGCGAAGGGCAAGACGTTCGGTGCGAAGACCGACGCGCTGACGATGAACCTGAAGCCCGAAACGAAGTCGCGCGTGCAGGCGTCCGGCTTCCGGATCCTGAATCGCGTCGAGCTGCCGCCCGGCCGCTATCAGCTGCATCTGGCCTCGCACGAGGCCGGCGGCAGCGTCGGATCGATGCTCTACGACATCGAGATCCCCGATTACAGCAAGCTGCCGTTCAGCATGAGCGGCCTGCTGATCACGTCGCTGTCGAGCGGATCGATGGTCACCGCGAAGATGGACGAACAGGTCAAGGGCGTGATGCCCGCGCCGCCGGTCGCGCAGCGCACCTTCCCCGCGAACGACGAGCTCGCCATCTTTGCCGAGATCTACGACGACGGCACGGCGCCGGCGCACAAGGTCGACATCGTGACGATGATTCGATCCGATGAAGGGCGTGTGTACTTCAAGAACGAAGAGGAACGCGAGTCGAAAGAGCTCGAGGGCAAGCGCGGCGGGTACGGTTACGCGGCACGGATTCCGATGTCGGGTCTGCAGCCGGGTCCCTACGTCCTCACGCTCGAGGCACGCTCGCGCCTTGGAAACGGCGAGCACGCAGCCGGCCGTCAGGTCCGCATCAACGTCGTCGCGCCGGCTGCAGCCCGGTGATCACCGTCGTCTCGATGCTGCTCGTGGCCGTGACGCTACAGGGTGGAACGCCGGCGATCCGGTCGCTCGATCGCGGCGATCAGAGCAACATCGACGATGCCCGTCAGGCGGTCGCGCGCACGGAGGCCGAGTTTACGGCCCTGTGGCGGCAGCACGCGCCCGATCGGCCGGCGCCGACAGTCGATTTTCCCCGCGAGATAGTGGTTGGCGTGTTTCTCGGAAGCCGGCCGACGGCCGGCTTCGCGGTCAATATCGTTGGGACGCGGGAAGAGAAAGGGGCGCTCGTCGTGCAGTATCGCGAGACCCGTCCTGCGCGGGGCCTCGTCACCGCGCAGGTCATTACATCCGCGTACCACATGGTGGCGATCCCCGCGCGCCCGGGGGACGTGAAGTTCGAGTCGGTCCAGTAGGCCCGAGCTTTAGCTCGGGCGCTCGCTGACGCCCGACCTAAAGGTCGGGCCTACTTCTGTGTTCCCAGCGCTACGGCTTTTTGGTGCCCGGCGCGGGCGCGGCGGATGCCGTTTCCTTCGGCACGTCGAGCTTGTTCACCTTGTGCGGCTTGACGTCGCCGTTCGCGTGCCGGAACGCCAGTTTGTCGCCGCCGACCCCGCCCTTGAACGGTGTCGCGATGACCAGCGTCTGGACTTCCTGCGGCTGCAGCAGACCGTTGATGGCGCCGCGCCCGGAGATCAGGACCGAGCCGGCCTTGTCGTAAAAGGTTTCTGTGACCTGGAGCCGCGCGATCGGCGCCGGCGAGATGTTCCGGACGGTGATGCGCGTCACGATGCTGTCTCCCTCGCGTTTGGTGACCGGCGTCGTGTACTCGACTTCGGCTTCGCCCTTCACCGGCGGCGTGAACTTCTTGCCGGCCAGCACCGGTTCCAGCTTGGTGGGCGCCTGGGCGCCAACTCCAACGACGAATGCAGCGGCCAGCGTGGTCGCGGCGAGAGCGATGCGCGCGCGATTCATACGATCCTCCCCAAAAGCCAATCCAGCGAATCTCGAGAGAAAAACGGCAACGGATTATACAGCAACGATTCTACATCTCTCCGTTCCAGTCCTCCGGCTCAGGGTTCACCGACCGGAAGATCTCCATGTGCCACTTACCGCCGCCCCACGGCTCGATCACCTCTGCCGCAACCACATCAACCAGCAGCTCGGAGAACAGCCGGCCCTCGGGGTCGCCCTCGAGGTGATAGGCGGGCTCATCCCAGCCGAAATTGGGGTAGAGCAGCAGCGTCAGAAAGAGGTCGTAGCCGTCGTCCACGACGACGAGCTGACCGCAGGGACGCTTGAGCGTGGAGTGATAGATGAGGTATTTCTCGGCGCTGTGCGCGCGGATGTAGCGCTTCAGCGCGAACTCGCGCGCGACGATTTCCTCGACGGCAATCTTCTTGTCCCAGCAGTCGCGGCAGTATTTTTCCTCGCCGCGCGGCTCCGAGACTTCTTTGGCGCCGCACAGCGCGCAACGCGACTTGGCGACCGACTTGCGGGGCATGGGCTGGGTACAGTCTACAATTAAGAATTAAGAATTGAGAATTAAGAACATCGTTGCTAATCAGCAAAGCCTTTCTTAATTCCTAGTTCTCAATTGTAGTGTATGTCCTCCACCCCCCGTCCTGCCCACGCCGGTCTGCGGCACCTTGCGCTGCACGCACGCCGCTTCGACGACATGAAGCGGTTCTACATCGACCTGCTCGGCTTTACCGTTGAGTGGGAGCCGGATCACGACAACGTGTATCTGTCGTCGGGCATCGACAACCTCGCGCTCCATCGGGCGAAATCGGAAAGCCCGCCGGTCGCATCGCCGCTCGATCATCTCGGGCTGATCGTGCGTGGAGCGGATGACGTCGATCGGTGGGCGGCGTTTCTGGAGAGCCACGGCGTAGCGATCGACGCGAAACCGCGCACGCACCGCGACGGCGCGCGCTCGTGCTACTTCCGCGATCCGGACGGCAACCAGATCCAGATCATTCACCATCCGCCCATCAGCGGAAAATGGTAGGAACTGTGCGGATCGACGATGTGGTGATTTTCGATTGACGATTTATCTTTGGATTAATCACGCAATAAATCGACAATCACCAAATCACCAAATCGAAATTTCTCCTACTTCCGTTGTGCCAATCCGATGATCTCGCCTTCGCCGATGATATGGCCCTCCATCGCCTTGAGGAGGCCGTTTCGATCGAGGCCCGGCTGCAGATCGAGCGCGGCGTCGAGCGCGTACACGGTGAAATGGTAGTGATGGGCCGGGCCCGCGGGGGGCGCCGGTCCACGATAGCTCGGCTCGGGCGGCGGTCCACCGCGCCTCGCGAACGCGCTGAATCCGTTCGCGCCCTGAACGGCGCCAGCGATGCCCCCGGTCGCCACCGACGCGCCTGCGGGCACCGCTTCCGGCAGCCCCTTCGCCGTCGCGGGAATCTTGTAAATCACCCAGTGCGTGAACCCGCCGGGCAGCGGCGCGTCGGGATCGTGGCAGACGACAGCGAGCTGCCGCGTTGCGGCAGGGGCGCCACTCCACGCGAGCGGCGGCGACACGTTCTTGCCGAAGCTCGTGTAGTCGTCTGGCATCGACTCGCCGTCCTTGAATGCCGTGCTCGTCAC
>Ga0114129_10016503_pt1 | contig 10515 bp, 13 predicted proteins | sample RhiMetdeltSRZDD1_FD_80071 | JGI IMG/M metagenome (GOLD analysis project Ga0114129, IMG submission 80071) | Populus rhizosphere microbial communities from Tennessee, USA - Rhizosphere MetaG P. deltoides SRZDD1 (version 2) (version 2) | ecosystem: Host-associated > Plants > Roots > Rhizosphere >... | reverse complement strand
GCCACCACCGCCCCCGCAGCGATTCCCCGGTTGGTCTGCCGCAGGGAGTCCCCCACCAGCCGTTCCGTCAGCATGATGGCGAAGACGACGATCGTGACGACGCCGCCCGCGTAGAGGAGGACCTGGACTGCGGCCAGGAACTCCGCGTGGAGCAGGACGAAGAGGCCGGCCGTCCCCACGAGCGTGAGCGCGAGCCAGAGCACGGAGTGGAAGAGGTTCCGCGCGAGCACGACGCCGAGGCTCGCCCCGAGGACCAGCACGGCGATCCCGCCCAGCCCGAGCGCCTCGGCCGTCATGTGGATCGCCGCGCCGCCTCGGGCCGGCGGCTGATCGGACGGCCTTCGGCCCGGGGGGGACGTCGCGGCCCTCCGGTGGCGAAAGCCCCCGCGGGGGGGCGTCGCACCCCGAACCCGTCGGCCGGGCTCACTCGGCCGCGTCCTTCGCGGCCTCGCCCTTGGCTCCCCCCCGCGCCGGGGGCGCCTGCATCGCGCGGAGCCCGGTCCCAGTGGCCCAGGACGGCGGGAACTGCCGCCCGAGGGCATGGAGGCGGTCCTTGTCGAGGAAGAGGTCCCGGCGGTCGGTGGCGGCCAGGTCGAACGTCCGGAGCATGATGATCGCGTCGGTCGGGCAGACCTGGACGCACAGCTCGCAGAACTCGCAGGCGTAGAGCTCGAGCGTGAAGAGCTTCGCGTAGTTCCGCTTCTCCGCCTTGAGCATCTCGACCTTGATCACCTGGGGCGGGCAGATGAACTCGCAGAGCCGGCAGCCGATGCAGTTCTCCTCGCCGGTCTCCGGGTCGTAGGTCAGCGCGAGCACCCCGCGGAAGCGGTCGGGATAGGGCCGCGTCACCCGAGGGTAGTGCACGGTCACGGGCGTCCGGAAGAGGTTGCGGAACGTTACGGCCAGGGCCGCGCTCGCGGCTCGCGCCATCCGGAAGGCGGTGCCCACGCCCGGCTTAGGCACCGGCCCCTCCGCTCGCCGCCACCACCGCCGCCGCGGCCAGCAGGAGCGCGACCGACGCCGGGAGGAAGACCTTCCACGAGAGCGCCAGGATCTGGTCCACCCGGATCCGGATGAACGACCACCGGATCCAGATCACCAGGAGGAAGAGGAGGAGCGCCTTCAGGACGAACCACACGGGCCCGAGCGCCGCCGGGCCGGGGCCAAGCCAGCCCCCGAGGAAGAGCAGCGTGCCGAGGCACGCCACGCCGAAGAGGTGGACGAACTCGGCCAGCTGGATCAGGGCGAACTTCATCCCGGAGTACTCCACGCGGAAGCCCGCGACCAGCTCCGACTCGGCCTCGACGATGTCGAACGGGATGCGGTTCTCGGACGCGAGGGCGACCACCACGAACGCGACGAAGGCCAGCTGGCCGAGCACCGGGTAGAAGACGAACCACCCGAGGAGGCCCTGCTGGGCGTCGACGATGGTCGAGAGCCGCAGCGAGCCCGTGAGCACGACCGGGACCAGCGCCACCAGGATGAACGGCACCTCGTAGGAGATGATCTGGTTCACCGCGCGCATGGCGGAGAGAAGAGCGTACTTGTTGTTGGACCCCCAGCCGCACATGAAGAGACCCACGACCTCGAGCGAGGAGACGGCCAGGACGAAGACGAGGCCGATGTCGAGGTCGGCGAGGGCCCAGCCCCGGGCGAAAGGGATCGCCGCGTACATGAGGAACGCGGGGACCAGGAACACGATCGGCGCCAGGTTGTAGACGAGGCGATCGGCGGCCGTCGGGACGATGTCCTCCTTCAGGAGGAGCTTCACCGCGTCGGCGATCGGCTGAAGCCACCCGTGGGGGCGCCCGACCTCGTAGGGCCCGACCCGCGACTGGAGCCGCGCCGCGAACTTCCGCTCGAGGAGGGTCAGGTAGGTCACGAGGATCAGGACGCCGTTCAGGAGCAAGAACGGCGGGCCCACGGTCCAGAGGAGATCCGTCATCGCGCTAGCGATCCACCTCGCCGAAGACCGGGTCGATCGAGCCCAGGATGGCGACGGCGTCGGCGATCTTGTGGCCCGGGAGGATGTGGCCCGCCACCGCGAGGTTCGAGAACGAGGCGCCCCGCCACTTCATCCGATAGGGCTTCGTCGACCCGTCCGAGACGAGGTAGATGCCGACCTCACCCCGGGCGCTCTCGACCCGCGCGTAGGCCTCCCCCTTCGGCAGCTTCACCTGGCCGATCGACTTCACGCCGGGGCGCGAGGAGATCGGCCCGGCCGGCAGGCCGTCCAGCGCCTGGCGGACGATGCGGATCGCCTGCCGGAACTCCTGCATCCGTACCCGGTAGCGCGCGTAGCAGTCCCCCGCGGTCTCGACCGGCACGTCGAAGGCGAACTCCTCGTACGAGGAGTACGGCTCGACGCGGCGGAGGTCGTGGGCGAAGCCCGAGCCCCGGAGGAGGGGGCCCGAGACGCCGACCTCCTGCGCAAGCTCCCGGGAGATCACGCCGACCCCCTGCGTGCGGACCAGGAAGATCGTGTTCCCCTCGAGGAGAGCCTCGTACTCCGCGAGCCGCCCCTCGATGTGGGTCACCGTCTCGCGAGCCTTGTCCGCCCAGCCGGCGGGGATGTCGTAGCGTGTCCCTCCCACCTGGTGAAACCCGTAGAGGAGCCGCGCGCCCGTCAGCGCCTCGAAGAGGTCGAGGATCATCTCCCGCTCGCGGAAGCAGTAGAGGAACATGGTCGCCCCGCCCCCGAGCGCGCCGCCCATATCCATGCACCAAGTGCCAAGCCAGAGGCAGTGGGAGGCGACCCGCTGGAGCTCCGCCGCCATCACCCGGAGGTACTGCGCGCGCTTCGGCACCTCGATCTGGCCGAGCTGCTCGGCCGCGCGCACGTAGCAGAGCTCGGCGGTCATGGCCGAGACGTAGTCCGTCTTCGACGCGATGGACGGGTACTGGACGTAGGTGAGCGTCTCGCCGAGCTTCTCGTGGCAGCGGTGGAGGTAGCCGATCACTGGATCGACGTCGACGATCGTCTCCCCCTCGAGGGTCAGGATCATCCGGAAGACGCCGTGGGCGGAGGGGTGCTGCGGCCCCATGTTCATCACGAGGCGCTCGTTGCCCCCGTAGCCGTACTCGACGACGGTCCGCCCGGGCCCGCTCATCCGCCCCTCGCGGCCGTCGGTCTGTGGCTCATCCGGTTACCGGCAGGGCGAGTAGCTGGTCGGCACCAGGATCGTCGCCTCCTGGGCCTGGAGGAGCGGCATGAGCCGTCCGACCGCCGTCTGCCAGGTGGTGTCGGCGGCGAGCGCCTTGCGCACCTCGCCGCGGTGCGCGAGGTCGCGGTAGCCCCAGAGGTGGACGACGGTGTTGAGGGGGCCGATCTCGACGAGCCAGTAGCCCACGGGCGCGGAGTGCTTCTCCCGGATGGGCAAGGCCTCGCGCATCGCCTCGCCGTAGGCGGCGACTTTGCCCGGGTAGAGGCGGTAGACGCGGAGCTCGTGGAGCCCCATCCCCGTGGTCGGCCGGAACGGCGCCCAGTCGAACGGGGTGAGGATCATGTTCTCCTGGGTCTCGAGGAGCGGGCCGCTCGCCGGCAGGTACTCCTTGACCCAGCGCTCGTCCTTGGCGAGGCCCGCGCGCGCGACCGTCCGGGCCGCGAGGTCGGCGTACTCCCAGAGGTGCACGACCTGGTTGAGCGGACCGAGCTCCGTCGACCAGTAGCCGAGCAGCTTGCCGTAACGGTCCCCGCGAATGGGCCGGCCGATCGAGCCGGAGTTCTCGACGTAGTTGGCGAGCTTGCCCGGCTTGACCTGGTAACGGCGGAGCTCGTGGATCATCGGCCCTCCGTCAGCGGTACGGGGGATGCGGCATGTCGACGGCGTAGTCCTTGCGGAGCGGGTACCCCTCCCAGTCCTCCGGGAGCAGGAGTCGCCGGAGGTCGGGATGCCCCTCGAAGCGGATCCCGAAGAGCTCGTAGCACTCCCGCTCCATCCAGAGGGCGCCGCGATAGAGGCCGGTGAGGCTTGGACACGGCGCCTCGCGAGCGATGCGGGTCTTCATGGTGAGCCCGAGGTGCGTCTCGAGGTTCTCCACGCGGCAGACGACCTCGAAGCCCTCCGCCTTCCAGTCGACGGCGGTGAGGTGGCAGAAGTAACGGCACCCGAGCGTGTCCCGGGCGAAGCCGACGGCCTCGACCCAGCGCTCGACCGGCACCGTCACCACGAGGTGTCGCACGTCGAGCGGACGCTTGGGGTCCTCGCCGGTGGCCTCGACCCCGAGGGCCTCCCGCAGGCGGGCAATCACGGTCTCGGCCGTCACGGGCGCGGGTCGTCCACCCGGGGCGGCGCGCTCCGCCGTCCCTCGACGCTCCTCGCGAGCCGGCCGGTCCGCGGGTGCACGTCAGTCCGGGGGCGCGCCCGGCGCACTCCGCTGGCCGGTCTGGTGGAACTCGGCGACCTTCTCGTGAAGCTTGAGGATGCCGAACATGAGGGACTCGGGCGTCGGGGGGCAGCCGGGCACGTACACGTCGACCGGCACCACGCGGTCCACGCCCTTGACCACGTGGTAGCCGTGACGGAAGGGCCCCCCCGAGTTGGCGCACGAGCCCATGGAGATGCACCACTTCGGGTCCGCCATCTGGTCGTAGATGCGCTTCAGCATGGGCGCCATCTTGATGGTCACGGTGCCCGAGACGATCATGAGGTCGGCGTGGCGCGGCGACGCCCAGGGGACCATCCCGAAGCGCTCGACGTCGAACCGCGACGCGAACGTGGCCATCATCTCGATCGCGCAGCAGGCCAGCCCGAACGTCACGGGCCACATCGAGGATTTCCGCGCCCAGTTGAACAGCTTGCTGGATGAGGTGACGGCGAGCCAGCCCCCCGGGAAGTGCTCGAGGCGGTCCCAGAGCCCTGCGACCGCGTCCGAGACCTGGTCGCCCTCCGGCCGTTCCTGCCGGTACTTCACCCACTCCTGGAGGTCCTTGACTTCCTCCCAGTCCGGCGGGGGGATCACCGGGATGGGCGGCTTTATCTCCACGCGAGGATCCCTTCGCGGTAGGCGTAGAGCCAACCGAGGCCGACAATCAGCAGGAAAACCACCATCGGCCCGAAGGCCGCCCAGCCGAGCGCCCGGAGGACCAGCGCCCACGGGAAGAGGAACACCACCAGGGCGTCGAAGACGATGAAGACGAGCGCCACCAGGTAGAAGCCGACCGGGAACCGGATCCAAGCGGACCCAATGGGCTCCGGCCCGCACTCGTAGTTCTGGAGCTTCGCCACGCTCGGTCGCGCGGGGCGGACGAGGGCCGCCGCGGCGACGCTCACGCCCCCGAAGGCCACGATCATCACGAGGAAAACGAGAACGGGGAGGTACTCTGCCACGGCGGCCGGTATTATACCAGGGAGGTCACCCCGGGGCACCGGCGCCCCGGGAACCTTGCCGGAGGACCGGCCGTTCCCCAGGCAAGGTTGCCGCGCCGTCCACGTTCACCCTCGACGAGGAGGCCTATCATGCGGATCTGGGTCGCACTCTCGCTCGCGCTCGTGGTGGGGCTGGCCACCGTCGGCTCCGCCTGGGCCTTCAGCTGTCCCACGCTGGTCAAGGCCGCCAACGAGGCCATCGCCGCCGCCGAGCCCAAGGCCGGAATGGGCGACGACCGTCAGAAGGTGCGCAACGCCGGCATGATCGAGGAAGCCAAGGCGCTCTCCAAGGAGGCCGAAGCCTCGCACGCCGCCGGCAAGCACGGGGTCTCCGAGGCGCAGGCCAAGGCCGCGAAGTGGCTTGCCGAGCAGGTGAAGTAACGGTCGGCGACTAGCCTCCGGGCGCGGACCGCGCGCCCGCCGACGCCGCCCCCGGAGGGATCCGGGGGCGGTCGCTGTTTCGGGGTCCGCCGCGGAGCGCCGCGCGGGCCTCAGCCCGCGTCGACGTCGTGCGGTCGCTTGAGCACGCCGCCGGGCGGCGCGTTGAGGATTGCCTCGGGGAAGAGCTCGGCCAGCCACTGGACGATGTCGTTCACGGTCATGACGCCGATCGGCCGCCCCTGGGCGTCGATCAGGGGGATCGTCCGGTAGCTCGCGTTGTGGAGCCGGTTGATCGCGTAGGCGATCAAGGTGTCCGGCCCCAGCGTCTCGGGCTCGCGCGTCATCACGTCGCCGAGCGGGGTCGTCTTCGGATCACGCCCCGGCGCCGCGACCCGCCGCAGCAGGTCCCGCTCGGTGAAGATGCCGCGCAGCTGGCCGTCCGTGTCCACGATGACCACCGACGCCCGGCGCTTCTCCGCCATCTGGAGGATGGCGGCGTGGACCGTGGTGTCGGGCGAGCACTTGATCGGCTCGTTCGGCGCCAGGATCTTGACGGTGTCGCTGAGGAGGGCGCTCTCGAGCTCCTTGAAGTCCTCCCCGAGCGACTCGGAGTAGGCGTCGTGGTACTCACGCGCTTCCATGCCTGCTACCTCCGAGCTGGCGACTGGCCCGCCCCGGCGGCGGGGCCTGCCGAGCGGGCTTGGAGCGACTCTAATGCCGCAGGGCGAAAGCTGTCAACGCGGCCCGGCCCCGGGTAGGGGAATTTCGCCCGTCGGCTCAGCGCCACCAGCCTTGCATGCGTCCCGCCATGGGGAGGTAGAGGAGAATCGCGACGAGCAGGATGAGGCCGATGATCAGGAGCGTGCCGTCCCCGCCCACGGCCAATTCCCCGGCGCGCTGGGCCAGCTCGGCCTGCTCGGCCGGCGTCAGGCGGGCGAGGACGAGCTCGGCGTCGACGGGCGTCAGGCCCTGGGCCACCAGCGCCTGCCGAAGGGCCGCCAGCTCAACGGCGCTCCCCGCGGCCACGTCCGACGCCCGGGCCGGCGGGAGCGGCGCCCCGGCGGCGGGGGCGGGCAAGGAGACCCAGGCCGCGGCCCAAACGACCAGGGCGGCGGTCAGCCATCGCGGGCGCAAGACGCGGGTCCGGAGCATCGTGGTTCTCCCTCGGGTCCTCTGGCGGTCTCGGGGCTCAGTCTCGCACCGGCCCGACCCCCACCGGAAGGAATTCGCTCCGGACCGCCCCTCCCACGAGCCCTCGCTCGGTCGGGGTCCGTGCCGCTCCTCCCGAGCGGCGCGGGGGCGTCCGGCGAACCGGGTCCGATAGTAGCGCACCCACGCGACGATCCCCACCGTGCCGACGAGGGTCGACCAGAGCCAGCGCACAGTCGTCGGGAGGAACGCGAAGTTGACGACCGAGAACGCGGTGACGGCGGCGATGTAGGAGGTGAGCATGCGCGTCATGTGGTGGAACCACCAGTGGCGCGGGTCGTCGGGCGGGCGCGAGAAGCGCCGCGACCCGGGATCGCTGGGCGCGCAGTCCGGCGAGGTCGCCGCTGGCCGTCGCGGCCCGGAGCGGGAAGCGCCGGATCGGGATGCCCTCGTAGCGCGCCTCGTCCGGCAAGTCCAGGGAATCGTGCCACGTCACCACGAGGAACTCGTGGCCCCGATCCCGCAGTGCCGGCATGAGCCGGGCCGCGAGGATCTCGGGCCCCCCGACGTGCGGCCAGAACAGATCCGACCAGAGCAGGACTCGCATCGCCGCGTCCGCGCGGCGTCATTCTACCCCGGCGGCCGAAGTGGTCGGCCCGAGACGCGGCCAGGCGCCACTACCGGGGTGGGAGGACGCGCCGAGCGCGCGCTCGAGGGCCTGGGCCTGCGCGAGCGCCGCGCGCTCCACGTCGAAGTCGGCGTCCGTCATCGGGGCCACACCGGAGACGAGCCAGCGCCGGAGGGTCCGCTGTCGCTCGGGGGCCTCCGCCAGCGCCCCGACGGCCGACGTCAGGGCGGCCTTGAGCCGGACGGGCAGACTCCGCCGCATCACGATGGGCTGGATCGGCCAGGGTCCGAGCCCGTGGACCACGCGGAGGTCGGTCCTGAGAGCAGGGTCCTGCCGCCACCGCAGCGCGAGGACGGTGGAGTCGATGGCGGCCGCGTCGATGGTGCCCCGGCGGAGGGCGCGGAGCGAGGCCAGATGGCTCCCCATGTCGTGGAGGCGGCCGAGGAAGGAGGCGTCAGCGCCGTGCGCCGCGGCCGTCTGGAGCACGGAGTAGTAGCCGCTCAGCGACTCGCGGTCGTTGTAGCCCCAGCGCGCGTCCACGAGGTCCGCGAACGAGCGCGCGGGGTGATCCGCCCGCACGACGATGTCCGAGAAGTAGACGGGCCGGCCGGCGCCCCGAGGATCGTCGAACACGAGCCCGAACGGGACCAGCTCCACCGGCGGGTCGGGGCGCTCCTGGAGCCAGATGTAGGGCGGCGCGCAGAAGAAGCCCAGGTCCAGCTCGCCCGCGCTGAACGGATCGGGCTGGCCCCGGGGGGGCCCGGAGTGGCGCGTCTCGATCTGAAGCTCGGTCGCCACTCCTAGGCGCTCGCCCACGTATCCGGCGAGGTAGGCGAAGAGGCTCCGGGGCACGCTCGGGGTCAGGTACGTCCGGAGCCGGAGCACGCGAACACCGGAGCGCCGCCGCGGCAGGTCGCGCACCGTCCGCCGCGCGCCGCGTCGCGGCCCGCCCGACCGCTTTATCTGCTCCCTCCCGACGTCATGACGTTCAGTCTCGCCCCGAAAGCGCGAATCCGCGGGGCCGGGCCGAGGCCTAACCCCGCGGATTCACATGGTGGAGCTGAGGGGGATCGAACCCCTGACCCCGAGACTGCCAGCCTCGTGCTCTCCCAGCTGAGCTACAGCCCCGTAGGCCTTGGACGGTACCGTGCGCGTCGCGGCCTTGTCAAGGCGCAGGCGGCGATCCGGTCGCTCTTACGCGGGTTTCGCGCGGGGTATTCGCGCTGGGTCCACCGATCCTTGACCCTCCACGGGCCCACCCCTAGACTCGGGGCACTGGCCGGGATGGCGAAACTGGAAGACGCGCCAGACTCAAAATCTGGTGCCCCTCGGGGCGTGGGGGTTCGATTCCCCCTCCCGGCACCACCGTTCCTGCGTCGAGCTCGCGCGCGCCGCGCGGGGCTGGCTGGTCAGCGGAGCTCGGCGATGAATTCCAGGAGCAGGCGGTTGACCTCGTCGGGCCTCTCCTGCTGGGTCCAGTGGGAGCAGCGCCGGATGTTCTCCGTACGGAGACCTGGAATCCACTTCGGCATCGGCTCGGCCTGGGTTGGCCGCAGGATGGGGTCGTTCTCGGCCGTGATCATGAGCGCCGGCACGCGGATCGTGGGATCGGAGATCCGCCGCGCGTCTTCCCAGTTGAGGTCGAGCGCCCGGTACCAGTTGAACGCCCCGATGGTGCCCGTCCGCGCGAACGCACGCACGTAGACGTCGAGCTCGTCGTTGGTCAGGAGGCAGCCGCCCGCGGGCACCCGGGAGAACAGGCCGGTGCCGTCCCCGCCGAGCGTGGCCATGGTCCAGAGGTCGGCGGCATGGTCGGCGCCCTTGAAGATCTTCTCGAGGTTCCCGCGAAGATCGGCCTCGAGCTCGGCCTCCGACCGGCCGGGCGTCTGGTGCCAGAGCATGTAGTAGCCGTTCTCGCCGAACCGCTCGCGGAGCGCCCGGGTCGGCGGCACCGGCCCGGGGGGCGCGTACGGCGTGTTCAGGCCGACCAGCTTCGCGCACCGGTCGGGATGCCGGAGCCCGAATTGCCAGACGTGATAGCCGCCCCAGTCGTGCCCGACGATCACCGCCCGCTCGAGCCCGAGCGCGTCGAGGAGCCCGGCGATGTCGGCGCAGATGACCGTGGTGCGATACTCCGCCGGGTCCTCCGGCGCGTCGGTCTCGCCGTAGCCCCGCATGTCCGGGGCGATCCCGCGGAAGCCGGCCGCGGCGAGGGCGTGGAGCTGGTGCCGCCAGGAGTACCAGAGCTCGGGCCAGCCGTGACACATGACCACCGGGAACCCCTCGCCGGCCTCGGCGATGTGCATGCGGATGCCGTTCGCCTGGACCTGTCGGTGCCGAATGGGGTCGAGCCGGTCGGTCACGACCGCCGTCACCCCTCTCCGGTCCCGCTGCGAAGCTCCAGGAACCCCGGAGGTCCGCCTGCCGGCGGCGCCGCGGGTCGGCGACCCCACAGCACAGCCGCGAAGAATCCCGCGAAGAGAGCGTCGAGCGCCCCCGAGACCAGCAGCGCGGCGCCGCCGATGCCGCTGGCGACGAGACCCACGCAGGCGACCGAGTAGGCGAGCTTGCCCGCCCCGCCGGCGATGAGCACGGGCGCCCGGGCCGTGCGATGCCGCGCCGCCAGGATGTAGCCCACCCCCCACGCGATCACGTTGATCCAGGTGGCGCGGAAGAAGAACGCCTGCAGCGGGTCACCGAGGGACAAGCCCGTGCCGTACAGCTGGGCGAAGTGCCGCGCCGGATCGACGAGGGCGATGAGGCCGCCCACGATGTTCCAGGCGCCCGCGAGGTAGAGACCGCCTCGTCGCCACGCCTCGCTCACGTGTCCTCCCTCCGGTCTCCGTCCTCTCGCGCGCCGGCCGCACGCGGACCCCGGCCGGCGCCCGGCCGGGGAGACCGTAGCACGGGCGTGCCCGTCACGGGTCGAGGTACACGATCTCGCCCCGCACGCCCGCGCCGCGGACCGTCAGGAACCCCATCGCGATC
>Ga0114129_10016502_pt1 | contig 10516 bp, 9 predicted proteins | sample RhiMetdeltSRZDD1_FD_80071 | JGI IMG/M metagenome (GOLD analysis project Ga0114129, IMG submission 80071) | Populus rhizosphere microbial communities from Tennessee, USA - Rhizosphere MetaG P. deltoides SRZDD1 (version 2) (version 2) | ecosystem: Host-associated > Plants > Roots > Rhizosphere >... | reverse complement strand
TCATCTCGGGCCAGCAGCGGTCGTCAGCAAGGATGGATTTTCCAGAAGTGTGCAATCTGAAGTTTGCCCAGGTTTGGGGGATATATTTTATTTCCGTGCGCTCTGCAATGCGTGTCCACAAATCATAATCCATTGCAAAGTAGAACGAGGGATCAAGTGGGCCAACCTGTTTCCACAAATCCGCGCGGAAGAACATAGTCTGTTGCGGAATACGGGTTAACCCTCGGCGGAGTAAACGATAATTTGTTTGGGCCGCCTTGAATTTGCCGATCACCTGGCTAAACTCATTGATGTAGTTGCAATCCCCATACACCATCCCAACCTCAGGATGTTCCTGCAAATACTTCGCAGCGACAGTCACGGCACCAGGTTCATAAGTATCATCCGAGTTGATCCACGCAAATATGTCGCCTCTAGCTTGTGCGAATCCCTTGTTGATGGCGTCGGTCTGACCACCATCCTTTTCACTGATCCAGTAGGCAAGCTTATCTTCATACTTTTGGATGATGTTCACTGTGCCATCTGTAGAACCACCATCTACGATCAGATACTCGATATGAGGATAATCTTGCGAAAGCACAGACTGAATCGTCTTTTCAATATACTGAACTTGATTATAGGAAGGAGTAACTATCGAAATAAGCATCGTTGACCCGCCCAATTATATAGGATTTGTGCAAAACTATCTGGCTGTTTACTCAAGACATACAATGGAATGCAAAATCGTGAGACTTCCGACCCATATGCTATAATTTTTCTGAGCATTTATGAATTCACTTTCCAATCTCCCAAAAGTATCCATCATCACTCCATCGTTCAATCAGGGACAATTCCTGGAAGCCTCCATCCGCTCGGTATTAGAGCAGGACTATTCGAACATCGAATACATCGTTGTGGATGGTGGCTCAAAAGACGAAAGTGTGGAAGTAATCAAGAAATATCAACACCGTCTGACCTGGTGGGCATCAGAGAAGGACAAGGGTCATGCAGACGCACTGAATAAAGGTTTTTCCCATGCCACAGGTGAAATACTTGCCTGGTTGAATTCAGACGATATTTACTTCCCGAAAGCTGTTTCAGAAGCAGTAGAAATTTTGAAAAATCATCCGGAAGTGGGAATGGTCTATGGTGATGCAGACCTGATTGACGATTCTGGTGAACTTGTCGGTCAATTTGGCTCGAAACAGACAAGCTACAGACAAATGCTGCGCGGCTCGGTGCACATCCCTCAGGCCACAACATTCTTTCGCGCAGACCTCTGGCGTCTGGTGGGGCCACTCGATCTTTCTCTATTTTTCAGTTTCGATTACGACCTTTGGGTTCGTCTCGCAAAAGTATCGCAATTAATGTACATTCCCAAACGCTGGGCAAAATTTCGTATCCATGGCGCAGGCAAAACGATCGTCAATGACGACCGCTGTTACCCGGATATGCTACGCGTCCTGGAGCGCGAAGGCGGAAGCTGGTTTTCCTGGCTGCGATTGAGGATGATCACCCGCAAAATGCTTTATTCCTGGCTGCCCTGGAAATTTCGATTGCGACTGCGAAAGCTTCTCACTTTTTAGCAACCTAAAACGCGTCTTCAACGACACGTTCACCAGCCTTACGGGCGAAGTATTGTTCTTCGATCCAGCGATACGTTTTGGTCAAACCTTCTTTGAAGGGTGTAGCCGGCTCCCAATCAAATACCTGCTTGATAAATGTATTATCGCTATTGCGTCCTGCTACCCCTCTGGGCGCAGTCAGGTCATATTTGCGGTTAAGTTTCGCACCACCCATCTCTTCTGCAAGACTGACCAGCCCATCCACAGAGATCAATTCACTCGAACCAAGGTTGATGGGAATCGCGATCAGTTCATCGCAGTGGACGATCATATCGATTCCCTTCACACAATCCTCAATGTATGTGTAACTGCGGGTCTGCGTGCCATCGCCCCAAATCATAATTTCATTCGTTCCACTATCTTTGGCCTGAATCACCTTACGGCAAATCGCGGCTGGAGCTTTTTCACGTCCGCCATCCCAGGTGCCATTGGGTCCATAAACATTGTGAAAACGCGCAACGAAGGTTTTCATATGTCTTTCTGACCAATACTCCTGGCAGAGCATCTCGGCAAATAGTTTTTCCCAGCCATAGCCACGTTCTGCCATCGCGGGAAATGCATCAGACTCTTTGAGTGCTCGCACGTTCGGATCCTGTTGCAGTAGCGTGTTATAAACACATGCTGATGAAGAGAAAAAGTAACGGTTCACGCCCGCCTGATGGGCTGCTTCAAGCATATGTATGTTGATGAGCGATGAGCGCATACATTCCACTCGAAAACGCTCGATGAAGCCCATGCCTCCCATATCGGCGGCAAGGTTGTAGACTTCGACCGCACCTTCCACCGCGCGGACACAGGACTCGCTTTGGCTTAAGTCCAAACATAAGTTCTCGACATCCTCAAGGCGCTGATACCAATTATCCAAGGGTTTCTTATCAATCGCACGGATACGGGTATAGCCCAGATCGTGGAAATAACGTACCAGCGAACCGCCAATAAATCCCCCAGCTCCCGCAATGACGATCAGATCATCCTGTTTCAAGTCACGATGAACAGGTTTTGCTTGTTTGTTGCTCATTGATTTTATTTCTCCTATGAAATGCGTGTGACTCTTACCACTCCGCATCTGAATAATATAGTGCAGAAATTTCTTCTGTCATTTTTCGGATACGGTCAATTTCTTCAGCCGTCAGCCGTTTTTTCCAATTTTCCACACTCGCGCGGCTATCCAGTTTGAACCCATGAACTTTTTTACGAGATAACTCAATTGGGTTTTCAGAGCTGCTTGAGTTTAAAATTATCTTTTCCACCCGCGGCGTAAATTCTAGTTCAAGCAATTGATAGAGGTCATGGTACCCGGCGACAGGGTCTCGGGAAAGGTCCTCGTGGCGAACAATGATGAAATCGGGATTCAGTTCGAGGGCCGTATGAACTGAGTGATAGATCATCTTCCAGAGCAAGGCAGACTGCCCAATAACATCATCCGGTTTAATGGATTCCATCTCCTCACGATAAAGTTCCAAATAATCGCGCATCAACAAAGGCTGGTCCAACAAATCTTGAAAATCAAACGGCCAGTTAAGCCGTTTCAAACTGCTGGCAAATGCCGCAGGATGACGAACCGTAATAACAACTTTGCAATTCAAATTCTTGGCAAACCACGGCGTAGAAAATACCGCGAACGGATCCTTGAGCAATGCTCGCTGACCGCGCATCAGGCCGTTGTAAAAGATCAGGAAATCGCGCCCCATGCGCAGGAAATCCCTGCGCGAACGAAGCGAGCGAATCTCGTCCAGAAGGTGATAGTCAAATTCGAGTAAATCCAGGAATGCTGGAAGATATTCATTCCCATTATCTTCACACACATATTGGTACCAATGATTGACTTTGACACGAAAAACACCCGGGCGATGCAAAACATTCAAGGGCTCACTGATGTAGGCAGTTAGCGCGTCAGCGGCGAGCATTTTGCCCACCCACGTCGTTCCACTGCGATGCGTGCCTGTGACCAGGATAGGGGTAAGTTCACTCATATGATTTTATTTGTCATCCATAGGTACGGCAACGATCGAATTCACTCTGTAAAGAGCCGCTGCGCAACGATTCAACCTAAAATTCGAATGGTCACCCAAATCCTGCATTCGCTCATCCGATAAAAATCGGACGACCAAATCCTTTTCGCCTTGCGCTCTAAGCGCTTTGATCTCCGACTCACGCAGGTCCCACGCCACCGCGCGATGTTGATAAAAAGGGATTTCCCCAAAAGTCCGCCAGGCTGTTCGTAATGGATAGAGCATTAGTAACAGCAGAATTAGAGTCGCGAAACTACGAAAATATACGGATTGAATAAGCTCCAATTTTACTTGTGCAACCAGAACACCAAGAAAAGCACCTTCCATCATAAGTGCGCCGGTCATCAATACCCTGCCAATAAAGCGGGCGCGCGGAACCGGATAAGATTGGCCATAGGCGCTCGGTGCAAAAGCGGCAGCGATAAGGAGATAGGTTAGCATTAACACAAGAAACATAAGAATTCCAATGCGATTGCGCGTTTCTTTCGAAAGGTTCTGAGAAGAGTAAGCATATTTTACATAGAAAAGCAGTACTGGCACAACTATGGAAATCAGAGTGGGTACCGGAAATGCTCGCAACGTATCCAGGATAAAGTAAGACGGATAGTAAACAATTCTGGAAATCAGTTCAACCAAACCTGGAGGAGGAGTCTGCATTCGAAGTGAGTTGGCGGGAGCGACGGCCATCACGATCAAGGCTGTTAAAGCGCCCAGCAGTGACCATCCTAAAAGGATCAAAATGGATCGACGATAGCGGATATCGCTCCACCACCAGGCTGCGCAGACCGACAGGCCAAGCAATGTGATCATCATAGCAGTCGGAGGTTCTGAAAGTCCGCCAATAATAAACGGAAAGATGAAACAAGCGGCTTGAACCAGGAGAGAAGGAGAGCGTTCTTGAACTTTCATGATCTGTCTTAGTAAAAACGTTCCAAAAAATGGAATGAACACCAGAGGCGCAAAGTGAGATGTCATGCCCGCGCGCCAGTACAATGTTTCATATAGATTGGGTGCCTGGGTGATCGAAAAATAAACAGTTGAAACAGACAGGAAAAAAATCATCCATCGGCTCCAACCCAACCCGATCATTTCAGCAATTTCCTTTACAAACAGATACAACCCTAACACAAACAAGGTCAACATCAAGGCAGGTAGGATTGCCACGTTATGCCAGCCAAAAAGCTTGTCAGCGAGACCAATAAAGATAATATTTGTATATCGGCTTGTTGAAATAAAATATCGCTGGATCATCGCGTTGATGAGATTACCCTGCAGGAAAAAAGCGGAGAGGCAATAATCATCACTACCATAACGCGAGAATATTCCAAGATAGGCATATAGGGCCAGCGCTGTCAGTGTGGTAAAAACACCAAGAACAAGAGCAACCTCAAAGAACTGCTCTTCAGAAAATCTTCGTTGCATACTGTGAAGCAAATCTTTCATATTCAAATTAGCGACTCAAGGTTTAACTGCTACTGCCACCAGAATCATACCTAATGGAGAGTGACCATTTAGTTCGCGCTGCAACTGGCGTTTTGCCTGAGTGGAAGAAACCAGGGATAAAAACGGACTTAGATTGTAAATGGAACCAGAATATTCAATGTTCAATCCTGATTCAACCAGCAAACGATTCAAAGAAGAAGGATAAAAACGGCTGATATGCTGCTCACCAGCCATTTTTGGAGCCATATTCAACCTGTCAACAATCCATTCCATCAACGGCCAGAAACTGCGATAGTTCGGCGTGGTAATCAGAAGTCGTCCACCTGGGCGAAGCACGCGCACTGCTTCACGAATGGAAATTTGTGGCACTTCGAGATGTTCGATCACTTCAGACATTAAGATGCAGTCAAAACTCCCATTTGCCAATGGCAAAGATTCTCCAATTGCCTGGGTACAGGCAAAACCATTGGGCGCTTCGGTACCTGAATTTGCTTCTTCTAAACGGGAACGCACAAACGTCAGCGCCTGCATCGACAAATCCAGTGCTACTGGATAACTTCCAGTCAAAGTAGCTTGTAAGAGTAAGTTGCCAGCTCCACATCCGATCTCAAGTACGCGCGAACCAGCCTTCAGGTGTGGGCAGATCAACTGGTCTATCATGGTAAGTTTGCCGCCATGCCAGAATCGCTGCATTGGATGGCCTGAATGCAATGCGCGATATTGATAATCTCCAGCGACGGAATGGTAATCAAAAGACAATCTATGAATCTCCTAGTTGTATCTGCCCTGCAAATCATTCCAACGAACCATGAATAAGTTCGCAAACATCTTAAGCGAGTCGACCACCAAACGGACGCGGCTGCGGTGACGATGCTCGATCATCTGCACAGGAACGGGTTGAATGGCAAGCTTCAGTTTACGCGCCACGAAGAGCATCTCCACATCAAAGCCAAAACCGCCAATTGTCAAACGGCGGAAAATGTCCTTTGCGGCAATAGACTTAAAACTTTTGAACCCACACTGTGTATCTGGCAGGCCTGAGAACAAAACCACCTGTACCATCCAGGAAAAAATCTGACCAGAAATATAACGTACGATCGGCACGCCCTTCACCTGTGACCCGGGCAAAACTCGTGAACCAACCGCAAGATCATAACCGTTTCGTAGAGCCTTCAAAAAATCATCAATCGCATACAGTTCATATGGCAGATCAGCGTCAATAAAAATAATATAGGTGCCGCGGCTTTCCATCACACCGCGCTGGATGGAGCATCCTTTGCCCATGTTCTTCTCATTAACCAACAAGTGCAGATCCACGCCATTATCTTTTTGCCAATTCTCAATACATCGAGCAGTCCTATCCTGACTCCCATCATCCACAACAATGATTTCATAATTTTCAGGACGTGTTGAAAGATACGTTTCCAGACTATCTAACGTACTTATGATCAAAGCCTCTTCATTATAGGCAGGGATAATAATAGAAAGCTCGGGTGAGGTCATGATCCATCTGGTCCTGGCTGTTTTGGACTCTTCAGATCAAAGATCAAATATCCATCACCCTGAGAATATACGGCGTATGAATTGAATAAACGTTCTTTGAGTTCCGGCTGTCGGTTGAATTCACCGAAATCAGTGACAAGAAAATAATGCATTTTTGACGAATACCGATTGAATAAATCATCGAAGGAGAAAACACCGCCACGAATATTGGCATAACCCACATCTCCCACATAAGGCCAGGTGGATACCGTCCGCCAGCCCCAGTATTGCAAGCGCGAACCATAATCCTGAGTCAAAGCAATGACGCGCGTACTCTCGTCAAATTGCTCTCCAATTTGCGCCCACATTTTCGCATCAGGGCGATAGTCCACAGCCTTCATTTGATCGCGGACATCCCATAACACAGAGAACAGGCCAAAGATCAGGATAACGTAGACAGCGCTTCTCATCCAACGTTGAGTAACTGTTTCCGTTAAACGTGCGAAGAACCAATCCCCCAAAGTCGCCAGCGACAGTGCCACGATAGGAATGAACGGCAATTGATAATAGTCGTGCGTTGCAATATGGTAATCAAAAAAAAGCCCAAACAAAATATATGAAGACCATAGCCCATACAAGAAAATCCGCAAGGGTCTGTCTTTTATCAGGAAAAAGCTGAGCAAACCCAGCATAATAAAAATCCCACCTTTCGCCATGTTCGCTTTTTTTTCCCATTGGAGATAGATATAAGGATTCAATAACAGAGCATGGACAAAGCGGCCTTTGAACTGCGAAGCCAGATCGCCTCTGATGAAAATTCCATATATAAGATACATCAAAGCAGGTAACGCACCAAGAATTGCCAAGATCCACACCTGTGCATTTCGCAGTAACTCGCGCAATGTAAAACGCGAAAATGCCAGGCCCAACGCGCCGCCGATCACGAAAAAAGCAGCAGAAAACTTTATGAATATCGCGAGCCCGCCCAAGAGTCCCGCAAGAACCGCATTCATCCATAATGGGGAACGCATCCAGCGCGCAAACATCCACCAGAAAGACAAAGTCAGCATTACCATCAAAGGATCAGGTTGAAAACTTCTGCTGGCAATGATCGCATACGGAAAAATCAAGTAATAGGTTGTAGAAACGAGCGCACCTTCAAATGAAACAAATTCACGCGCGAGCATGAAAAGAAAAACCCCGCCGATCAGCCAGAACAGCGAGGAATAAATGCGCGCGATCCATAATTGTTCCCCTGTAAAGCGATAGGTGAAAGCGACAAGGTGCTCAAAAACGACAGGCTCTACATCTGCTTTGAGCTTTGCCATCCGAATCGCCGCTTCCAAGTTCGATGTTGAAACTCCATTGGGCTGGGTTTCATAATACAGCCCGCGCGCTTTGATCGCCGATAACAACTGGCGCGTGGGATGAAAATCAAGCGGCAGATCGGTGAGGTCATAAAGGCGGATTGCAAAAGCAGCGCCAAAGATCAAAACAAGCGCGATAATACGTGAGACGCGGGATGAAAACAACGATGTCTGGGACATAAGCCGAAGTATTTTATCAGATTCGGTCTTTCACTTATCCCCTGAAAACATCCTCTGGCGGCGTTGGAGGACCAGGTCGCGCAATTTGCTCAAACCGATTAAGTCTAGTATTGCAGAGATAAAAATGTTCAACCGCGCCAATGCAGTTGGTGGATGCAGGAACAAGGCTCGGAACCAGGCACCTAATGCGGGAACAGGTTGCCCACCATCAAGTAGATAGCGCGCATCATAGCGATTTGCGGACGCGACGGCGCGTCTTTCCACGCTCGAAAATTCTTCCGCCAAACTGGGCTGAGTCTTCGCCCATTCCATCACACGGAACGCTTCGCGTCCAAACTCGGCAGCTCTGGCGCGGTTCTTCGCTTCAGCATGGTACCGCGCCGCGGACCAAACCTGAGGGACATGTAGAATCCTGCCCTGTTGCGCAAGACGGATCCAGAGATGATGATCGAGCATGAAATGAAAACTAGTATCCAATAATCCCGTTTTTTCGAGAGCAGAACGCCGAAAAAAGACACTAGATTGTCCAATAATCTGGAAACAAATCAGATCTTCCAAAGCTAGTTGTTTGTACTTTATAACATTTATAGTCTGTCCATTTCCATTTACAGCAAGCATATCCCCATAGACCATCACCACATCAGGGTTTTCTTCAAAACATTTCACAACGGCAGATATCGTATTGGGCAAATAATAATCGTCTGAATTCAGCCAGGCGAGGATATCGCCTTTTGCCCGCGCAAGTCCCTTGTTGATTGCATCAGCTTGGCCTCTATCTTTCTCAGAAATCCAGTAAGCCAGACGATTTTCATACTTCTTGACGATTTCAACACTTCCATCTGTGGACGCGCCGTCTATGACTAAATATTCGACGCGAGGATAATCCTGCCCTAGCACCGATTGGATGGTCTGCTCAAGATAAGATGCTTGATTGTAAGAAGGAGTGATAATGGAAACGAGTTGCATATAAAAACATGAATGTCATCCCGAGGAGAGTCTTAGCCTGACGAAGCAATCCTCTAACACAAGTGGAGATTGCTTCCCGAAGGCTCGCAATGACATCTAGAAAAGAGAGTCGTAATCCACTTTGGGAAAGATCTTCAGCCTGCCGCCAATTGTAGCATCGAGGATTTCGCGGCCTGCTCTTTGATAAGTCTCCCGTGCCATGGCGTATCCCACTTCGGAGGTTTCCAGGTCTGGCAATTGCCAGCGAAAGCCTTTGCCGAAATAAGAAGGCGAGAAGTGATTAGGATCATCTCCCTGAGAAATAACCGTTGTATTCGGCTTGCCTGTTGTATTGTAGTTGTGATCCACGCCGATAAGGACGACCTGTTGAAATCCCATATGGAAGGCCAGCTGTAAAGTGACGTTGGTCACCGTGGCGCCTTCCCAGACACGACCGCGCACATCGGTGGAGAAACGCGGGCCGGTATAAGAGGTGTAAAGGAAAGTTGGCAATCTAGTAACCGGTAAACCGGCCGGAAAATGCCGGCGTGAGCGCCATGCTAGAAATTTTGGTAATGAAAGAGCAGCGAGTTCGCCAGCAGTTTGCTCGATCACAAGATCGTTGACAACAGTCAGATACGTTGTAGAAAAACCCAGCCCGGGGAACATCAAGTAAATACGATTCATCCCAAATGTAAATTCGTTCTTGAGCTTGCTCATATCCGTGTACTTGAGGCTAGGTCCATTAGCGATGACAAAGGCGCGTTTTCCTCTGTGAATATCCTTGAGCGCGGCAAGGCGATGAATACTCTCCCGCCGCCAGGGATGAAGATAAGCAGAGGGTAATTCAGGCAAGCGACGAATAGAGTCATTGGTCGCGCGCGCGAAGTTCCATAAAAATGGTGGAGTGATTTGTTTTAGAGTTTGCTTCATAGCTATTTAGTTATTCTGTGCTCAATCTCGCCGTCGCCCCGCCATCTACAACCAGCGCGTGTCCCGTCATAAACGACGATTGCTCGTTATCTGCGAGGAAATAAATCGCGCGGGCGATCTCTTCCGGAGTTCCGACTTTGCCGCTCACAGTCCTACGCGCCAGATTATCGAGGCGCTCCTGCATGTCGCCATGACCGACGTGTCCGCGGTCCAAGCCCGCGCGGAGCATGGGTGTATCCACGGCGCCGGGCAGAATGGCATTGACACGAATATTATCGGGCGCGAATTCGATTGCCATTGCACGCGTCAGGGCAAGCAGACCTCCCTTCGAGGCTGCGTAGGCAGCAATATTTGCTGAGGTCTGAATAGCATGCACAGACGAAACATTAACGATCGCTCCTCCGCCCGCGGCCTTCATAAGGGGATGGGCTAGCTTGACGAACAAAAAAGCAGAACGCAGGTTGGAGGCCATCACCGCGTCCCATTCTTCGACAGTCGTTTCCACCAACGGTTTGGCAACCTGCACCGCCGCGTTATTGATAAGGGCATC
>Ga0114129_10016500_pt1 | contig 10516 bp, 9 predicted proteins | sample RhiMetdeltSRZDD1_FD_80071 | JGI IMG/M metagenome (GOLD analysis project Ga0114129, IMG submission 80071) | Populus rhizosphere microbial communities from Tennessee, USA - Rhizosphere MetaG P. deltoides SRZDD1 (version 2) (version 2) | ecosystem: Host-associated > Plants > Roots > Rhizosphere >... | reverse complement strand
GGAGGTCTCGTTCGAGACGCACGCCCGGCGCGGCGAGGTGTCCGTGCAGGCGCGAGTGCGCACCGTCGACAAGACCGGCGTGGAGATGGAAGCGCTGACCGCGGCGGCGGTCGCCGGCCTCACCGTGTACGACATGGTGAAGGCGGTCGACAAGGGGATCGTGCTCACCGACCTCTGCCTCGTCGAGAAGTCCGGCGGTAAGTCGGGAGACTGGAAGCGGGGCAGTGGCTTGGCGAGGCGCAGTGGCACGGCGAGGCGCAGCCGAAGGCGAGCCGAGCGGATACAGGAATAAGAACGGGCTCAAACTACCGCAATGCACCCGACTGCCATGACCACCGCGATCATCTATTCCGACGAGTGGCGCCAGTTCGACTACGGCCCGGAGCATCCGCTCCGCATGGAGCGGCTCGGGCTCACGTGGCGGCTGATGGAAGCCTACGGCCTCACCGCGCTGCCGCGCGCGAAGGTGTGGGCCCCCGAGCGCGCCGAGCTCGACGAGATCGCCCGCTTCCACTCGCGCGAGTACATCGAGATCCTGCGCGCGGTGAGCGCGGGTGACTGGGTGCCGCACGCCGCCCACTACGGGCTCGGTCCCGGCGACAACCCGATCTTCCCGGGGCTGTGGGAGGCCGCGCAGCTCGGCGCCGGCGGGTCCCTGCTCGCGGCCCGGCTGGTCGCCGACGGCGAGGCCACGCGGTCCTTCCACTTCGCGGGCGGGCTGCACCACGCGATGCCCGGGCGCGCGTCCGGGTTCTGCTACGTCAACGACGCGGTGCTGGCCATCATGCGCCTGCGCCAGCGGGGGTTGCGGGTGGCCTACGTGGACATCGACGCGCATCACGGGGACGGGGTCCAGTTCGCGTTCTACGACGATCCCAACGTGCTCACCGTGTCCACCCACGAGCGCGGCGACCGGCTCTTCCCGGGCACCGGCTTCGTGGTGGAGATGGGCGAGGGCGCGGGCCTCGGGTACTCGGTCAACGTGCCGCTCCAGCCGCTCACCGACGACGCGGTCTACCAGCCCGCCTTCGAGGCGGTGGTGCCCCCGCTGGTGACCGCCTTCCGGCCGGACGCGCTGGTGATCCAGCTCGGCATCGATTCGCACCGGACCGACCCGCTCACCCACCTGAGCCTCACCGTGCAGGGCTTCACCCGTGCGGTGAAGCGGCTTCTGCCCCTGGCCCCCCGGGTCGTCGCGCTGGGCGGCGGCGGCTACGATCTGACCAACGTGGCGCGGGCCTGGACGGCGGCGTGGGCGGCCATGAACGACGTGGAGCTGCCGCTGGACTTGCCGCGCGAGAGCCACCGGGACATGCAGAGGCTCGGGCTGGGGACCCTCTCCCTGAACGACCCGGTCGAGGTCCTCCCCCCCGACACCCGCCGCTGGGCCGAGGAATACGCGCGCCGGCAGGTGGGGGAGATCCAGGACAGAATATTCCCGCTCCACGGGCTGTAGAATCGGGGGGTGGATACTCCCGGCGCCTCGGTGGTCGCTCCGCCCGTCTCGCTGGAAGCTGAGACCCCCGCCGCTCCCGCGCGGGCCCCGATCCGGGTCCCCCTCAAGGTCAAGCTGAGCCTCCTCATCACCGCGCTCGTGGTCTTGACCGTCGCCCTGGTCGGCCTCTTCCTCCTCCGCCAGCAGCAGCAGAGCCTGACCGCGGAGATGACCAAGCGCGGGCTCACCATGGCCGAGAACTTCGCGGCGGGAGCCAAGACCCCGCTGCTCACCAACGACGAGCTGACGCTCGGCGTGCTGGTGACCGACGCGATGAGGGATCCGGACGTGGCCTACGTGATCGTCTCGGACCAGGACGGCAACGTGCTCGCCCACTCCGACGCCCGGGCGGTGAAGACCGCGGCGGTGCGACCCAAGGAGCTGGAGCCGCTCAAGAACCGGGTCCTGGTCCAGACCTACAAGACGCCGCAGGGCCGCATCATCGACTTCGCGGTGCCGCTGATCTACGGCGGGGTGCCGGTCGGCGCGCTCTACCTGGGCTTCAGCGAGGAGGCGATCAACGCCGCGCTCGCGAGCGCGCGGAACCAGGCCCTGCTGATCACCCTGCTCATGGTCCTGGCCGGGCTCGGCGGCGCGGTGGGCCTGGCCGCCCTGCTCTCGCGCCCGATCTTCCGCCTCGTGCAGGCCACCGGGGCCATCGCGGCCGGCAATTTCAACATCACGCTGCCGGTGGCCTCCCGCGACGAGCTGGGGGTGCTGACCGACTCCTTCAACCGGATGGCGCGCAGTCTCCGGGAGAAGGAGATGATCAAGCGCGCGTTCACGCGCTACGTGGCGCGCGAGGTGGTGGAGGAGATCCTGAAGGACCCGGAGAACCTGGTGCTCTCCGGCGAGCGACGCCAGGTCACCGTGCTCTTCTGCGACGTCCGCGGGTTCACCCCGATGTCGGAGCGGCTCGCCCCGGAGGAAGTCGTCCTGCTGCTCAACGACTTCTACACCCTGATGATCGAGACCACGTTCAAGTACGACGGCACGCTCGACAAGTTCCTGGGCGACGCGGTGATGGCGGTCTTCGGGGCGCCCATGGCCCATCCCGACCACTCCGCGCGCGCCATCCGCACCGCGCTCGCCATGCAGGAAGGAATTACCGGCCTCAACGAGCGCCGGGTGCGTGACGGCAAGGAGGCCATCTCGGTCGGCATCGGCGTCAGCGCCGGCGAGGCGGTGGCGGGCACGGTGGGCACCGAGGACCGGATGGAGTACACCGTCATCGGCGACAGCGTGAACCTCGCGGCCCGGCTCGAGTCCAATGCCAAGCCCGGCCAGATCCTCATCAGCCACCGCACCTACGAGCGGGTGCGCGACCTGGTGGACGCGCGCCCGCTGGGGCGCATCCGGGTCAAGGGCAAGGAAGAGGAGGTCGAGGTCTACGAGGTGCTCGGCTTGACGCCCGTAGTGTGAGCCGGTTCTCGCCTCGGTCGCGTAGGATATGGGGATGATGAGGCGCCGCGCGCGTGGATCGGGCCTGCTGGCGAGCGTCGCCGCGCTGTCCCTCGCCGCCTGCGCCACCGCGAGCGCGCCCGCGCCCGGTCCGGCGCCTGCCGCCGGGTCCCCGCCGCCGCGCCCGGCCGCGTACCAGTCGGAAGACTTCATCGTCACCTTCGCCCAGCCCGGCGACACGCCCAAGGCGCTCGCCGAGCGCTACCTGGGCGGCGCCGACAAGGGCTGGATGATCGAGGACTACACGGGGCTCCGCGCCTTCGCGCCCGGTCAGGAGGTCGTGATCCCGCGCCGGCCGTGGAACCCGGCCGGGGTCACGCCGGGCGGCTACCAGATCGTGCCGATCCTCACCTATCACAACCTGGGCGAGCAGGCGAAGGGCCGGCTCGTGCTGGCCGCCGCGAGCTTCCGCGAGCAGATGCGATATCTGAAGACCAACGGCTACCGGGTGGTGAGCCTCGCCGAGTTCATCGAGTTCTCCCGCCTCAACCGCCAGCTCCCGCAGCGGGCCGTCGTGCTGACCTTCGACGACGGCTACCGGGCGTTCAAGGACCTCGCCTATCCGGTCCTCAAGGAGCTGGGCTTCACCGCGACGCTCTTCATCTACACGGACTGGGTGGGCGCGGGCCGCGGCGCGCTCTCGTGGGCCGATCTGCGCGAGCTGGCCGCCGCCGGCATGGACATCCAGGGCCACAGCAAGACCCACGCGGACCTGCGCCGCGCCCAGGGCGAGACGGAGGCCCAGTACGCGCGCCGCATGCAGGCGGAGCTCGAGCAGCCGCAGGAGCTCTTCAATCGCAACCTCGGTCGTCGGAGCCAGATCCTGGCCTACCCCTACGGGCGCTGGGAAGAAGGCCTGCTGCCCAAGGTGAAGGAATATGGCTACATCGCCGCGTTCTCGGTGCGGCGGCAGGGCAATGCCTCCTTCATGCGGCCGCTCGCGGGGCACCGGAGCCAGATCTACTCCGAGATGACACTCGACGACTTCGTCAAGAACCTGAACGTCTTCCAGGAGGAGAACCTCAGGTGATGGCCGCGGGGCGCGGCTGGCTCGCGGCGGCGGCGCTGGGTCTGGCGCTGGGAGGCTGCGCGTCCCTCACCTCTACTGCCTCTACTGGCCCGGGCGAGCCGGGGGCGGGGGCCTTCCCGATCGCGCGGGATCCGCTCGCGGCGCGCCACCGGCAGCAGGCGGAGGCGCTCGAGCGCGACGGTCAGCTCCGGCGCGCGGCCGAAGAATGGAAGATCGCGCTCGCGATCGCGCCGGGCGACGCGCGGGTGCGCGAGTCCCTGCGGGCCCTGCAGGCGCGCATAGACCAGGCGGTGGCCGAGCGGCTCGACGAGGGACGCAAGGCACTCGCCCGCGGCGTGCACGTCGAGGCCCGTCGCAAGTTCCTGGCCGCTCTCGCGCTGGATCCGTCCAACCGCGCCGCCTTCGACGCGCTCCAGAGCGACACGCGCGAGGTGGAGTTCATCACCCACACCGTGCGGGCGGGAGACACGCTGACCGCGCTGGCCCAGCGCTACTACGGCGACCGCTCGCGGGGCGAGGTGATCTGGGAGACCAACCAGCTCCCGCCCAATCCGCGCCTGGCCGCGGGCACCACGCTGAAGATTCCCGAGATCCCCGGGGTGCCGTTCGTCCATCCCGAGGCGCGCCGGCCCGCGCCCGCGATGGCGGCCATTCCCACGCCGGACGTGCCGCGCCCGGGCCCGACCCCGGGCCCGGCGGCGCCGGCGGCTCCCTCGACCAAGGAAGAATTCACGCCCGAGGTCAATCCGCTGCTCGCGGAGGCCCGCGAGGCGCTCGAGCGCAGCGACTTTCCCGACGCCATCGCGACCGTGGACAAGTTCCTGTCCGGCAAGCCCGGTGATCGCGAGGGGCTGACGGTCAAGAAGCAGGCGCTCTACGGCCAGGCCAAGAGCCAGCTGGACGCGCGCCGCTACAATGAATCCATCCAGAGCCTGAATCAGCTCGCGCGCCTTCAGCCCGACTACGAGGACGCACCCAGCCTGCTCCGCCAGGCCCGTACGCGGATCATCGAGCAGCACTACACCCAGGGCGTGCGCTTCTACCGCGAGGAGAAGCTCAAGGAAGCCATCGCGGAGTGGCGCGTGGTGCTCGAGATGGACCCGAGCAACGCCAACGCCCGCCGCAATATCGACCAGGCGGAGAAGCTGCTGCGTGGTCTCGAGCAGCGCATGAAAAAGTAGTCCAACACCGACTATCAGGAGAACTTGACCATGAATAGACCCATCCGCACCGTCGCCACGCTGCTCCCGATCATCTCGCTCACCTTGCTCCTCGCCGGCTGTCCCAAGCGTCCCGCGATGACCGCCGCGACCGCTCCGCCGCCGCTGCCACCCGCGGCCGCGGCGCCGCCCACGCCGGCCGCGCCGGCCCCCGTGCCCGTCGCCCCGGCGCCGGTGGCGCCGCCCACCGCCGCCCCGGCCCCGGCTCCCGCGCCGGCGCCGCCCAAGGAGTACCGGAACAATGCGGCACTCAAGCAGATCTTCTTCGCCTTCGACAAGGCGGATATCCGGCCCGATGACGCCCAGACCCTCGCGGCCAGTGCGGCCTATCTCAAAGCCAATCCCAACCAGCTCGTGCTGATCGAGGGGCACTGCGACGAGCGGGGAACCTCCGAGTACAACCTGGCGCTGGGCGAGCGGCGGGCCAAGGCGGCCATGACCTTCCTCGTGTCCAACGGGGTCGAGGCCTCCCGGATCACCACGATCTCCTACGGCAAGGAGAGGCCGGTCTGCACCGAGAAGAACGAGGCCTGCTGGTCAAAAAACCGGAACGACACGTTTTTGACCAAGGATCGCTGATACTTACAAGTTCTTGACAATGCCGCTCAAGTTTATGTAGTATTCGCGGCATGAAGAAGGTCGTCGGCGCCCTGCTCGCGCATCGCTGTTGTTGTCCGGGCGCCGCCTAGGGCCTTCTAGCAGCCGAACGTCGTAGCACCGAGACGCAAAGCCGAGGGGGGGCCGTGACGAGGCGGCCGCCGCTCGGCTTTCGTGTTTCCAGGGGGACGCCAGTGAGCGAGGTAGCGAAAGAGACCAAGGCGCAGCGTGTGGAGCGGCTCAAGCGGGAGCTGAACCCGTGGGCCGCGTACTCGGAGATCGTTCGCTTCGCACGGGAGGGCTTCGAAGCCATTCCCCCGGAGTGGCTCGGCACCTACTTCCGCTGGTGGGGTATCTACACCCAGGGCGACGGCGTCGGCGCGGTGGGCGGCAAGGGCGGCGAGGGGAAGGCCTTGCCCTATTTCATGCTACGCATCCGCATCCCCAACGGCATCCTGTCGGCCGCGCAGCTCCGCGTGCTCGCCGACCTGACCGAGCGCCACGCCCGGGGCGTGGCGGACCTCACCGTCCGCCAGAACGTCCAGCTCCACTGGGTGCGGATCGAGGATCTGCCCACGATCTTCTCCGCCCTCGGCGACCACGGGCTCAGCAGCCTCGGCACCTGCGGCGACGTCACGCGCAATATCACCGGCTGCGCGCTGGCCGGGCTCGACGCCGACGAGATCGTGGACGCCTCGCCGCTCGTGCACGCGGCGACCGCGATGGTCAACGGCAGCCCCGAGTTCTACAACCTGCCGCGCAAGTACAAGGTCTCGATCACCGGCTGCCGCGTCTGGTGCAGCTACCCGGAGATCAACGACGTGGGGCTCACCGCGGTCCGCGACGGCTACACCGGGCACGTGGGCTACTCGCTGCGGGTGGGCGGCGGGCTCTCCACCCAGCCGCACCTCGCGCCCCGGCTCAATGCCTTCGTGCGGCCGGATCAGGTGCTCGCGGTGGTCAAGGGGGTGTCCGAGATCTTCCGCGACAGCGACGCGCTCCGCCAGAACCGCGAGAAGGCGCGGCTCAAGTTCCTCTTCCTCGATCACGGCTGGACCCCGGAGCGGTTCCTGAACGCGCTCCAGGCGCGCCTGGGCTTCCCCCTCGATCCGGCGGTGCCCGAGACTCTGCCCGAGGAGTCGTATCGCGATCACGTGGGGATCCATCCGCAGAAGCAGGCCGGGCTCGTTTACGCGGGCCTGCCGATCCTGCGGGGCCGGCTCGCCCCCGACCAGATGCGGAGCCTCGCCGGCCTCGCCGAGCGCTTCGGCACCGGCGATCTGCGCACCACCACCATGCAGAACCTCGTCATAGTCAACGCGCCGCGGGCGCGCGCGCGGGAGCTCGAGCGCGCGATCGACCGCGCCGGCTTCCCGCTCGACGCTTCCCCCTTCCGCCGCGGGACCGTGGCCTGCACGGGCAGCGAGTTCTGCAAGCTCGCGCTGACCGAGACCAAGGGCTTCGCCCGCTGGCTGGTGGAAGACCTGGAGGCTCGGCTGCCCGGCTTCCAGGAGCACGTCCGCATCAACGTCACCGGCTGCCCCAATAGCTGCGGCCAGCACTGGATCGCCGACATCGGCATCGAGGGGAAGAAGATCAAGATGGACGGCCGCCTGGTGGACGCCTACTACTTCTGCGTGGGCGGCGCGGTCGGCCGGCATCAGGCGGTGGCCCGGCCTGTCGGCTACCGGGTTCCCGCGAGCGCGGTGCCCGAGGCGGTCGAGCGCCTGCTGCGCACGTACCTCGCCGAGCGGCGCCCGGACCAGAGCTTCCGCGCGTTCTGCGCCGCGCGCACCGACGAGGAGCTCCGGACGTTCCTGGCCGGCGCCCCCGTCGCGGAAGTCGCCCGCGATGCCTCGCCCGGCCCCGTTCCCCATGGACTCGAAGGCTGAGATCGACGACCCGAACCGACAAGGAGACACGACCATGAGCCTGCGACTGGGCGACACCGCTCCCGATTTCCAGGCCGAGACCACGTCGGGCCCCATCAGCTTCCACGACTGGCTCGGCGACAGCTGGGCGGTCCTCTTCTCCCACCCGCGCGACTTCACGCCGGTGTGCACGACCGAGCTCGGCTACGTGGCGCGGCTGCAGCCCGAGTTCGAGCAGCGCGGCGTCAAGGCGATCGGCCTCTCGATCGACCCGGTGACGTCGCACCAGGGCTGGGCCGCCGACATCAAGGAGACACAGGGCTACGCGGTGAACTTCCCGATCATCGCCGACCCGGACCGGAAGGTGGCCAACCTCTACGGCATGATCCACCCCGCTCACGACGAGGTCTACACCGTCCGCACCGTCTTCGTGATCGATCCCACGAAGAAGATCCGCCTGTTTATCACGTACCCCCAGACCACCGGCCGCAACTTCGACGAGATCCTGCGGGTGATCGACTCGCTGCAGCTCACCGACGGGCACCGGGTCGCGACGCCGGTGAACTGGAAGCCGGGTGAGGACGTGATCATCGTGCCCGCGGTCACCGACGAGGAAGCCCGGGCGAAGTTCCCGCGCGGCTGGCGCGCGCTCAAGCCGTACCTGCGCCTCACGCCTCAGCCCGAGGCGGTCAAGCGCTGACATGAGCGCGTACTACCCGGTGTTCCTCGACCTCGCGGACGGCCCGGTGCTCGTCGTCGGGGGCGGTCCGGTGGCCGAGGGGAAGGTCGAGGGCCTGCTGGCCGCGGGCGCAACCGTCACGGTGGTCAGCCCTACCGTGACGCCGCGCCTCGCGGGCTGGGTTGCCGCGGGCCGGATCGAGCATCTCGCGCGGGCGTACCAGCCGGGGGACCTCGCGGGGCGCCGGCTGGCGCTCGTCGCGACCGGCGACCCGGCGGTCAGCGGCGCGGTGGCGGCGGAGGGGCGGGAACGCGGCATCTGGGTCAACGCCGCCGACGAGCCCGCGCGCTGCGACTTCATCCTGCCCGCGGTGATCCGGCGGGGCCGGCTGGTGGTCGCGGTGTCCACCGGTGGGGCGAGCCCGGCGGCGGCGCGGGCGATCCGGGAAGAGCTGGAGGGCTACCTGACCGAGGACCACGCGATGCTGGTCGAGCTGGCCGCCGACGCGCGAGAAGACCTGCGCCGGCGGTCGTCGTCCCCGCGCCCGGCCCGGTGGCGCGGCGCGCTGGACGCCGGCCTGCGCCGGCTCATCGCCGACAAGCGCTACCGGCAGGCGCGTGCCCGCCTCGCGCGGAATCTCGAGTCGGCCTGATGGACGGGGGGCGCGTCTACCTCGTCGGCGCCGGTCCGGGCGATCCGGGGCTCATGACGGTGCGCGGGCTCGAAGTTCTTCGGACCGCCGACGTGATCGTCTACGATCGCCTCGTCAACCCGGTCCTGCTCGACGAGGCACCGCCCGCCGCGGTCCGCCTCTTCGCGGGCAAGCGCACCGGCGGCCACTGCCTGCCGCAGGACGAGATCAACACGCGGCTGATCGAGCAGGCGCGTCTGGGTCGCTCGGTCGTTCGCCTCAAGGGCGGCGATCCGTTCGTGTTCGGCCGCGGCGGCGAGGAAGCCCTGGCGCTGGCGGAAGCGGGCATCCCCTTCGAGGTGGTGCCCGGGGTGAGCGCCGCGGTCGCCGTGCCCGCCTACGCCGGCATCCCGGTGACACATCGGGGCCTCGCCTCGTCGTTCGCGGTGGTGACCGGGCACGAGGATCCCGCCAAGGCTCACGCCGATGTGGACTGGGGGCGGCTCGCCACCGCGGTGGACACGCTCGTCGTGCTCATGGGCGCGGCCAGTCTGCCGCGGATCGCCGCGGAGCTGGTCGGCCACGGCCGCTCCCCCGACACACCGGTGGCGCTGATCCGCTGGGGGACAACCGAGGCGCAGGCGGTCACGGTCAGCACGCTCGGCGACGTGGTGACTCACGCGCGCGCGGCCCGGGTCGCGCCGCCGATGCTCGCGATCATCGGAGAGGTGGTACGGTTGCGGGAGCGCCTCGCATGGTTCGAAGCGCGCGCACAGAACCTGGAAGCCCTGGTGGCGGAGGCGGCCCTATGAATCGACGACAGTTCCTGACCCTGGGCGCGGTGGCGACCGGCACACTCGCGGTGGGCGGCCTCTCCCGCATGGGTAGTGGGCCGGTGGCGGCGCAGATCAGCGCGCCGCCCACGGTAGACCGGCTCGTGCTCACGAACGTGGTGGACAATCTCTACGACGTCTTCGCCCGCGGGGGCCGGCTCGACACGGTCACGGTGGAGCGCACGCCGCTCGGCAAGACCCCGCTGCTCGCCGAGCACGGTCTCGCCTATCACATCGACTCGTCGCGCGGCGGGGAGCGCCGCCAGATCCTGCTGGACTTCAGCCTCACCGACTGGAGCCTGTTCAATAACTACCGCGCGCTCGGCATCGACCCCTACGCGGCCGACGCGCTGGTCCTGAGCCACGGCCACATGGATCACTACGGCGCCCTGCCCGCGCTGGCCACGGCCGGCCAGGGCAAGTGGAAGCCGGGGGTAACGGTCTACGCGGGCGGTGAGGACACCTTCTGCCATCGCGTCGTCGTGACGCCCGCCGCCACCATCGACCAGGGGCAGCTCGACCGCCCGGCGCTCGAGGCCAAGGGCCTCAAGGTTCACTTGGCGAGCCAGCCCGCCGTGATCTCCGGGCAGGCCTTCACGTCGGGGCAGATCGCGCGGCTGACCGACTTCGAGAAGCCCCCCGCCGCGGCCCGGCTCCTGGCGGGGGATGCCAGCTCCGCCTGCTCGGCGACCCCCTTCG
>Ga0114129_10016499_pt1 | contig 10516 bp, 7 predicted proteins | sample RhiMetdeltSRZDD1_FD_80071 | JGI IMG/M metagenome (GOLD analysis project Ga0114129, IMG submission 80071) | Populus rhizosphere microbial communities from Tennessee, USA - Rhizosphere MetaG P. deltoides SRZDD1 (version 2) (version 2) | ecosystem: Host-associated > Plants > Roots > Rhizosphere >... | reverse complement strand
TGCTGATCAGCTTGCCATTGCGATACAGGATGCTCGGCTCCGGGAAACTCTCCAGCAGCACAGCGACCAGCTTGAAGAATTGGTTGACGAGCGCACCAGCGAAGCCCTGCATGCGAAAGAACGGGCGGAGGAAATTCTGAATAGCGTACCTGACCCAATGCTGCTGCTGAGGCTAAACGGCCAGATCGAATCTGTCAACCGACTTTTTGTCACCATGTTTTACTATGAGGTCGATGAGTTAGACAGCGAACCTGTTACCAGTTTAATCCTCGAACAAGAACGGAACATGCTTGCGAACGTAGTTCAGGAGGCCGCCAATAAAGATCGCGCCGTCCGGCTTCAGGTCAAGGCCAAACGCAAAGATGACAGTTTGTTCGATGCGGATCTTGCGGTCGCTCCAATCCACGAAGGCGGGCAGATTACCGGGCTGGTATGCAGTCTGCGCGACATCAGCCGCTTCAAAGAACTCGACCGCTTGAAAGATGAGTTCGTTTCGAGTGTATCGCACGAACTGCGCACGCCTATTACCAGTCTCAAGCTTTATCATCATCTAATGACGATGAATCCGAAAAAGAGTGCGTCCTACATGGATAGGATGCAGCGAGAGATGAGTCGTCTTGAGGATATCGTCGAAGGACTGCTGATGTTTGGCAATCTGGATCAGCGCCTCGAATCCCTTGAAATCGTGCCAATTGATCTCAACAGTGTGGTGCGGGCCTACGTGAATGACCGAGGGCTGCTCGCCTACAGCAACAAGCGGAATCTGGCTTTCCTGCCTGCAACTGACCTTCCCCCTGTTCTGGCTGACTCAGCGCTGATCGGGCAGGTAGTCGGCATCATTATGAACAATGCACTGACCTATACGCCCGTAGGAGGATCAGTATACATCCTAACACACAACGATAGTAATCAGACTCCGCTCAGAGTTGGGGTAACCATCGCTGATACAGGCCCTGGTATTCACCCAGAAGATCGGCCTCACCTGTTCGAGCGTTTCTATCGCGGCAGCGCCAGCCATTCGAATGAAACTCCCGGCACGGGCGTTGGACTGGCGATTGCTAAAGAGATCGTCGAGCGACACAGTGGCGAGATTGAAGTTGATTCTGAGGAATACCGCCCTGCCGGATTTGACGGTGCGGTCTTCACGGTATGGCTGCCCATAGCGCCTCAACCAGCCAGTGAGTCAACAGCTTAGCTTGCCCGCACCATCAAACGACTTTACACTTCGCTCCATCAGCCATCAGCCAAAGGAACTTCCCCAATGCCCGAAAACGGAAACCGCATAGATGATCGCGGGCCACAGCGCCCTGCCCTGCGCGTGATCGATCCTTCACCGGGCGCTACGGCTAATCTGCCCATTCATGGGACTGTCCAATTCGATTTGCAAACACGACCCTCGCTCGCGGCATGGCGTGAGAACGTTCGCGTGAACGTGTATCCGCAAGACCCATTCGTGGATCAACCAGTGCTGCGCTCGATGCCTGTCCAAGAATTGCGCGAAGGCGTGGTCAATGATCGCTTCCGTATTCGCGATTCGAGGGGAATTGTCGCCCAGCCAGATACACGCGGCGATTACATCTTCCACCCCGAACAGGACGAATTCGATCAGATCAACGCGCTTTACTACGCAACGCTCGCACTCCGCATGTGCGAAAATTATGCGGGCCGCCCTCTGCCCTGGTCATTCGGAGCGGGGCAGATTCTGATTGATCCATGCGTAGGCACAACCGTAGCCAACGCCTATTACAATGAGACTGACCGTGTACTTGGCTTCTTCACTTTCAAGCTGAACGGCGAGGAAATTCATGCGTCGCAGTCCTCCGATATTGTCACGCATGAGGTGGGTCATGCCATCCTCGATGGGATGCGTGACCTGCTGAATGTCTCGTTCAGCTTCGGGCCGGAAGCCTTCCACGAAGCGTTTTGCGATATGGTGGCGATCCTCGTCGCGCTGCACGATAACGGGCTGATCGAGCGGGTGCTTGCGGATACGGAGAACGATCTCAAAACCGAGTCTTTCCTGAGCTATCTTGCTGAAGCGCTGGGCAAGCATCACAATGCCAAAGACCCACGCACCGCGAATGTGTTTTATCTGCGTAATGCGCTGAACAATTTACGCGCCGAGCCGTTCGATCTGCTGCCTTATCTGCCGAAGAATCGGGTTACGGGGTTGGGCCGGGAAGCGCACAGCTTCTCCCGCGTTTACACGGGAGCACTCTATAACATCCTTGTAGCGATCTATGAGCAGCACAAGAAACAGAAGTGGGCTCCTGCTGTGGCACTCGGCATGGCACGCGATATTGTGGGCGAGCTTCTCGTTCGCTCGGTGGAACTTGGCCCCGTCGCGGAAAGCTCCTTCGAAGACTTCGCGTGGGCGATGATCATGGCCGACCGCATCTTCATGCAGGGGAAATACGAGAAGATTCTGTCCAAAGAATTCAGGGCGCGCCGCATCCTGACGCCCAAGAAGATCGCCGCGTTCGAAGCCAAGTTTGCGAAGCCGCCTGATCTCATGCTGCCTGAATTCGTGAATGATACTCAATCGGCGGAGAAGTTCCTCGAAGCGAACAGGGGCGCTCTTGGCCTGCCCGATAGAGTCACGTTCAGCGCGCAGGGAGGCTACCGCGACCGCTATGATAATCGCTTCCTGACCTACCGCACAGTCCGCCCGGTCAAGCTGGACGGTGCTGAGTTCCTCAAGTATGCAGGACAGACTGTTCCCCTGTATGGCGGCATCACGATGATGTTCGATGCAAGCGGTGTGCTGCGCAACTTCACTTATCGCGCGGTTGAGGATGAAGATGTGAAGCAGGCCCGTAAACAAATCGCGGACATGCTCGCAGCAGGGCATCTGGCGTTCAGCATCAGCGAGAGCGAGCAGGGATTGGGGATGCTTCAGCGCACCGCGATCATTACGCTCGGCACAGATCGCAAACCGACGACCCGCGTACTCACCAAGATTGACCCTGATTACACACCCACCAAGAAGAAGCTGACCATCCCGGTTCTCGATCAAGCGTTCGAAATCATCCGGGTGAGCATGCAGGTTATGGATCAGCCGAAGATCAAGGAGTATGCCCAACAATGGCTCAAGGTCATGAATCCTGAAAAATCCCGAAAGAAGTCACCCCAATAATCGTGCAATCCGGCGTTACCTAACGGGTAATTTGGCGTTATATTATTCTGTTGGAAATGGCAATATTGAATTGGGGTTTGAATGAAACGGATTGCCGTATTAACGAGCGGCGGTGACGCACCGGGCATGAACGCTGCCATCCGGGCGGTGGTGCGGATGTCGCTGTATCGCGGGTGGGAAGTAATGGGGATACGCCGGGGTTATCTCGGCCTGATTAACGACGATATGATGCTGATGGGCGCACGCGCCGTAGACGGGATTATTCAACTTGGCGGAACAATCCTCGGCAGCGCCCGTGCCCCGGAATTCCAAACAGAGACCGGACGCGAGAAGGCCGTTTCTAACCTCAAGCGGCACAAGGTCGATGCGCTGATAGTGATTGGCGTAAATGGATCACAGGCGGGGGCGCTGGAACTTTACCGCCTGGGCTTCCCGGTAGTCGGCATCGCATCCACGATTGACAACGATCTATATGGCTCGGATACGACTATCGGCGTCGATACCGCTCTGAATATTGCGCTCGAAGCAATTGACCGCCTGAAGACGACGGCTAGCTCGCATGGGCGCACCTTCCTCGTCGAAGTGATGGGGCGCGACTGCGGCTACATCGCGCTGACTACGGGCATCTCTGCTGGCGCTGAATACATTGTGATCCCCGAAGTTTCATGTGATCCTGAAGAAGTCGGCACTCGCATCAAGGATGCTTATGCGCGTGGCAAGGCACATGTGCTAATCGTGGTCGCGGAAGGGGCAGAATGGAACGCACAGCGTCTTGTAAATTACTTCAAGGAACATAATGATAAATATGGCTTTGATGAACTGCGGGCAACGATTCTAGGCCACGTGCAGCGCGGCGGTGCGCCCAGCGCCTTCGACCGCCTGCTGGCAACCCGACTCGGCGTCGGTGCAACGGAGGCAATTGCCGATGGGAATCTTGGCGTGCTGGTAGGCCGGGTGAACGCGAGTACTGTCCTGACCCCGCTTGAAGAGGTTATCAAAAATAAGAAGAAACTGGATATGTCGCTGCTGGAATTAGCGAAGATACTCGCGCAATAAAATGCGTAGGGGTAAGGCACTGCCTTACCCCTACAAACGTGGGTGATTTGTTTATTCCTTCGGCTCGAACTTCAACGACACCGAATTGATGCAGTAGCGCATCCCGGTCGTCTCACGCGGCCCATCGTCGAAAACATGCCCCAGATGCCCATCGCAGGCGCTGCACCGAACCTCGATACGGCGCATGAAGAAGCTGTTATCCTCAATCAGAGTCACATGCCCCTGCCCGATCACATCCCAGAAACTCGGCCAGCCTGTCCCCGATTCAAACTTGGTATCGGACGAAAACAATTCCTGACCACAGGCCGCGCATACATACGTGCCATCCTGCTTATTGTGGACATACTCGCCTGTAAACGGGCGCTCTGTGCCATGCTTCCGCAGCACTTGATACTGCTCAGGCGTGAGTTCTGCGCGCCAATCGGCGTCTGTCTTAATAACCTTGTTGACCATTTGATCACTCCCTGCTTCCCTCAAGATGATAGTAGTGTATCGTGTTCTTCTTACTAATTCCTTACGATCAGGAGAGCAGAAAAGCAGGACAGCAAGAAAGCAAAGGCGACCGGAGCCTCAGGCAGGTGGCTTTCCCGCTCTCCTGCTTTCTTGCTACAATAGCCACATTCCCCCGACGTGTAGGAGCCGCTATGAGCATTGTCGTATTCGGCAGTATGAACATGGACCTTACTACTTATGTGCCCCGCCTGCCGTCCCCCGGCGAAACCCTGCTCGGACACTCGTTCGCCTTCAGCCCCGGCGGTAAAGGAGCTAATCAAGCGACAGCCGCCGCCCGCATGGGCGCGAAAACGCTGCTGGTCGGGCGCATGGGCGATGATGCTTTTGGACGCGAGGCGATCTTACGTCTCCGCAGTGGGGGGATCGACACGTCAAACGTCGATATTGATATTCAACAGAGCACCGGGCTGGCGGTGATCAACGTGGACGAGAACGCTGAGAATACAGTGATTGTGGTTTCCGGCGCGAACATGCTGCTGGATCAGAATGATGTAGATCGCTGTATTCCACTTCTGGAGTCGGCCCAAGTGCTGATGCTCCAGCTTGAGGTTCCAATCGAAGCCAGCACTGCGATTGCCCAAGCCGCCCAAGAACAGGGCGTACTCGTAATCCTTGACCCAGCCCCAGCCTCATATATCCCGATGGCGCTCTACCCTTTGATCGACATCATCACGCCGAACGAGACCGAAGCGAAGGCGCTGGTCGGGTTCTGGCCGAGCACCACCGACGAAGCCGAGCAGGCCGCCGCCGAACTGTTGAGTCGCGGTACGAAGGCTGCCGTGATCAAGATGGGATCGCGCGGAGCCTACTACACAGATGGAACGGTAGCTAGCTGGGTCAAGGCGTTCCCGGTGATGGCGGTTGATACCGTTGCGGCGGGGGATGCGTTCAACGGCGGCATGGCAGTTGCCCTCAGCGAAGGGCAGTCGCTGGCGGAGGCGGTTCGCTGGGGAGCGGCGGCAGGAGCCATCGCCGTGACTCGCCCCGGCGCACTCGAATCGATGCCCACGCGGGAAGAAGTCGAGCGGCTGCTGACCGAAGAAAGCTAGCTGTTAGGCAAATAATCGCAATCTAACAGGAAGAATATTTATGGCAACACGCCTTATTATCGACACCGATCCTGGTGTGGATGACGCCCACGCGATTTTACTTGGTTCAGCGCACCCTGATGCCAAGATCGAAGCGATCATGACCGTCGCGGGGAATGTTTCGCTGGAACGCACGACTGCGAACGCCGCCACCATCCTCGACGTAATTGACCGCGAGGACATTCCCATCTATGCAGGGTGCAGCACCGCCATTCTGCCCCTGACTCACGATGCGGCTCATGTACACGGCGAGGATGGACTCGGTGGGAGCGGTTACCCGCCTTCGGTGCGGCGGCGCGGCGACGAACATGCTGTCAATGCGCTGATCCGCATGGCGAACGAATCTCCCGGTGAATTGACGTTGGTTGCCATCGGCCCACTTACGAACGTCGCACTGGCGACCCGGCTCGACCCGACCCTGCCAAGCAAAATCAAGCGGCTGGTCGTGATGGGCGGCGCGATCTACGGGACGGGCAATATGAAGGAGGCCCCATCCGCCGAGTTCAATGCGTGGATGGACCCGGAAGCGGCACGAATTGTATTCGAAACCTGGCCCGGGCTTGAACTGGTATCGTGGGAGACGACGATGGCGCACGGTCTGAGCATGGATCAGGTGAATACACTCATGCAGTCGCAGACTCCGCGCGGCAAGTTCTTCCAGAAGATCACTGGCTACACCCTTGATTACGTTAGCACCAACTTGAAACGCAACGAATTGTTTGCCCCTGATCCGCTTGCGGTAGCCATCGCAATTGACCCCACACTGATCACCCGCGCCGAGCACCATCACGTCGAAGTAGAGTTGGCTGGATCGACCACACGGGGCCAAACAACCGTCGATTGGTACGATTTGACCGGGTATCCACATAACGTCAACGTGATCCTTGAGATCGACAAAGCGCGCTTCTGGGAACTCATGCAGGCATCCGTGAGATGACCTCGCAGTCATCAGTCGTAGGGGCACAGGCCGATGAGTACATCGGGCGCGCTGTGCCCCTACGGATCAATCTTCGTAACTTCGTACTTATCGCTGCTCTCATCCTGATCGCACTTGGCTGGCTGACTACCTTGCAAATCTTCATCGGTGCATCGGGCGATCCTTCGCCGGATGCTGGCCCCGGCGGCATGGTCGGCCCCCTGATGGACGACTCCGGCGAGTTCGTCGTCGCCTGGAACACATGGGGCGATACGCATCCACCGGGCTATCCCCTGCTGAACTTCCTCGCCAACGTATACGTTCGGGTCTACCGCCTCTTTGGTGCATCGCCTATTGTCGCCGCAAGTCTGGTCTCGTTCGTGTTGGGACTAGCCGCGCTGCTGATCCTCGCGCAGATCGTCAGCCGCAATTACGGAAGTGGCGCAGGTGTGGCAGCGGCAATGATCCTGCCTGCCTTTGGTGGGCTGGTCTGGCTGTATTCGACGGTTGCCGAGACGTACTCGCTGGGCTTGCTGCTTGGTTTCGCATCGTTGGCACTGGCTATTGATGTGGGGGAACATCCCCGCCGAAACACTGTGCTGACTCTCGGCTTCGTCTTTGGGTTAGCGGTCGGACATCACCGGACTCTGTTGGCGCTGATCCCGGCACTGGCGTTCGCTGCATGGCCCGCGCTGCAACTCGGCTGGCGTGTCTGGATCGGTGCGGCGCTGCTAGCGGTGCTAGCGCTCGGCGTATATGTGTATCTGCCGATAGCTGCGCTGCTTGGCTCGCCCTGGATTTATGGGCGCTCGCCTGCGACTCTAGCCGGTTTGCTCGATGCACTGCTTGTTCGTGAATACACCGCACAGCTTGCCCCACCAACCACTCTGCCGGACATCGCCGCCGCTTTGATCGGGCGGGCGCACTTTCTGGCGCGGGAGATAACATGGCCTGGACTCGTGCTCGGCACGGTGGGTTTAGTTATCGCAGTAGCTAACAAAGAAACACGGCGGTTAGGGATCATCTTCACCCTTCTCACAGCAACGTATCTGTTTGCTCCGGTAGGCCAATATCTGCTAATCGGAACACACCTCATGATCATGGTTACCAGCTTCGCCTTAGCAGGTGCGTGGGGGCTGGCAGTCGCATCAATGGGCAGGCGCTGGCCTATCGCGGGTGCGGCTGGATTGCTTGTAACGATGCTGGTTGGGGCATGGATGTTTACCCAGCATCAGGCGACGGTGCGGGTTTACAGCCGCGATCCACTGGGGGCACGGATCATCACGGCGGTCAAGCCTCTGACCGATCCACATCGCCCACCATTTGTCATCGAATCCTGGGGGCCGCGCTATTACGCGCTGGCCTATGGTAAATACGCTACCCGCGAACTAGCAGACATACACCTGATCGATAGCAGAGGCAATCTCGAACTGTTTTCAAAGCCAATTCCGCCGCTCATCTACTATACAACTCAAGATTTTCTGTACATCGTCGGCCCTGATGAGTGGGAGAAGCGCATCGGCAGATCGGTCAGCCTGAGTTCCGCCGGGGATGGCATTGTCGAGATTCGAGGCGAGCCGCTTTACGCGGAACATATTGATAACGAGCACGCGGGTGCTGGCGACGTAGCCCTTTTTCCGCTTAAAGCGTGGATGGATGGCGGCGCTGTGCGAATCCACGTACAAATGCAGGCAGTTCGCGACACCAATGTCGATTATCACGTATTTGTACATATTAGCGAGAAGAGTCAGATCACCGCACCAGAGGATATTCTAGTGCAGGGGGATCGAGCGAATCCGGTGTATGGGTTCTACCCAACAAGCAAGTGGCGTATCGGTGAGCCGATTTACGACGACTACCGGATCAGTGTGCCAGTCGGATCGCACCCGCAGATAGCGGTGATCGGATTGTACACGGTCAATGTAGATGGCAGTTTTAACAATACCATCACTCAAACTATCGAGATTGCGCCCTAGGGAAGAATTGAGGCTAGAATTGCGTCTATAGACTGGCAGAGTCAGATGATTCTGCCGCTTTCATATGCTATCAATTGTGAGCAGGGGTCGGTTGACTCCTTCGGTCACTGCATTAAAATCTGAGTAGGAGTCTTACCGGAGCAACGAATATTATGGAGTATAAGGATTATTACGAGATTCTTGGCGTGCCCAAGAACGCGGATGCGAAGGCAATCAAGAAAGCCTATCGCGAGCTGGCACGGCAGTATCATCCCGATGTAAATAAGTCTCCCGAAGCGGAGAAGCGCTTTAAGGAAATCAATGAGGCGAACGAAGTCCTCAGCGATCCCGAAAAGCGCAAGAAATATGATCAGCTAGGCCGCAGCTACCAACAGTGGGAGCGTACAGGCGGCGGCGCATCCGGCGGCTTCGATTGGAGCCAGTGGATGGGCGGCCAGCCCGGCGGCTACCGCGTCGAATATAGCGGCGATGCGGGCGGCTTCTCCGATTTCTTCGAAGCTATCTTCGGGGGAAGGGGCGGATTCGGTGGAGTCGCTGGCGGAGAAACTATCGACTTTGAAGACCTGCTGCGCGGCGGTGCAGCGCGCGGTGCTCGGCGGGGAACACGCCAACTTCGCGGCCAGGACCTTGAAGCCGAAGTTGGTATCACCCTCGACGAAGCGTATCACGGCACAACCCGCCTGATCTCAAAAGATGGCAAGCGCCTTCAGGTGAAGATTCCGCGCGGCGCAAAGACGGGAACTAAGGTGCGCCTCGCCGGGGAAGGCTCTGAGGGGATGGGCGGCGGCTCATCGGGCGATCTCTATCTGCACGTCCGGGTCGAGGATGATCCTCGCTTCGAGCGGGACGGCGACGATCTTTACTTCGACGTAACTGCCGACCTCTACACCATGATCCTCGGCGGCGAAGTGCAAGTTCCTACTATGACGGGAAATCTCACCATGAAGGTCAATCCCGGCACACAGCCCGGACAGGTGATTCGGCTCAAGGGGCGAGGGATGCCGCGTCTCAAAGGGAAGGATGAATACGGCGATCTGTATGTGCGGATGAACGTCGAGCTTCCCAAAGACCTGAGCGCCAAAGAGCGCGCTCTGTTCCGCGAGTTGGCGGCAATACGCGGATACGACGTTGATCGCGAATAAGCCAGCCCTGTAAGTTTCAGGCGGCGCATTGCGAGGCTCAAAAAATCGCAGTGTGCCGCCTGCTGTGAATCAGGGTAGTATCTCAACGCAATTTACTAATGGAGCACAGTGCAGGTATCTTATGATGAAAGCTAAATCACGAATGGTTCTGGCAGCCGCGAGTGTCATCGCTCTGGCAAGCCTTGCCTGTAGCCTCGCTTTATTCAGTTCTCCCAACGGCGGATCACCAGCCTCGTCTGGCCCATCAGGCGCGCCCGCGAATACCAACCCCGATCTCCCTACCCCCGTATCGGATACGATCATCGCTGCTGCCGACGCGGAAGAAACCCTGCTTGAAAATGTCTACGCGCGGGTTTCGCCGGCGGTGGTCAACATCGACGTGAGCGCCAATACTACCGATCAGAGCACCGCCGAGCCAACCGATTTTGGCAGTGGCTCCGGCTTTGTGATCGACACCGACGGGCATATCGTAACTAATAACCATGTAGTCTCGGAAGCTGATGCAATCCGTGTGACTTTTTATGACGGGCGGGTCTTCACGGCGAAGGTGATCGGCGAGGATCAATATGCCGACATCGCCGTGATCAAGATCGACGTGCCGAGCGATTATCCGCTCACCACTGTCGAGCTAGGCAATTCGGATGAGCTTCAAGTGGGCCAGCGCGTCATTGCGATTGGCAACCCGTTCG
>Ga0114129_10016498_pt1 | contig 10516 bp, 10 predicted proteins | sample RhiMetdeltSRZDD1_FD_80071 | JGI IMG/M metagenome (GOLD analysis project Ga0114129, IMG submission 80071) | Populus rhizosphere microbial communities from Tennessee, USA - Rhizosphere MetaG P. deltoides SRZDD1 (version 2) (version 2) | ecosystem: Host-associated > Plants > Roots > Rhizosphere >... | reverse complement strand
CGGATGGATCACGGCCGCGTCGACGCCGGCTTCGTCCATCTCCTTCAGGAGATCGTCCTTCGAGAAGGTGGAGATCTGTCGGTGACCCGGATTCGTGGGTTTGTTATTGGCCCAGATATGGACCTGTGCATCGACGACCAACATGGCGGGCTCCTTCTGTATGTCCTGTGTGCTTCTGATGCATATGCAAGTAGCCAGCCGCCATATGTGGCGTGCTGACGCTGCCATTGTCGCGCAGTGTCGGTTATGGCGCAAGTGTTACTCCGTGTGCACACTATGGTCCTGCTATACTATACTCGTATGCTTCGGGAGTTCCATGATGCAACCACCCAACGAACATTGCCAAACTCAAGCAGGTGAGAGATGCATGAACGTGCTTTACAACCCGGCCATATTCTCACTGGGACACTGTTCAGTGAGCCGATGCGGGTGGAAACAGTGCGTGCACATGGTGCCGGTGTCTGGGAAGTTGGCCTGGTTGGTATACAGTCGGAGCGCTTCCGCAAAGTCACCCTGACCAGTCGTGATATCGAGGCTCTGGCGGTCCAGGAAAGCCTGCCTACCTACGCCGGTGACGGCCGTCTCCAGCGCCTGGGACTGCAGGCCTACATGCTTGGTATCGCCCACGAGTTTGACCCGTACTTCGGGCTCTCCATCTCCCGCGTCGACCCACTGCCACACCAGCTTGAGGCAGTCTATGATTATCTGCTCAAGCTCGCCCGGGTGCGTTTCCTCCTGGCCGATGATGCTGGTGCTGGGAAGACCATCATGGCTGGCCTGTTAATCCGTGAGTTGAAACTCAGGGGCTTGGTAGAACGCCTCCTCATCGTCTGCCCGGCCAATCTGGCGTTTCAGTGGCAACGGGAACTCAAGGAGAAGTTTGACGAGACCTTCCTGGTGCTCAAGGGGTCTGATATCCGTGACCAGTTCGGAGTCAACCAGTGGCTGGAACACAAGCACGTCATCACGTCGCTCGACCTCGCCAAGCGCGACGAGATTCTCCCCGGTCTGCGCCAGGTGCACTGGGACCTGGCCATCGTGGATGAAGCGCACCGCATGTCGTGGACACCGCCAGCCCGCAAAACCGCGCGCTATGCCCTTGGGGAACTCGTCCGGGATACCACCGACCATTTGCTTTTGCTCACGGCCACGCCGCACAAGGGCGACCCCACGAACTTCAGCTTGTTTCTGCAACTCCTGGACCGCGATGCCTATGCCGATGTGCGTTCGCTGCGTGTGGCCATGGATCATGGGCACGCGCCGTTCTATCTGCGGCGTACCAAGGAGGCCATGGTCTACTTCCCGGAGCGTCAGTCTAATGGCGCCTGGATCGCCCGCAAGATTTTTACGCAGCGTATTCCGCATACCGTTGAATTTCAGATTGATGGGGCCGAATTTGCCCTGTATCAGGACGTCACTCGCTTCGTGAAACGCCAGAGTGCCAGGGCCGCCGCCCAGAGCGATGATCCCCGGGCCCGGGCGGTTGGCTTCTTGATGGCCCTCTACCAACGGCGGCTGGCCTCCAGTACTTACGCCGTGCGGCATTCCCTGCAAAACCGCGCCAGCCGCCTGGCAGAAGGTCTGCAGCGGGCGCAGACGCTGGCGCGACAGGCCCCGCCTGTGTTGCCCGATCCAGAAGATCTCGAAGAGATGGAAGAGGGAGAGCGTGACCGCCTGGAGCGGCTCCTGGAGGCGATCACGCTGGCCGGCAATGCCGAGCAGGTGCACGAAGAGATTGCTGATCTGCGTCGTCTGGCGCAGCAAGCGCACGCCGTGGAAGAGGCCAGCACCGAGGCGAAGCTGGCACGGCTGAAAGACCTCCTCCAGACCGAGGGTTTCTTCGACGACCCTGAACAACGATTGTTGCTCTTCACCGAATTCAAGGACACGCTTGATTATCTAGTCGACTGTTTGAAGGCCTGGGGCTTCCGCGTCGGCACCATCCATGGCGGCATGAGGCCTGGCTCCCGTGATGATCCAGGCACACGGCTGTTCACCGAGCAACAGTTCAGAGACGGAGCTATTCAGGTCCTGGTGGCCACTGAGGCGGCTGGCGAAGGGATCAACCTGCAGTGTTGCCATATCCTGTTCAACTATGACATCCCCTGGAATCCGAATCGGCTTGAGCAGCGCATGGGTCGTATTCACCGCTATGGCCAGCAGCGCGATTGTCTGATCTTCAACTTTGTGGCTACCAATACTATCGAGGGGCGTGTGCTGCAGCGCCTGCTTGATAAGCTCCAGGAAATCCGTGACGCCCTGGACGATGATGCCGTATTTAATGTGGTCGGCGAGATCTTGCCAGCGGCTCACGTCGAGCGGGTCTTGCGCGAGTACTATGCCGGGCACCTGGGCGATGCGGACCTGGAAGAGCGCCTCCTACGGCACGTCGATGTGGCCCATTTTCGGGCCATCTGTCAGGATGCACTCGAAGGGCTTGCAGCGAAAAAACTGAACCTCGACATGCTCATCGAACGCCGCGCTAGGGCGCAAGAACGGCGCGTTGTCCCAGAAACTATTGCCCGTTTTCTGGGCGAAGCCGCAGCGTATGTCCCCCTCACCCTCGACCCAGTGTCGTCACTGCCGCATACGTTCGAGTCGGTCAGGGTCCCCACGGTCTTACGGCGATATACCACCCAGACAGGCTGGCGGTGGCCGTCACTTGCGACCCGCTACCCGCGCCTGTCCACAGACCGCGACATGGCTGACACACACAGTCTCGAATGGGTGACCCCCGGCCACCCGTTCTTCGAAGCCCTGCGATCGCACACCCTCTCCCAGGCCCAGGAGGTCTTTGGCACGGGCGCCTGTTTCTCCTCATTGCAGCACCATGCTCCAACGCGCCTGGACTTCTACCGGGCGCGGGTAGTGGATGGCCTGGGCCACGTGGTCCACGAACGGCTCTATGCGCTGGAACTGAAGGCAGACGGTGACGTTCATTTGCAGGAACCGAGCCTGCTCGGGAACTGTACGCCGACTTCCGCACCCACGGAGCTGCCCCCAGTGGCGACCCTCCCTGAGGCAACCGCCTGGCTGCACACCCACGCCTTGACGCCCTTCCTCGAAGAAGTCCAAACTGAGCGTCAGGCGGAAATTGATCGGATCGCGTCCCATGTGGAGCTGTCGCTCACCGAACTCCTCCAGAAAACTGACGAGGAGATTGGCAGAGCCGCCGCAGAGATCGACCAGAGCGTGCCGGGGGCTGAAGGACGTCTGGCGCAAGCCGAAGCGCGCCATGCTGAGATCCTGCACCGACGCGAGCGCCGCCGCCAAGAACTCCAACACCAACGTGCCGTCTCCCTGCAAGGCGTGGACCGGATCGCGAGTGCGCTCATCCTCCCGCATCCTGAGCGAGAGACCCCTGAGGTCCGGCGCCTGCGTCCCAATGCGGAGACCGAAGCCGCAGCCATGCGCGTCGTTATGGAGCATGAGCGCGCTCAGGGCCGTGAGGTGTACGACGTGCACGAAAAGAACCTGGGCTATGACATCACCAGTCTCGACCTGAATTCCGGCGAGCTGCGACTCATCGAGGTCAAAGGCCTCGGCGCGGCCACCGGCTCAATCCTGCTCACCCCCAACGAACGCCGTGTGGCCGAGGATCGCCGGGACTGCTACTGGCTCTACGTCGTGACCGACTGCCACGACACACCACGGCTCCAGGCGCCCATCAAGGACCCGGCGCGCTTCCCGTGGCACGAGGTGAGCCAGGTCCAGCACTACTGGCTGAAGGTAGACGCGTTGACGCAGCCGATGCAGGTGCGGGAAGAGGCACCAGATTATCGCAGGTGAGGTAATGGATGAGAGACGGACAGTTGATCAAAAGATATTAGACGACATCATCCGGCGTATTGTGGAGGTGGCCCACCCGGAGAAGATCATCCTATTCGGATCCGCCGCCCGTGGTGATATGGGGCCGAACAGCGATGTAGACTTGCTCATCATCAAGAAAGGGGCAGACGCGCTTGATCTAATGGGGCAGATCTACAGGAATCTGCATGGGGCCGGCGCCGCGGTGGATGCGATTGTGGTCACTCCTGAAGATGTGGAGCGTTTCAAAGATAGCCACGCGCTTGTCATCAAGCCCGCCCTGCGAGAGGGAAAGGTAGTCTATGTCGCCTCCTGAGCGTTTCCCGCCTGACGACCCTCGGGAATGGTTGAACCGGGCAAGGAGCAACTTGACTCGGGCGAAATCAAAACTCCCTGGCGTGTACCTGGAGGATTTGTGTTTTGATGCCCAGCAGGCTGCTGAGAAGGCCATTAAGGCCATGATGATCCGGCGCAACGTTGAGTTTCCGTACGTGCATGACCTTGGTCGTCTTTTGTTGCTCCTTGAGGAAGTGGGAGAGCCTATTCCAGAGTTAGTTCGTAAAGCTGAGGAACTCACCCGATACGCCCTGGTTACTCGCTATCCTGGCATTGCGAGGCCTGTTTCCGAACAGGAGTATGCTGAAGCGGTTGAGATCGCCGAGAGGGTCGTTCAATGGGCGAAGGAACACCTGTAATCCCCGGGGAGTGGAAGCACCTTGCGCAGGGTTATGAAAGGCTGCGCCGGAGTAAGGGACAGAAGCCTATGGAGAAGCACAAAAAACAGGGGCTCACTGCAAGAGGCTGGAAAGTTGGCAGCACCGATCAATTCCTCGGGTTAACCTCGGAAGAGGCCGCCTATGTTGAACTCAAGTTGGTGCTGAGTGACCATCTCAAGCAACAACGGCAGCAGCGCAAGCTCACACAGGCAGAACTGGGCAATTTACTCCGCTCGATTCAGTCACGGGTCGCCAAGATGGAGGCCGGGGATCCTTCAGTGTCTCTCGACTTGCTTGTGCGCTCTCTTCTGGCCTTAGGAACTTCGAGAGAAGACTTAGCTCACATGATTGCACCGCAGGAACCAGCGACTGCTACCTGACCTGCAGCTCGAAGAATACGAGAGGGTAGGGGCGATTGCAGCGACCATCCTCGCCTGGTCTGAAGAAGTGGTCCGGAGGTAGCTATGATGTCCTTCCGCGGTGGGCGCCTACGCGACTTTAGCATGCCGGCTGGCACTGTCTGGCTCCTGACCGACATTGCTGAGGCAAAGGGCCGCCAGACCCTTTACACTCAGCAGGTACCCCAGATACTCAAGGCCCTGCGCGAGGTGGCCCTGGTACAGAGCGTGGAGTCGTCCAATCGTATTGAGGTGGAGAAAGGGTAACGTCCTTGAGAGAGGGTAAAAGAGGGGGTAATATGGTCCGGGTCAATTTGATGCCCCAAGGAGAGCACATATGCTTACCGAGAGTGACCAGAGAACTGCCGAGGAGTTGCGAGCCAGGCTCCTGGCACATGGAATAGGTTGCATTCGTCGGATCATCCTCTATGGCTCGCGGGCGCGTGGCACAGCCTCACCAGAGAGCGACTTCGACCTGCTGGTCATCGAGGCAGACCCGGTGCCCAAGCGCGAAGAGGTGCAGCGTTTACACCGAGCCGTGCATGATCTGCCATATCCTGTAGATGTATGGGTCATGGGAGAACAGGAGTTTGAGGAGACGAAAAATGTCATTGGCGGCCTTGCCTATCCGGCACACAAGTATGGGGTAGTCCTGTATGAGAACGCCTGATCAGGGGCGGTGGGACTTCGTCCAGCAGTGGTTAGATAGGGCACACCGCGATCTTCGGGTGGCTGCAATTTTGCTCAGGGACGATGTCCAGGACTATGAGAATGCTGGATTCCACGCTCAGCAGGCTGCTGAAAAGTTTCTCAAGGCATTCCTCGTCCGCTACCAGATCGAATTTCCGAAGACTCACAATATCGCCCAGCTACGGCAGCTTATAGAACAGCGAGAGCCGGCTTTGGCTGAACGCTTAGCGCCAGCCGATGCATTGACGCCGTATGGAGTAGAGTTCCGCTATCCAGGCGCTCTCCCTCCACTCTCACTAGACCAAGGTGTACAGGCCCTCCAATTGGCTGAACAGACCCGTGACCTCATCCTGGCCTACCTACAACCGTATCTGAGTGCTGGTAGACCGGCTGGAGAGAGGCCAGCGAATGGAAAGGGACAACACCCATGATCCCCAAAGAATGTAAACGCCTGGCTGAGGTGGACTTCCCGATTGCTGTCGTGTCGAAACATGCGGCACGGGAAAAGTCAATCCGGCACGGGCATCCGAGCACATTGCACCTGTGGTGGGCCAGACGGCCGCTGGCGGCATGCAGGGCGATGCTCCTAGGGCTGCTCCTGCCTGATCCGTGCGATGCGCACTGTCCCGAGGCGTTCAAAGCCACAGCACGCCAGGCGCTGCAAGGGCTTTTGGGCGTGCGGGAAGGCGACGCGGGGTTGCGCCGGGCACTATTGACCTTTATTGGAGACGTGGCGAACTGGGACGTGGCGCACCATCCACGCTGGCTTGGTGTGGCTCGCGAACTTGTGCGGGCAGCGCATGGTGATGAGCCCCCTCTTGTAGTCGATCCCTTTGCGGGGGGCGGTTCGATTCCTCTGGAGGCATTACGCCTGGGCTGCGACGCATTCGCCAGTGATCTGAACCCTGTTGCCTGTTTGATCCTGAAAATTATGCTTGAGGAAATCCCTCGTTACGGACCTGAGTTGGCTGTGGAGCTACGCCGGATAGGGACAGAGGTGAAGAAGGCAGCAGAGAGAGAACTGGCGGAGTTCTACCCGCCTGAGCCTGATGGCGCAACGCCGATTGCCTACCTCTGGGCACGCACCGTCCGTTGTGAGGCTCCGAACTGCGGTGCGGAAATTCCTCTTGCCCGCTCGTTCTGGCTCTGTAAAAAGGGGAATCGCAGGAGGGCTCTCCGGTATAAGGTGGAGCGGTCTACAGGTGACTCCCCGCACGTCGATTTCGAGATTTTTGAGCCGCAGCACGAATCCGACGTCCCACCTGGGACCGTGACGCGAGCCAAGGCCGCGTGCCTGTGTTGCAGGATGGTGCTGCCGCCGGAGCGGGTCCGGGCACAGCTGGTGGCACAACACGGCGGCGCCGAAGTGCTCTTTGATGACCACGGAAAGCGAAACGGTGGAGCATGGTTGTTAGCTGTCGTGCTCCTGAAGCCGGGCGAGCAAGGACGGCGCTATCGTCTGGCCCTGGAGCAAGACTACGTGGCCATCTACAAAGCGATGCGACGTCTCGAAGGAATCATTCCCGTCATGCTGCCAGGAGATCTGCCGCCTGTGCCAAATGAGTCAACACCAGCTGGTGGGGGCTCGGGTGCTGGCCGTGCATTCTCCGTGCAAAAGTACGGTATGATGACCTTTGGCGATCTTTTCACCGCCAGGCAGAAACTAGCCCTGGTGACGCTGGTGAAGAAACTTAACATATCAGATGCTGCGCCGTACGTGGCTCCTGTGGTTGCCCTTGCAATTGGGCGGTGTGCCGAGCAGACATCTTCACTGGTGCGCTGGCGTACCACTGTCGCAGCTGTAGCTGGAACTTTTGGCAGGCAGGCCCTGCCTATGATGTGGGATTTCGCGGAGATTATTCCAACTGGCAATGATGCATCCAACTTTGCTGCAGCAGTTGAATGGATCGCTGAAGTACTAGAGCTCCAGGGTAGCAGTATTTCTCAGGTAGGGCAGATACAGCAGGCTGACGTATGTGAAGCACCCCTCCCGGACACTGCTGTAGACGTCTGGTGCACTGATCCGCCCTACTACGATGCCGTCCCATACGCCGATCTGGCTGATTTCTTCTTCGTCTGGCTCAAACGATCACTGCCAGGAGAGCTGATCTTGCGGGATCCCTTTGACTCCGGGAATCCCTTAACCCCGAAAATACGCGAGATTGTCCAGGACGAGACGAAACTGGTCGATGGTCGTCCGAAGGATCGTGCTTTCTTTGAGGAAATGATGGCGCGTGCCTTCACCGAGGGCCGGCGCGTTCTCTAAAGAAGATGGCATAGGATCGGTGGTCTTTGCCCACAAAACCACTGAAGGCTGGGAGGCGCTCCTCTCAGGCATGATTGCTGGGAAGTGGGTTATTACCGGATCATGGCCAATCGCCACAGAACGCCCTGGCCGGTTACGTTCGCAGGAATCGGCCGCCCTTGCGACCAGCGTCCACCTGATTTGCCGCCCGCGCTCTGATGACGCCTCGGTTGGTGACTGGGGAGAAGTCCTCCGAGCACTGCCGCAGCGCGTCGGCGAATGGATAGAGCGCCTGCAGTCCGAAGGCGTACGTGGCGCTGACCTTGTCTTTGCTTGCATTGGCCCGGCTCTTGAGATCTTCAGCAGCTACGAGAGAGTTGAGACGCCTGATGGACGACAGGTCAAGCTCCCAGAGTTCCTGGAGAAAGTCTGGGAAGTCGTTGGGCGGGCAGCTCTCGAACAGATCCTTGGGACCGTCGAAGCGACAGCACGTAATGGCGCCGCTGGTGCCATGGAGGAGGATGCGCGACTCACAGCACTGTTTCTCTGGACGTTGCAGAGTACGAACGTTGCAGCGACGAACAACGGCGTCGACGCTTCGGAAGAGGAGGCAGATGAAGAAGGGGAGGAGGACGCAGTTCCGCGGCTGAAGCAAGGAGGCTTCAGTCTCATTTTCGACATTGTCCGCCGCTTTGCCCAGCCACTTGGTATCCATCTCGAGCAATGGGAGGACCGTATTATTGAGACAAAGAAAGGGGTGGTCCGGCTCCTCCCCATCGTCGAACGGGCTAGACAGCTCTTTGGGAAAGAGGGTGTTCAGGCTGTCGCTGACCTTTGGGAACAACACCCAGAACGTACTGCACAACTGCAGCTTTTCGCAGATGCAGAGGAGGCGATAGGCAATCGCCAAGGTGGCGGCCGAAACTCTCGGAGAAAGTCGGGTACCACCGTGGCTCATGAAACGTTCACGGCGCGGCGCGAGATGACGACGCTGGACCGTGTCCATAGCGCCATGCTGTTCCAGGCCAGTGGCCAGACCAATGCGTTGCGCGCTCTCCTCGCAGCCGAACAAGAGCGTGACGTGAGTTTTTTGCGGTTGGCCAATGCGCTGTCTGCCTTGTACCCGAGGACGAGCGAAGAAAAGCGGCTTGTAGACGCGATGCTTCTTGCTATACCGAAAACGTGAGGGAAAAAAGCGCGTGCCTGGCAGAAGCCTGAACGACACTGAGCGAAGATTGCTGAACCGTTGGAATGCTGGCTTTGGCCCTTCGCTGCGATCTATTGAGATTATGGGTGATTCGTCTCTGCGAGGTCTTGTGGGAGTGACGACTGATTTTTGCTATCCCCTGGTGGTCATTGCAGGCAAGAATGGGACGGGCAAGTCGACGCTTCTGGCCTGTGCAGCGTGTGCCTATCACAACATGGGACCATATGAGCTCTGGATACTGGGAGGGACGTACTTTCGCTTCACCGATTTTTTCTTCACTACACCACAGGAATCCCCCCTCCTGCATGTTCAGGTACGATGGACGTATCGTTTGGATGACACGACGGTTGATATGGTGAGCTTCCCGCAGGGTGGGTGCTGTGCAGCAGTAGGCCACTCCTGGAACTGGGAGACGGCAAGGTGGAGGATGCTCCGATGCTCGTGCCCCCTCAGCCCTCATCAGTAGCGTTCGAGCATCCGGTAGACGTACTCCGCCTTATCTCACCGCCTGACCTGCTGAAGCTCTAAAACTCTCCGGAATTTGCGCCAGTTTACTGGAAATGAAAAGGAAACATCTTAGTTTTTTTAATTGCAAGAGAAATTGCAAGGCTTCTATGCGCCTAGCCCCTTGCCATACTTATAGAGAAGGCCAGTAGAAATGTATTTTACAAGAGCATATTGAATTTCAAAAATAATACGATTGGCTGGAACGGTGATTGTGTAGTTTTTTATGAGCCGGCAGTTGAAATTTTATTTTGTATCCTTTATACTCATAATGCTCCTTACGAGGGGGAGCAGGGGTTCGGGGCTCTGATCGTGCCTAGGTGTCGGAGCCTCAAACCTTTGACATCATGCAAGGACCCGGTGTACTGCAGTATGCCGGGTCTTGGCATGCTGGCCATATTTCCCACGCCGTATCCTCCAAGGGTTTGCCTAGCATCAAGGTTTTGATTTGGATATATTTTCCCCCCTCATTTATGCGGCTGTCGTCGCAGTTGGGGATCTCTAGGAAACTGGACCCGAATTCAATGGTTGAATATTGTTGTGGATCAGGGCTAACATCTGACCCAGAGTGGTATCAGCAGTTCGCTCTTATACCTCGTTTCAGTCCACTGCTTTTATGGCCAGAATCCTAACTGTCGAGTGTTATGGTGCGCTTCCCGCAGGGTGGGTGCCGTGCATCAGCGGGCCACTCCCGGAACTGGGTGACGGCAAGGTGGAGGACGCCCCGATGCTCGTGCCCATCGGTCCTCAGCAGTGGCAGTTGCGGGTGGCGCTCAGGGGCGCTGCTGTAGACTCCTGCCTCGTGGCGTGCATGCCTGCGATGCGTCCATTGCAGTTCCCTGATTTCAACCTCGGACGTGGCTGGCAGCCATTGCCGTCGAGTGTCCGATGGACGTATACGTTAGAACCAGTGCTGCACCCCGCCTCAACGGATGTTTACTACTACTCG
>Ga0114129_10016495_pt1 | contig 10517 bp, 7 predicted proteins | sample RhiMetdeltSRZDD1_FD_80071 | JGI IMG/M metagenome (GOLD analysis project Ga0114129, IMG submission 80071) | Populus rhizosphere microbial communities from Tennessee, USA - Rhizosphere MetaG P. deltoides SRZDD1 (version 2) (version 2) | ecosystem: Host-associated > Plants > Roots > Rhizosphere >... | reverse complement strand
TCGAAGCGGGCTTCGCATGTACCGGCTACGCCGATCATCAGGGTGACGTCATCGTCGCCGTCGCGCACCAACTCCGGCGTCCGCAACAGGCCGACGGGGCACACGTCGTTGGTAATGACCGACACGCGCTCGAGCGGCTGGATGCCGATGACCGCGCGAAAGATCGCACGATCCGGCGTGGTCACGTCCACGCGCGCGAGCTTGAGCGCGAAGGTCTCGCGCCACGCGTCGAAACGCTCGCGTTCGGGAAGCTGGTCGGTCGAAATAACCAACGGAGGAACCGGGCGTTTCATGAAGATCCGCCCGCCTACGTAAACGAAACGCCGTTGCGGCTGACATTCGCCGACGTCACGCCTGTGGCCGCGACATTCGCGGATTTGGCCGGGGACGGCAGCAAAACCGATTCGCCGTTATGGGCTTCCCGATGAAGCGTCATCATCTCCTCCGCGCGCGCGAAAGCTCATCGAGGCGCGAGCGCACGCCGCGGTGTCGTTGTACCTCTCATCGTTTGTTGGTCGGACGATGGGTCCCCGCGGTTCAACCGGCGAGGCGGGAGCGTTGCCGCCGCATTAACGCGCGGCAGGCGATAGCGCGATCAGACGCGCTCGATGATCGTCGCGGTTCCCATGCCGGCGCCGATGCAGAGCGTCACCAGCGCGGTCTCGAGGTCGCGGCGCTCGAGCTCGTCGATGGCCGTGCCGAGGATCATGGCGCCGGTCGCGCCGAGCGGATGGCCCATCGCGATCGCCCCGCCGTTGACGTTGACCTTTCCCGGGTCGAGATCGAACGCCTGCAGATAACGCAGCACCACCGCGGCGAAGGCCTCGTTGACCTCGATCAGATCGATGTCGTCGAGCGTCATCTTTGCCTTCTTGAGCACCTTTTTGGTGACGTCGATCGGGCCGGTGAGCATCAGCGCCGGCTCCGAGCCGATATTGGCGAAGGCCTTGATCCGGACGCGCGGCTTCAATCCCGCCTTGCTGCCTGCGCTCTTGCCGCCGACGAGCACGGCGGCGGCGCCGTCCACGATGCCCGAGGAATTGCCGGCATGGTGCACGTGGTTGACGAACTCGATTTCCGGGTGAGCCTGTATCGCCACTGCATCAAAGCCGCCCAGCTCGCCCATCTGCACGAACGACGGCTGCAATTGCGCCAGCGACTGCATGGTCGTGTTCGGCCGCGGGTGCTCGTCGCGGGCGAGGATGGTGAGGCCGTTGACATCCTTCACCGGAATCACCGAGCGGGCGAAACGGCCTTCGTCCCACGCCGCCGCCGTCCGCTTCTGGCTCTCGACCGCGTAGCCGTCGACGTCGGCGCGCGAGAAGCCGTATTTGGTGGCGATCAGGTCGGCGGAAATGCCCTGCGGCATGAAGTAGGACTTGAGCGCGATCGACGGATCGACCGGCCAGGCTCCGCCGGACGCGCCGATACCGACGCGGCTCATCGATTCGACGCCGCCGCCGACCGCCATGTCGTGCTGGCCGGCCATGACCTGCGCTGCGGCGAAATTGACCGCATCGAGGCCCGACGCGCAGAAGCGGTTGATCTGCACGCCCGGCACTTCGTTGCCGTAGCCGGCCGTGATCGCGGCTGCGCGTGCGATGTCGCCGCCCGCCTCGCCGACCGGATCGACGCAGCCGAGGATGACGTCGTCGACCAGACCGGGATCGAGGGAATTGCGGTCCTTGACCGCCGCCAGCGCCTGGGTGGCGAGGCTCAGCGCCGTCACCTCGTGCAACGCGCCGTCCACCTTGCCGCGGCCGCGGGGCGTGCGCACGTGATCGTAGATGAAGGCGTCGGGCACCGGCTGCCTCACGTCAGAACCGTCAGGGGTCACTCCATATAGCAATAGCCGGCGATAATTGCAGGTCGCGGGCGACGACTTTTCCTTGAAAATTTCGCTCGGCGATTGCGGCACGGACTGGCATTCAACGTGCCGCACAGGGAAAGATCGGGCACGTCCATGGCGAATCGCAGGCTCCCGACATTATCGTCCGGTGTCCCGCCGAGCGGGTCGTCGACCCGCCGGAATTCCTGACAACTGCAACCGAAAGGGGCGGCAATCGTGCGAGCCATGGCCCGGGTCACCGGCATAGCGCCCGGGCTGGCGCTGTCGGCCGTGGTTGCCGTTGCCGCCGTGGGGGCCGCGCCACTAATCGCGAGACTGGTCCCGATCCCGGCCATGGTGATCGCGCTCGCCTTCGGCATTGCACTCAATCCGGTGGCGCGGCGGCCGGTGTTTCAGGCCGGCATCGTGTTCTGCCTGAAGACCGTTTTGCGCTGGGCGGTGGCGCTGCTGGGCTTGCGGATCGCGCTCGGCGACATCGCGGCGCTCGGATGGACGACGGCGCTGCTTGTCGTCGCCGCGATGGCGGCGACGCTTGCGAGCGGCTTCCTGCTCGCGCGCCTGTTCGCGCAGCCTGCCGGCTACGGCGCGCTGGCCGGCGCCGGCACCGCGGTGTGCGGCGCTTCCGCCACGCTCGCGACGTCGATCGTCGTGCCCGATTACAAGGGCAAGGAAGCCGATGTCGCCTTCGTGGTGGTCGCCGTCAACGCGCTGTCGACGCTGGCGATGGTCCTCTATCCCCTCGCCTGCGCTTTCCTTGGCTTCGATCAGCAGCGCACCGGCGTGATGCTCGGCGCCACCATCCACGACGTGGCCCAGGTGGTCGGCGCCGGATACGCCGTGTCGGAGCCGGCGGGCAACACCGCGGTGATCGTGAAGCTGTTCCGTGTGTTCCTGCTGCTGCCGGTCGTGCTGGCGGTCGGCTGGTCGTTCGCGCGCCGCACCGTTGCCGCCGACGCCGCCAGGATTCCGTTTCCGGTCTTCGCGCTCGTCTTCGTCGCGCTGTGCGTGCTCAACAGCATCGCCGTGTCGATGCCTGCGGTCGCGCAGACCTATGCGCACATCAAGGCGCCGTTGGTCGAGGCCTCGACCTGGGGACTGCTGATCGCCATTGGCGCGCTCGGCCTCGGGACATCGCTGCCCGCCATCGCCGCGCTCGGCTGGCGGCACGTTGCGACCGTCATCGGCACGACAATCGTCATTCTAGTGACGGTGACCGCCGGACTGCTGGCGATGCGCTAAGCAGTCCGCGTCGCTGATTCAGAATGCTTCCGCCGGAAGGTCCATCGTGCTCGCGGCGCCCGCCTGGATGCGCGCGAGATGCGTGCCGGTTTCCGGCAGCATGCGCTCCATGAAGAAACGCGCGATGACGAGCTTGGCTTTCATGGCTTCGGCAGCGCCGCCGGCGAGCTTGGTGTTCGCCGCCTCAACGATTCGGCACCACATGTAGCCGAGCGCGACGAGACCAAAGAGGTGCATGTAGTCGGTGGCGGCGGCGCCGGCATTGTCCGGCTTCGCCATCGCATTCTGCATCAGCCACATCGTCGCCTGCTGCAGGTGCCCGAGCGCAGTCGCAAGCGGCCCCACATAAGGCTTCATGGCCTCGCTGCCGCGCTCCTTGATATAGCCCTGTACCTCGTTGAAGAACGCCTGCAGCGCACGCCCGCCGTCCTTCGGCAGCTTGCGCCCGACCAGATCGAGCGCCTGGATGCCGTTGGCCCCCTCGTAGATCATGGCGATGCGCGCGTCGCGCACGAACTGCTCCATGCCGTGCTCGGCGATGTAGCCGTGCCCGCCATAGACCTGCTGCGCGGTGACCGCATTGGCAAACCCCTGATCGGTGATCATGCCTTTGATCACCGGCGTGAGCAGGCCCATGTGGTCGTCGGCGGCCTGGCGCGCCTTGTCGTCTTCCGAGCGGTGCGCGATGTCGCCTTGCAGCGCGGTCCACAGCACCAGCGCGCGCGCCGCCTCGTTGAAGGCGCGGACCGTCATCAGCATGCGCCGCACGTCGGGATGCACGATGATCGGATCGGCCGGCTTGTCGGGGAATTTGGCGCCGCCGAGCGCGCGGCCCTGCAGGCGATCCCTGGCGTAGGCCGCGGCATTCTGATAGGCGACCTCGGAGAGCGCGAGCCCTTGCACGCCGACGCCGAGCCGCGCCTCGTTCATCATCGTGAACATGGCATTGATGCCGCGGTTCTCCTGGCCGATCAGGAATCCGGTCGCCTCGTCGTAATTCATCACGCAGGTCGAGTTGGCGTGGATGCCCATCTTCTCCTCGATCGAGCCGCAGGTGACGCCGTTCCGTGCGCCGAGCGAGCCGTCGCTGTTGGGCAGCACCTTCGGCACGATGAACAGCGTCGTGCCCTTGATGCCGGCCGGCGCGCCGTCGAGCCGCGCAAGCACGAGGTGCACGATGTTCTCGGCGAGATCGTGCTCGCCGGCGGAGATGAAGATCTTGGTGCCGCTGATCTTGTAGCTGCCGTCGCGTTGCTTCACGGCCTTGGTCCGCAAGAGGCCGAGATCGGTGCCGCAGTGCGGCTCGGTCAGGTTCATGGTGCCGGTCCAGCGGCCTTCGATCATCTTCGGCAGGTAGGTCGCCTTCTGCTCGGGCGTGCCGTGGGTGAGGATCGCCGCGATCGCTCCCTGGGTGAGGCCCGGGTACATGGCGAAGGCCATGTTGGCAGAGGCGAGGAACTCATTGACGATCGTCGTCATCGTCTCCGGCAGGCCCTGGCCGCCGAATTCCGACGGCGCCGAGATGCCCATCCAGCCGCCCTCGGCATATTGCCGGTAGGCCTCCTTGAAGCCTTTCGGCGTGCTGACGCTGCCATCATCGTGACGGCGGCAGCCCTCCTCGTCGCCACTGCGGTTGAGCGGCTGCACCACCTCTTCGCAGAGCTTCGCTGCCTCGCCCAGCACCGCCTCGATGATATCGGGCGAGGCATCGGCGAAGCCGGGCAGGTTGTTGTAGCGCGCGATCTGGAAGACGTCGGTGAGGAGAAACAGCACGTCGTCCACGGGAGCCTTGTAGATGGGCATGGGGATTCTTCCCTTGGTCCGGATCGGCGCCCAGGCGGCCCCTGACGAGCGCCCGGCGGGAATCAGTTAACACGCCGCCCGCCAGGATTACCTCAAGGCCGCTTCAGAGGCACGAAAACGGCTTCCCGAACCGGCCGCAACTATCTGAAGATTCGCGATTTTAACCGTCTGTTTACCTCGGACCGGAAAACTGCGGCTCCGAGGGCATCGGGCCGCGCAGATACACCACGTTTTAATAAGCCGCGGTTCCAGACGGGCCATCCGGCTCCCGCTCCTCGTTGTCGAACAGTGGATGCGGGCATGAGATCTGGCGTTCCGTGGCAAGTTCAAGGCGTACGGCCGGAGGCGCGTGATACCGCGCGCGAAGCCGCTCGCCGGTCCGGAATGTCGGTTGGCGAATGGCTCGACACCCTCATCACCGACAAGGCCATCGAGGAAGGCGTGGCGCCCGAACCGCGGGCGCACGCGGAAGACGACTGGCGTTCCGAGGACGACCTGCGACCGCGCCGGAAATATTCCGATTATGACGAGCGCCACCGCCGCGTGCCCGACGAGGAATTCGCCGAGATCAACGCCCGTCTCGATACGCTCACGCGGCAGCTCGACCACCTGGCCCGCACCGCTACGGCGAGGCGCGACGAGCCCCGCGACGAACGCGCCTCGCACTACATCGCCGACGCGATCGCCCGGCTCGACCGCAGGGTCGACCAGCTGATCTCCGAAAGCCGTGCTTCCGGCGGCGCCTACGGACGCACGAGCACTCCCGACCGTGCGGTAGCGCCTGCCAGCCATGCCCCGGCCACCCCGCTCGACCAGGCCCTCGCCGAGATCGCCGAGCGCCAGCGCGTGCTCGACGGCGAGGCGGCGGCGCCGCGCGCGGAGCTTCCGCGCGCTCCCACGCAAGGCATGCCCGCGCTTGAGCAGCAGCTCCGCCACATCACCGACCGGATCGAGACGCTGCGGCCATGCGGCGTCGACAACGCGCTCGAGACCCTGCGCGATGATCTCGCCGAGATCGGCGTCATGATCAAGGAGGCGCTGCCGCGCCGCACCGTCGAGGCGCTGGAAGCCGAGGTGCGATCGCTGGGCGACCGCATCCACGACAACCGTCATACCGGCCTCGACAGCGCCTCCATTGCCGGCATCGAGCGCGGGCTCGCAGAGGTGCGCGACGCGCTGCGGGGCCTCACACCGTCGGAGAATCTCACCGGCTTCGACGAGACGGTTAGATCGCTCTCCGCCAAGATCGACCGCATGGCCAGCGGCGGCCACGATCCCGCGGCCCTCGAGCAGCTCGAAGGGGCGATCGTCGGCCTGCGCGGCATCGTCTCCCATGTCGCCTCCAACGACGCGCTGGCGAAATTGTCCGAGGAGGTGCGCGCGCTCGGCGCCAAGGTCGAGTATGTCGCGGGCTCCGACGCATTTTCCATGCTGGAGCGGCGGATCGGCGTCATCGCCGACGCGCTGCAGTCGCAAAACCAGTCCGGTCAGGACGCGCGCGGCCTGGAAGCCGTCATCGCCGGGCTCAACGACAAGCTCGACCGCCTCCAGCTCACGCGCACCGACCAAGCCGCCGTCGGCCACCTCGAGGACCGCATCGTCAAGCTGGTCGAGAAGCTCGACGCGTCGGACGCCCGCCTCAATCATCTCGAAGCGATCGAGCGCGGGCTTGCCGAGCTCCTCATTCATCTCGAGCACCAGCGCATTCCGCAAATCGCGCAGGCGGCCGAGCCGCCTGAAGTCGACACGCTGAAGCGCGACGTGGAGCGCACGCAGGATTCACTCGAAGCCATGCACGGCACGCGGGGCCACGTGGTCGACCGGCTGGCGATGATCGAGACCGATGTGCGCGCCGACCTGCCGCCGGCAGCCGACTTCCCGGCGGCGCCGCCGAGCCCACCCGCGCCTGCGCGTCAGGCGCAACCGTCGGCGCCCGCCATCCCGGTCGCCGCGCCGGCGCCTGCCGCGGCTGCAAATCCCTCACCCATCCCCGAGGCCGAGCGCCGGCCAATCGACCCAGACCTGCCGCCCGACCATCCGCTGGAGCCAGGCGCCGTGCGCGGCCGCACCGGTACATCGCCGGCGGAACGCATCGCGGCTTCGGAGGCTGCGCTTGGATCGGCCAAGCCGCCGGTCATCCCCGATCCGGGCGGCAAGGCGAACTTCATTGCCGCCGCGCGCCGCGCCGCCCAGGCCGCAAGCGCAGAGGCGCCGGCCGGCAAGGACAAGACCACTGCCGAACCGGCCGGAAAACCGGCCAACGCGATGGGACGGATCGGCAATCGCGTGCGCACCGTGCTGGTCGCGGCCAGCGTCGTCGTGATCGTTCTCGGCACGCTGCATGTGGCGATGAGCCTGTTCACCTCCCACGACGATGCACCGGCCGCCCCGAACCAGGCGCCGGCGGGGACCGAGGCCGCGCCGCCCGCTCCGGCCACCGAGCGCCAGTCCGGCCTTACTCCCGCCGGCACCGATCAACCGGCACCTGCCCTCGCGGGCAGCAGTAGTCAGCCTGCCCCTGCCCCTGCCCCTGCCCCGATGGGGCCTGCCGCCATGCCGGCCACCCCCATCCCCCCACCCCTCGGCACGGCGCCGTCGGGATTTGTCTTCCCCGCGATCCCGGCACGTCCGCCGGTCCCGCCCGCAGCGCCCGATCGCGGCGCAACCGGCTCGGTGGCGGTGCCCGCCACGCCCGCTCCGCCGGCACCGTCCGAACGGCCCGGCGGCAACCCCGCCGACCGGCTGCCGGCCTCGATCGGCAGCGGCGGCCTGCGCGCCGCGGCCGTCAAAGGCGACGCCGCGGCCGAATTCGAGATCGCCACGCGCTTTGCGGAGGGACGCGGCGTGCCGCAGAACCTCGCCGAAGCGGCGATCTGGTTCGAGCGCGCCGCCAATCAGGGGCTGGTGCCGGCGCAGTTCCGGCTCGGCGGGCTGTACGAGAAGGGCGTCGGCGTCAAAAAGAATCTCGAGACCGCGCGGCGGCTGTACACGGCGGCCGCCGAGGCCGGCAACGCCAAGGCCATGCACAATCTTGCCGTGCTTCATGCCGAAGGCATCGACGGCAAGCCCGATTACCAGATCGCTGCGAAATGGTTCCGCCGGGCCGCCGGCTATGGCGTGATCGACAGCCAGTACAATCTCGGCATCCTCTATGCCCGCGGCATCGGCGTCGAAACCAACCTCGCCGAAGCCTACAAGTGGTTCATCCTGGCGGCCCGCGACGGCGACAAGGAAGCCGCCCGGAAGCGCGACGATGTGGGGGCCCGCCTCGACCCGCAGTCGCGCAACGCGGCGACCGTGGCGGCACAAGCCTTCATCGCCGAGGCGCAGCCCGACGCAGCCGCGCAGGTCAAGACGCCGGCCGGCGGCTGGGATGCGGCCCCTGCGCCGGCGGCACCCAAGCGCCGCGTCGGACCCAAAGCAGAGCTCTCCCCACGTCCTGCACAATAAAAGCCGCGGCCGGACGTGCCTCGCGCGCCGAACGCCGCTAATATCGATTCCACCTGTCCAATGAGCTTCGAGCCGCGCCCGCGTTCATCGGGCGTTGCGCCGGTTAAGATTCGATCAATTCTTCTGGCCTGGAGGCCGGCGCGGGGTGGCGCCCGCCGCCGCCGCAGGCTATCCCCGGGAATTCGAACCCACGGATGATGCCGTGCAGCTTTATCTTCCGATCGCCGACCTGCCGGTCAATATTTTTGTGATCTTGGCCATCGGGCTCGCGGTCGGGTTCATCTCCGGCATGTTCGGCGTCGGCGGCGGCTTCCTGATGACGCCGCTGTTGATCTTCCTCGGCATCTCGCCGGCAGTGTCGGTGGCCAGCGTCACCGGTCACATCGCCGCCGCCTCGTTTTCCGGCGCGATCAGCTATTGGCGCCGGCGCGCCATCGACGTCGCGCTCGTCTGCATGCTCCTGGCCGGCGGTATTATCGGGACCGCGTTCGGCGTCTGGCTGTTCACCACCCTGCGCGCGATCGGGCAGCTCGATCTCACCATCGGTATTTCCTACGTGCTGCTGCTCGGCATCGTCGGCACCTTGATGGTGATCGAGAGCGTTCGCGCCATCATCCGGTCGCGGCAGGGCAAGCCGGTGGAGCTGCGGCGGCCGGGAAGCCACACCTGGTTTCACGGGCTGCCGTTCAAGCTGCGCTTCAAGCGCTCGCGCATCTATGTCTCCGCGATCCCGGTCTGGGTGATCGGATTCGTCATCGGCTTCGTCGGCGCGGTCATGGGCATCGGCGGCGGCTTCCTGCTGGTGCCGATGCTGATCTACCTGCTGCGGGTGCCGACGGCGACGGTGATCGGGACCTCGATGGTGCTCACGCTCGTCACCATGGCGTCGGCCACCGTGATGCATTCGGCGACCAACCATCTGGTCGATGCCGTCCTGGCGCTGATCCTGATGGTGGGCGGGGTGACCGGCGCGCAATTCGGAGCGCGCGCCGGCCAGAAGATGCGGGGCGAGCGGCTCCGTTTCCTGCTCGGCCTGCTGGTGCTGGCGGTCGGAATTCGTTTCGCCTTCGATCTGGTGCTGCCGCCGGCCAATCTCTATTCGGTGCGGCCCGCGGAGGGCGGCCTGTGATGCGGCGCTTCTCGCTCGCACTCGCCGCCGCCATCACGGCGCTCGCCGCGTCGGCGCCGCCGGCCGCGGGCGAGCGGCTGATCGCCTCGCTCTCCAACCACCGGGTGATGGTGACCTCGAGCTTCACCGGCGACGAGCTGGTGCTGTTCGGCACCATCGAGCCGGATGCCGCGACCGTGCAGCGGCGCGGCGGCTACGACATCGTCGTGACCGTCACCGGGCCGCGCCAGACGCTGGTGACGTTCCGCAAGGAGCGGGTGCTCGGGATCTGGGTCAACGTGGATTACCGTGTGTTCGAGAACGCGCCCGCCTATCTCGTCGTGCTGTCGAACCGGCCGCTCGAAGCCATCGCCAACGGCGAGACGCTGCGGCGCCTGCAAGTCGGCCTCAACAACATTCCTTTGCCGCAGCGGGCGAGCGTCAACATCGCCGATTCCGCCAGCGACGACCCGTTCCGGCAGGCCTTCCTGCGCATCAAGGGCGCCCAGGATCTCTATCGCGAGGTCACGACCGGCGTCACCTTCATCGGGCGGCTCTATCGCGCTCCGATTCCGCTGCCCGCCGACGTGCCGGTCGGCGACTACGAGGTGGACGTCAAGCTGTTTGCCGACGGGGCGCTGATCGCCCGCACCACCACGGCGCTCGAAGTCTACAAGGCCGGCTTCGAACAGGTCGTGGTCTCGTTCGCGAACAACCACGGAATCCTTTACGGGCTAGCCACCGTCATGATGGCGCTGGCGACCGGCTGGTTCGCCTCGGTGGTGTTCCGGCGGGATTGAGGCAACGCGAACGTGCCGGAAAAACGGCGGCCCTCCTGCTTATCGATCGTCATCGTGAACGCAACATTGTTCAACCGCGGTGCGGCGGATCGCTTGGCGGCAAGCGCATAGAGCCGTCCCTCGCCCAGCATGTGCGCGGTGAAAGCGAGCGTGCCGAACACGTCGGCGAAGGCGCGGTCGCGCACATTGAGGCCGCCGGCATAGGCGCCGAAGGCGGGCATCACCAGCCGCTTGCCGTCGCTCGCGAAGCAGCGCCGGCTGATGGTGC
>Ga0114129_10016494_pt1 | contig 10517 bp, 8 predicted proteins | sample RhiMetdeltSRZDD1_FD_80071 | JGI IMG/M metagenome (GOLD analysis project Ga0114129, IMG submission 80071) | Populus rhizosphere microbial communities from Tennessee, USA - Rhizosphere MetaG P. deltoides SRZDD1 (version 2) (version 2) | ecosystem: Host-associated > Plants > Roots > Rhizosphere >... | reverse complement strand
CTTTATCCGCCACCCGCCGGCGCGACCGATATCCCCGGTCTCGAGATCGCGGGCGAAGTGGTTGCGGTGGGGGCCGGCGTGAAGCGCTGGAAGACAGGCGACAAGGTCATGGCGCTGGTGGTCGGCGGCGGCTATGCCGAATATTGTCCGGCGCATGAAAGCCACGCGCTGCCGGTGCCGGAAGGGCTCACGCTTGTCGCCGCCGCGGCAATTCCCGAAACTTTCTTCACCGTCTGGCACAACGTGTTCGAGCGCGGGCGATTGAAAGCCGGCGAGACCTTGCTCGTCCACGGCGGCTCCTCCGGCATCGGCACCGCCGCGATCCAGCTTGCTAAGGCATTCGGCGCGCGCGTGATCGCCACGGCGGGTTCGGCGGAAAAATGCGATGCGTGCCGACGCCTCGGCGCCGATGTCGCCGTTAACTATAAGAGCCAAGATTTCGTCGCCGCGACCAAGACCGCCACCGACGGCAAGGGCGCCGACGTCATCCTCGACATGGTCGGCGGCGACTATATCGAGCGAAATTACGAGGCCGCCGCCGACGAAGGGAGGGTCGTCCAGATCGCTTTCCAGGCGAGCCCCAAGGCCACGGTCGATTTTCGCCGCATCATGCTCAAACGCCTCACCCACACCGGCTCGACCCTGCGCGCCCGGTCGATTTCCGATAAGGGCGCGATCGCGCGTGCCGTCGAGACGCACGTGCTGCCGCTGATCGCGACGGCTCGGGTGAGGCCGCTGATCGACAGCACCTTGTCGCTTGCGGAAGCCGCTGCCGCACACGCGCGCATGGAAACGAGCGCGCATATCGGCAAGATCATCCTGACCGTCACAAGCCCATGAAATTGCTTCGATTTCGTGGTTAGTCGACACCCCGCGCCGGCGTGGTGCGAGGCCTTTCTCGGCGCGCGTGGGCCGCGAAATCGACGTAAATCAACGTAAAGTTCACTCTTCTTGGGCGCTCGCGGAATTGCGTCGGTCCGGCGAAGCCCGGCGAAGGGGGTCGGTAGGGGTGAAGCTGGGAGGACGTCGGTTGCATCTCGTGCGCGCCTGCGTCGCGGCGGCGCTGACCGTGCTCGCGGTCGGCCTCGCCCCCGCGCGCGCAGTGGAGGCGATCAACGTGCGCACGGATGCGCAGGCGATCGATCTCACCGACTCCGCCGAGCGCCATCGCACCGAGGCTGACCGCCTTCTTGTCTCCGCCGCGCCCGGCCCCGATGGAATTATCCGGCGCATGGACGTGCGCGCGCGCGAGGGAAACACGAATTGGGCGGTGTTCGCGCTCGCCAATTCCGGCGACGAACAGATCGAGCGGCTGATCGTCGTGCCGCACTACCGCATGGTCGGCTCGGGTGTGTTTTGGCCCGATCTCGGCCGCTCCCGCGTTGCCAGCATCACTTCGAGCGGCGAACGCCCGGAGCGCCAGGACAGCGCCACTGCGGATATCTTCCGCATCACGCTCGATCCCGGCAGCGTGATGACATACGTGCTCGAGCTACGCGCGGACAAGCTCAACCAGCTCTATCTGTGGCAACCCGAAGCCTACAAAGACAAGGTCAACAGCCTCACGCTCTACCACGGCATCGTCATCGGCATCGCCGGATTGCTCGCGCTGTTCCTCACCATCCTGTTCGTGGTCAAGGGCAGCATGATGTTCCCCGCCGCCGCCGCGCTCGGCTGGGCGGTGCTCGTCTATATCGGCCTCGACTTCGGCTTCTGGGGCAAGGTGTTCGCGCTCTCCGCGGACTCCGAGCAAATCTGGCGCGCCTCCGGCGAGGCGATCCTGGCGGCGACGCTGGTCGTATTCCTGTTCGCCTATCTCAACCTCAACCGCTGGCACGTGCGCTACGCCCACATCACGCTCGGCTGGCTCGCTTTTCTCGCTGCACTCGTTGCGTTGGCCTTGTACGAGCCGCCGATCGCGTCCGGTATCGCGCGTATCTCGCTCTTTGCCGTCGCGCTGCTCGGATTCGCGCTTGTCGTCTATCTTTCATTCCACGGCTTCGACCGCGCCGTCCTGTTGATCCCCACCTGGCTTCTGCTCGTGCTGTGGGTGATCGCGGCAGCGTTCGCCGTGACCGCAGTCGTCACCAACGACATCGTCGGCCCGGCGCTGCTGGGCGGTTTGGTCCTGATCGTCATGCTGATCGGTTTTACGGTGATGCAGCATGCGTTTGCCGGCGGCGTAACCAGCGGCATCGTGTCCGACGTCGAGCGCCGCGCGCTGGCGCTCACCGGCGCGGGCGACATGATCTGGGATTGGGACGTCTCCGCCGATAAGGTGTTCACCAGCCCGGAAACCGAGGCGCTGCTCGGGCTCAAGCGCGGCTCGCTCGAAGGGCCGGCCGCACGTTGGCTCGACGTGCTACACCCGCTCGATCGCGATCGTTTCCGCGCCGTGCTCGACAGCGTGCTGGAGCAACGCCGCGGCCGCCTGAGCCAGGATTTCCGCCTGCGCACGCCCGATGGCCATTATCTGTGGTTCACGCTCAAAGCGCGCCCGGTGGTCGGCTCGGACGGCGAGGTGGTGCGGCTGGTAGGCACGCTCACCGACGTCACCGAATTCAAGAATGCAGAGGAGCGGCTCCTCCACGACGCGGTGCACGACAATCTAACCGGGCTGCCCAATCGTGAGCTGTTCCTCGACCGATTGGAGGGCGTGCTCGCGCTCGCCAAGGCCGATCCGGCAATCAAGCCGACGGTGGTGATGATCGATCTCGACCGGTTCAAGCAGATCAACGACTCGGTCGGCATCGCGGTTGGCGATTCGATCCTGCTGACGCTGGCGCGGCGGCTCGCTCGATTGCTCAAGCCGCAGGATTCGCTCGCCCGGCTCGCGGGCGATCAGTTCGCGCTCATTCTTTTGTCGGAGCGCGAAACCGAGCGCATCATCGCGTTTGCCGAGACGCTGCGCAAAGGGCTGCGCGCGCCGATCACCTTCAACGACCGAGAGCTGTTTCTCACCGCATCGATCGGCGTTGCGCTCGGCGACGGTGAGCCGCGCCGCACCGAGGAGGTGCTCAAGGATGCAGAGCTCGCGATGTACCACGCCAAGCGCATCGGCGGCGACCGCATCGAAGTATTCAAGCCCTCGATGCGGGCACGCCAGAGCGATCGTGCGACGCTCGAATCCGAGCTGCGGCGGGCGCTGGAGCGCGAGGAGATCGCGATCCTCTATCAGCCGATCGTGCGGCTCGAGGACCGCTCCGTTGCAGGGCTCGAGGCGATGCCGCGCTGGCATCATCCCAAAGTGGGCCGCGCCTCGCCTGCCGAGTTCATCGCGGTCGCCGAGGAAGTCGGCCTCATCGTCGAACTCGGCATGTTCGTGCTGGAGCGCGCCGCGCAGCAGCTGAGCAGCTGGCAGCGTATCGTGCGCCGGCGCGATCCGCTGTTCGTCAGCGTCAACATGTCGTCGCGGCAATTGCTGCGGCAGGATCTCATTCACGATCTGCGCACGGTGATCGCGCGTGCGGCCCTTGCACGCGGAACACTCAAGCTGGAACTCACCGAGTCGCTGGTGATGGAGAATCCCGAGCACACCGCGCAGATGCTCCAGCGCATCCGTGACCTTGGCGCCGGCTTGGCGCTCGACGACTTCGGCAGCGGCCACGCCTCCCTCGCCTATCTGCAGCGCTTTCCCTTCGACACGATCAAGATCGGCCAATCCTTCGTGCGCACGAACGGCAAGGGCTCCCGCCCGGTCATCCTGCGCTCGATCATCGCGCTCGCGCACGATCTCGGCATGGAAGTGGTGGCCGAAGGAGCTGAAACCGATTCGGATGCGGTCGAGCTCTATCAGCTCGGCTGCGAGTACGCGCAGGGCAATTATTTCGGCGGGCCGATGAGCGCGGATGACGCCAAGGCACTGTTGCAGGACGAGCGCGTGAGCGAAGAGAGCGATATCGCGCCGCGTAAACGCAGCGTTCAGTAATCGCCGACGGCCGGCGCGGGTCATAGGCGCGGCTACCCGCGTCTTCGACGCGCGCGCATGACGGGGCTGGACGGCTAACGACTACGCGTGCCCGGACTCGCTCGAGAGCATGCCGAGATCGATGCCGATCTTCTTCAGCGCCTTCTCGTATTTCCCGCCGGTATCCTGACCGAAAATCAGTTCGGGATCGGCCGCGCAATGGAGCCACCCGTTATGCTGGATTTCGTTCTCGAGCTGGCCCGGCGCCCATCCGGCATAGCCGAGCGCGAGAACGGCGCTGTGCGGACCCTCTCCGCGCGCAATCGCCTTGAGAATGTCGAGCGTTGCGGTCAGGCAGATGCCTTCGTCGATCGGCAGCGTCGAGTTTTCGATGAAGAAGTCGCTCGAATGAAGCACGAAGCCGCGCTGGGTATCGACCGGCCCACCCTTGAGCACTTTCACGCCGCCTGCGCGCCCCGGCAGCTGAATCAGCTCCGACGCCGGGATGACCTCGAGCTGCACCAGAAGGTCGGCAAAGCTGATGTGCGGGGCTGGTTGGTTCACGACAATGCCCATGGCGCCCTCGGTCGAATGCGCACAAACATAGATGACGCTGCGCGCGAATCGGTCATCGCCCATCGACGGCATCGCGATCAACATCTGTCCGTCGAGATAGCCGCGCTTGGACACCTTACGCGGCTGCGACTTAAATCTCCCCGCTCGGCCCGTCCCCTGGGGCCGAGGCGCGTCGGATTCAGCACCGACCGGCGCCTCATCGTCTTGCATGGTTGTCTTACGAGGAAACTTCATGTCGAAATGCTACCTGATTGGGCGTCGATTGCAAACGAGGCAGCACACAAATCTATGCACGCTTCGTGCCATGATACGGGGCAACGCGCGTAAGATGTGTGTCTTTTTCATGTACTTTCCAACAGCCGATCCGGTCGATCACGCGTCTGCTCACGATGAATTCAGTGGCACACGAAAAGTTTCGCCCATAGATCGACCGATCATGATCACCGGCTTCGATGGGCTGCGGCGGACCGTCGCGCTTGGCGCGATCGGCATCTGCGCGGCGAGCCTGATTGCCGCAAGCAACGCCGCCGACGCCGACGCCTCGCGCTGGGACGGCGATGCACGCAGCGCCGTGCGTCTCATCGCGGGCTCCTCGCCGCCCGACGGAGGACCGATTCGCGCCGGCGTCGAGATCAGGCTCAAGAGCGGCTGGCACACCTATTGGCGCTATCCCGGCGATGCTGGCGTGCCGCCGCGCTTCGATTTTTCGCAGTCGCAGAACCTCAAGTCGGTCGAGGTGCGATGGCCCGCACCGCAACGGATCCCGGAACAGGGGCTGGTTGCGATCGGATATACCGGGGACGTCATCCTGCCTCTGGCGATCGTGCCGCAGATCAGGGGAGAGCCGGTCAAGCTGCGCCTCAAGCTCGACTACGCGGTATGCGAGATGCTGTGCGTGCCCGCGGAAGGAAAGGCCGAACTGGTACTGACCGCTGGCGCCTCATCGCACGAGACAGCGCTTGCGGCGGCCGAAGCTCGGGTCCCGAAGAGGACCGCGCTTGGCGAAGGCTCGGCCCTTATCGTCAGATCCGTCCGCCGCGAAGATACTGGCCGCCGACCCCGCATTATCGTCGACGTCGCAGCGCCGCCCGCAGCCGAGATCGCTCTGTTCGCTGAGGGACCGACAGCGGATTGGGCACTGCCGGTGCCGGCGGCGGTCGATGGCGCGCCGAAAGGATTGCAACGCTTCGCCTTCGAACTCGATGGCGCACCGCCCGGAGCCAGTTACGACGGCGCTCGCATCGCGCTCACCGCCGTCGCGGGAGATGCCGCCATCGAGGTCGTCACCCGTCTCGACTAATTCGCCGGGCGCGCTAATTTGGGTAGCGCGCCGTGCTAGGCGGCGAGCGGCACGCGCGAGGTTCAAGTATTCACATGCAAGCGAGAGGATGACGATCATGCCCATTAAGGTCGGCGATCGACTGCCGGAGACGAAGTTTCGCGTAATGACGTCGGAGGGGCCGGCGTGGAAGACCACCGACGAAATCTTCAAGGGCAAGAAAGTCGCCCTGTTCGCGGTGCCGGGCGCCTTCACCGGCACCTGTCACAAGATGCACGTTCCTTCGATCGTGCAGAACGCCGACGCCATCAGAGCGAAGGGGGTCAACACCATCGCCGTCACCGCCGTCAACGACGTGTTCGTGATGGACGCCTGGAAAAAGGCGACCGCCGCCGACAAGATCGATTTCCTGGCCGACGGCAACGGCGAGTTTGCCAAGGCGATCGACCTCACCCTCGACGCTTCGGGCCTCGGCCTCGGCACGCGCTCGAGGCGCTACTCCATGCTGGTCGAGGACGGGGTGGTGAAGAAGCTCAATATCGAAGAGGCGCCGGGCAAGGTCGAGGTGTCGGGCGGCGACGCCTTGCTCAAGCAGCTCTAGAGGCAGATCCCGAAGTCGACGCCTCGGCGCTCCCTTGCCATGCAAGCGGGAATCCCGGAGGGAGCCCCGGGACGAGCAGATGTTGCGCGGCTCGGGACGACCTCTATTCGCCCGGGAACGCCGCCGGGCGGCTCTTGCCGGTGCGCGAGCGCGCCTCCTCGAGACCCATGCGTGCCAATTTGTCGGCGCGCTCGTTGAGCACGTGGCCGGCATGGCCGCGCACCCAATGCCAGCGGACCCGATGACGTGCCAACAGCGCATCGAGCCGCTGCCAGAGATCGACATTCCTGACCGGCTTCCTATCGGCGGTGCGCCAGCCGTTGAGCTTCCATTGGTTGATCCACGACAGGATACCGTTGCGCAGATATTGGCTGTCGGTGTGAATGTCGACGAGACAGGGCCGCTTGAGCGCTTCCAGCGCCGCGATCGCGGCCATCAACTCCATGCGATTGTTGGTGGTGTGCGCCTCGCCGCCCCTCAGCTCCTTCTCGTGATCGCCGAAGGCGAGGATCGCACCCCAGCCGCCCGGCCCCGGATTGCCGGAGCAGGCGCCATCGGTGTGGACGACGACGTGCGGCTCGCTCATCCTTCGATTCCGTAGTCCCGTACGCTCTTGACCGACTGATGGAAGCGCAGCTTGCGGTAATACTCGAACGGATCCTTCGGCCGCACCAGTGCGCCGGCCGGCACATCGAACCAGTCGACCAGCCGCGTCAACAGAAAGCGCAGCGCAGCGCCGCGGGCGAGCAGCGGCAGTGCGCGGCGCTCCTCCTGCGAGAGCGAGCGCACCTGCGCGTAGGCCTGTAGCAGGCTCTTGCCCTTGGTCACGTTGTAGGAGTGGTCGCTCTCGAAGCACCAGGCGTTGAGGCAGATCGCGACGTCGTAGGCGAGCGCGTCCCTGCAGGCGAAATAGAAATCGATCAGTCCGGAAAGCTTGTTGCCAAGAAAGAACACGTTGTCGGGAAAGAGGTCGGCGTGGATGACGCCCCGTGGCAAATTCGACGGCCAAGCGTTTTCGAGATGCGCGAGCTCGGCCGCGAGAAATTGCTTCAACTCGGGCTGCACCTCGTTCGCGCGCGCACGGCAGCTCTCGTAGAGCGCCCGCCAGCCTTCCACCGAAAGCGTGTTGACGCGGCTGTGCGTGAAATCGAGCCCGGCGAGATGCAGCCTCGCCAGCGCTTCACCCAGCGCCGCGCAATGAGCCGGCGATGGCCGCCGGATCCACATGCCATCGAGAAACGTGATCACCGCCGCCGGACGGCCGGCGATGTGACCCAGCACTTCGCCCCGCTTGTTCTTGACCGGCTGCGGGCAGCTGATGCCACGCGCATGCAGGTGCTCCATCAAGCCGAGAAAGAACGGCAAGTCGTTGGCCGCCACGCGCCTTTCGTAGAGAGTGAGGATGAAATAGCCGCGGCTGGTGTGAACGAGGAAGTTGGAGTTCTCCACGCCTTCGGCGATGCCCTTATAGGCGAGCAGTTCACCGATGTCGTAACCGGCGAGAAAGGCCCCAAGCTCTTCCGCCACCACATCGGTGTAGACAGCCACGGTCATTCCTCATGCGTGTGCCTGCTCCGGGCGATGGCAGATCCGGACTCAGGGCTCGGTGGGAACGCGACGAATGCTGATGTCCAATGACTGATTTCTAGGCACAGGAGCTGCGCTGCCCCACGCGCGAGCTCATTCCGCTGCCTTGGGCCCTCGCAAGACCCGCGGCAGCGGGAAGAACATGTCTTCGTCGGCGGTGGTAACGGTTTCCACTTTTACCGTATAGCGCTCGGCGAAGGCGCCGATGACCTCCTCGACCAGGACCTCCGGCGCGGAGGCGCCGGCGGTGACGCCGAGGCTTCCAATTGAGCCGAACAACGACCAGTCGATCTCCCCGGCGCGCTGCACCAGCGCCGCGCGCGGACACCCCGCGCGTTCTGCGACCTCTTTGAGACGTTGAGTATTGGAGGAGTTGGGCGACCCGACCACCACCATGGCCTGGACCATGGGCGCTACCTTCTTCACGACCTCCTGGCGATTGGTGGTGGCGTAGCAGATGTCTTCCTTATGCGGGCCATGGATCTCGGGAAAGCGCGCTTTCAGCGCCGCGACGATGTCGGCAGTATCGTCGACGGAAAGCGTGGTTTGCGTCACATAGGCAAGACGGCTTGGATCGCGCGGCAGGAAGCGCGCGACCTCCTCGACCGACTGGACCAATGTGATGGCGCCCGCGGGGAGTTGGCCGACCGTTCCCACCACCTCGGGGTGGTCGGCGTGGCCGATCAGCACAATCTCACGGCCGCGCTTGTAGTGGATCTCGGCCTCGCGGTGCACTTTGGTGACCAACGGACAGGTGGCGTCGAGCGCAAACAGATTGCGCTTTTGCGCTTCCGCGGGAATCGATTTCGGGACGCCGTGCGCCGAGAAAATGACGGGCGCGTCGGTATCTGGAATTTCGTCGAGCTCTTCAACGAAGACCGCGCCCTTAGCTTTGAGGCTCTCGACCACATAGCGGTTGTGTACGATCTCATGGCGCACATAGACCGGCGCGCCGTAGCGAGCGAGCGCCCGCTCGACCGTGTCGATGGCGCGCACGACGCCGGCGCAGAAGCCGCGCGGGGAGCACAGCAGCACCTTCAGCGCGGGCTTGGGGACTTCCGTCATGCGGACCTCGGTTCGACGCGTGGCTGCGTCACTCGACATGGGGCTATGCGCTGGTTCTGTCAAGCGAGCGCGGTGGAACCGTGCCTGCGTTGCGAACACGTGCAGCAAATTCCGCTCATTCCGGTGAAAGGGGAATCCAGCACCAAGGAAGCGGCTCAATCCCGATGCGATCTTGGCCACCTGTTACGCGCCGCCCAGCCAAGCGTCGTAGCGCGCGTACAAATGCGCCGTGTGCGGTGCGCCGTCGTAGTGCACGACCGGCGCCAATGCGCGACCGGCAGCTTTCAGGCGGGCGGCCATGTACCGGTAAGGCTCGGGATAGGCCGAAAGATCGGTCGCGGCGAACAGCTTGGCGAAAGCCTCCGACGGCTCGACCGGATCGAGCCGATCGCGCTCATAGATGGCAGCGCGCTCCGCGATCGCCCAGCGGCCATCACTTCGCTCCAGACGATCGAGGAATCGCGCGTGCGCCGTTATGTCGGTGAGCACGCCGCCGATCTTCTGGCGCACCAGGATGACGATACTGGTCTCGGCGAGAGCACGATCGCGCGCGACGCGCACCACGGAGGGAAAAATGTGATGTTTGGAACGCTGGCCGGCCTCGAAGCTCTGCCGGCAGCGGTCGACGAATTCACGAAAGCTGCCGCTGAACCAGGAGACCGCAATCTCGCCCTCCGGCAGGAAAGTGGCGAGCAGTTGCGGCCATTTGCCCTGATCGCGATAAAGGCCCCAGGTTTGGATCAACTCGGCACAGGCGGATTTGTCGTCCATGGATCGTCGCCTCGTTCGCCTTCATCCTGCTCCTGAACATGAGGCCGATTGGTCCGTCGCGCAATTGGTGTTCGCTGCCGATGTTGGTACCATCCAGCCAGAACCTGCGAGAGGCCCGACGTGATCCGCGCGCTTGCGATCCTGATTTTTGCTTGCGTAACGACTCATCCCACCGATCTCGTTCGCACGGATGCGATCAAATGGAAACGCATCGTGCAGGACGCCGGCGTGACCATCGATTAATGTGCGTGTTCCTCGTACGGCCTGTAGCCGTCGTTCCCGCGCAAGCGCATCCGATATCACCCAACGACAAAGACTCTGCATGAAAGCGATCGTGCTCCACGAGTATGGCCCGCCGGACGTGCTCCGGTACGAGATGGTGCCGGACCCCGAGCCGCGCGCGGGCGAGATCCGCATCCGCATTCATGCCGCCACCGTCAATCGCGTGCTCGACATGAGCTTGCGGGCGGGCAAAGAGCGAGCGCGCGGAGCGATACTTCCGCTCATTCCCGGCGTCGACTGCGCCGGCGTCGTCGATGCGGTCGGAGCGTCCGTCACCCGCTGGCGAAAGGGAATGCGGGTGGCCGCCGCCGGCGTCATGCCGCTCGATATTTGTCCGGAAGACGGCACCAATTACGCCGGGCCGACCGGCATGATGGGCATCAAGCGGCCCGGCGGCTTTGCCGAGATGGTCGCGGTGCCGGCCTGCGCCGCGATCGAGCTGCCCGACG
>Ga0114129_10016493_pt1 | contig 10517 bp, 9 predicted proteins | sample RhiMetdeltSRZDD1_FD_80071 | JGI IMG/M metagenome (GOLD analysis project Ga0114129, IMG submission 80071) | Populus rhizosphere microbial communities from Tennessee, USA - Rhizosphere MetaG P. deltoides SRZDD1 (version 2) (version 2) | ecosystem: Host-associated > Plants > Roots > Rhizosphere >... | reverse complement strand
TCGTTCGAAACTGGCGCGCCTTCGGCGCCGCCGAGGTCGCCTTCCGGCCCGGCGTCAACGTGCTGCTCGGTCGGAACGGCGCTGGCAAAACATCACTCCTGGAAGCGACGGCGTACGCTCTGGCCGGCGAGCCATCGATGCTCCCGGACGTGCGGCAGCTGGCCCGCGCCGACGGTCCCGTGGACGTGGCGCTGACCGTGGACATGGACGGGACAGAGTGGGAGATCTGCCGGGGGCTCGGTCCGGCCCACCGCCGAGGCGCTGAGAACGTCCGGCGCGGCGGAGCCACCGTGGCCGACGGCGGCGAGCAGGTGGCTGCCGCGCTCGAGCGGCTGTTCGAGGTGCCCGGCGACTTCTTCCTCCGCATCCTCTACATGCCCGAGGGCGACGTGTACCGATTCCTCGGAAACTCGCCGCTGAGCGCCCTCGACGATCACCTCCGCCGCGTGCTCGGCCTGGAGCGACTGGCGTTGATCGACCGTGCAGCCGCCCAGGTGAAGCGCGACGTCGCCAACGAGCGCAGCCAGCTCGCCACGGTCGCCGAGCAGCTGGCCAGCCGCGCCCAGATCCTGACCAATGGGCGAGCACGCTGGAGCGGCGACCTGGAGGAGCGGCGCCGCACGCTCGAGTCCGAGCAGCAGCGGCGGGCAGCAGGGGACGCCGTGCATCGGATGAACCGCGCCATCGCCGACCTGGAGGCGATCGAGCGCGAACAGGGCGAGCTGTCCGGGGAGGACGATCCGGCGCAGCAGCTCCGAGAGCTGCGGGCGCGCTGCGCCGAGCTGCGCGTGTCGATCGGCGAGCTGGACCGCACGCTCGCGGAGCTCAGGGCGGAGCAGCAGCGGCTGGCCGATCAGCGTCAGGTGCTGGCGACGCGCTCGCCGGCCGATCTCGCGGCCGGCGACGAGCAGCTCCGTGACCGGTACCGCGCCATCGAGGCGGCCATCGGAGCGTTCGACCGGGAGCTGGCAGCTCTGGCGGCCGAGGCCGAGGTCGTGGCGCGGACGGGTCAGCAGCTGCAGGCTCGGACGCCGGCCGACCTTGTGGCGGACGACCCGATCCTGCGCGCGCGTCGCGGCGAGCGCGAGCAGCGCCTGCGTCAGCTCGACGACGACCTGGCGGCGGCAGCGTCCGAGCGGCAGGCGCTCGCGGAGAGCACGCAGTTCCTGGAGGCGCACGCCCCGGGCGCTGGGGTGAGCCCGGTCTGCCCGGTCTGCCGCCAGCCGCTCCCGGAGCCGCTCCGACAGCGACTGCTTGCGGAGAACGCCGAGCAGAACCTGGCGCTCGACGAGCGGATGTCTGCACTGCGCGTGCAGCGCGAGACAGTGGTCGCCGAGGCCCGCGCTGAAGCCGAGGAGCTGAAGCAGCGTCTGCTGGAGGAGCATGCCGCGTCGGTGGAGACACTGGCCGAGCGGGAGAGGACGCTCCAGAGTCAGCGTCGGGCTCACCGGGAATCGCTCCAGTCCGAGGTCGAGGCGACCCGGCAGCGTCTGCTGGAGACACAGTTCGAACAGGTGCAGGCAGTGGAGGACCGGCTACGGGCGCTGCGGGTGGAGCGCCAGTCGGCCCAGGCCACGCTGGAGAACATGGAGCGCCAGGAGGGTCAGGCGTTCCAGCGTTCGCGACGTCTCGGCGACCTCGCGGAGCGGCGGCGTGCGTTGCTCCCCCCTGACGCGACGCCGGACGTCTTGCGCGAGCGGCACACTCGCCTGGTTGAGAACGAGGCAGCCGCGCGCAACCACGAAGAGACGCTCGCCAGACAGGCCGACACGGTTCGCGAAGAGCTGGCCCAGCTTCAGGGGTACCTCCAGCTCGCCGCGCTGGAAGGCCGCTCCGGTGCCGCGCGCGCCGCGGTGGCCCGCCGCGAGCTGCTCGCCGAGCTGTTCGCCGCCGCCACGGCCGAAACGCAACGCCGACTCCGCGAGGGCGCGCTGACCGAAGCGTACCGGGCGGTCGAACAGGCGTGGGCCGCCTTCAGCGGTTGGACCGACGCGCAGGTCGAGCCACGCCCCAGGGGCCGCCTGGCTGTCCGTCACGACGGCCGCAGCCTCGATCTGGCCCAGTTGAGCGGCGGCGAACGGGCGGCCTTGCTCGTCCTGCTGCACGCACAGTTGGGACACCGTTTCGGCCGAGGCGGCTTCCTGCTGCTCGACGAGCCCCTGGAGCACCTGGACGCTGAAAACGGACGGCGCATGCTCGAATGCCTGGTGCGCGCCTGTCAGGATGGCCTGCTCAAACAGATCGTGCTGGCGACGGTCGAGGCGGACGTCGTCCGCGCGGCGCTCCGGCCCGGCGACGCCCACCTGATCGAGCTCCCGTTGTGATGTCAGCTCCGCTCGATCGTGGCATGGCGCGGGGCGACGACGGTCGCACCGGTCGCACGCCGATGCATCCAGAGTGCTACCATCGAGTGCCGAGTATGACGATGCGTGTGTGACCCGACCTGCACGGTCCGGCGCCAGCGCTCGATCCGAATACCCCGAGCACGTCCGTGGAGCAGGCCGGATGGCGACGCCGACGTCGAACCCGCGACCGGGAGCAAGACCGACCCTGGATGACCCCGGCTCGCCCGGAGCCGGGCCGGGTCGCGCTCCCGACAGCGAGGCCGGCTCTCGGACAAACGGTGCCACCAGTAGCCTGCCATCCGTCGAGGACGGCCCGCGCGCGAACGGCATGGCAGACGCACACTCCGGCGGCGGGCCGGACGGCGATCCTGCCGAGAGCCCGACGGTTGCCACGGCGGCCGTCGCATCGCCACCCGCGGCCCCCGCCACAGCGCCAGCCGCCGCCCCCGCGACGGCACCGGCCGCCCCCCACGCTGATCCGCCGCTCCGTCGAGCGCACGGACCCGGCCACGCCGGGCGTCATCAGCCGGACCCGGAGACGGTTCCGCGCCGGCGCGGCCGGCTGAAACGCCTGCTGCTGCTCGTCCCGATCCTGCTGATCGCGCTCGGCGTCACGACGATCTTTGGCTACCGCTACTGGTTCGAGACGACCTACTTCGTCTCCACGGAGAACGCCTCGGTCACTGGCGACCTCGTCCAGGTCGGCTCACTCAACGCCGGCCGGATCGTCGCCACTCGGGTCGACGTCGGCCGGCCAGTTCGCGAAGGCCAGGAGATCGCCGTCGTCGCGATGCCGCGCGAGGTCGGCAGCACCGCCGTTGGCGCTGCGCCGCGAATGGGGATCACCGGCACGGACGACTCACTGGTGCCGGTCTACTCGCCGCTGAACGGGATCGTCGCGGCCAGGCTCGGGCACGTCGGCGGGACCGTGACGGCCGGCCAGCCGATCTTCTTCCTGGTCGATCCAAGCCAAGTCTGGATCCGCGCCAACATCGAGGAGGCGAGCGCCTGGCGGGTGCAGGTCGGCCAGGCCGCCCAGATCCACGTCGATGCCCTGAATCGCAACTTCTGGGGCCACGTGGACGCGATCACCCCGGCCAGCGCCGCGACGTTCTCGCTGCTGCCGGCGAACAACGCTTCGGGCAACTTCACCAAGGTGACACAGTACGTCCCGGTCAAGATCGTCGTCGACGACGCGCGCGGCGTGGTGCTGCCGCTCGGGACATCCGTCGTGGTCCGGATCCAGGTCCGCGAGCCGACCAGCGAGCTCCCGCTGCCGTGGCAACCTTAGCCCAGCCGTTCGGCGTCGGCACCGGGCCGGGGCTGCGGGCCGGCCTCGCGGCGCGGTTCGCCGCCGTCCCGTACCACTGGCAGGTGCTGGTCGTCATCGCGCTCAGCGCATTCATGGTGATCCTGGACACGACGATCGTCAACGTCGCGCTCCCGAGGATCATCCAGGTCTTCCAGACCAACGTCAGCACCGGCCAGCTCGTCCTGGCCGGCTACATGCTGGCGCTCGCCGTCGTCGTGCCGGCCTCAGGGTACCTCTCGGACCGGTTCGGGGCGAAGCGCACGTACCTGATGACGATTATCCTGTTCACCCTGGGATCTGCGCTCTGCGGGCTGGCGCCGAACATCGAGGGGCTGATCATCTTCCGGGTGATCCAGGGGCTCGGCGGCGGGATGCTGATGCCGCTCGGCATGAGCCTGCTCTTCCAGAACGCCCCACCCGCCCAACGGGGCACCATGATGGGCGCCTTCGGCCTGCCGCTCCTGATCGCCCCGATGCTCGGCCCCACCCTCGGCGGCTACCTCGTCGAGTACGTCGACTGGCGGCCGATCTTCACGATGAACATTCCGGTCGGCATCCTGGCGACCATCGCCGGTATGCTGATCCTCCGCGAGACGCCGAAGCGCGAAGGGACCCGCTTCGACTGGGCCGGCTTCATCCTCTCCGCGACCTGTTTCTCCACCGCGATGCTGGCGCTGGAGCAGGCCCCGCACGAGGGCTGGGACGCCCCGCACGTCATGATCCTGCTGCTGATCGCGGCCGTGACCTTCCCCTGCTGGATCGTCGTCGAGCTGGCCCAGGAGCAGCCGCTGCTCGATCTGACGATCCTCCGCCACCGCACCTACGCCGTCGCGATGATGGTCAACTTCGTGGCGACGACGGCGATGTTCTCCTCGATGTTCCTGCTGCCGCTGTTCCTCCAGAGCGTCCGGGGTCTTGGCGCGATGGAGGCTGGCATGTTGTTGCTGCCTCAGGCGTTCGCGGCGGCGATCATGATGCAGATCTCCGGCCGGTTGCTCGATCGGTTTGGTCCGAGGCGCATCGTGATCCCGGGCCTGCTGATCCTGGCGTTCGCCACCTGGCGCCTCAGCGGCCTGGACCTGAACACCTCGGATGAGGCGATCCGGGTCACCCTCTTCATCCGCGGCCTGGCAATGGGCATGGTCATGATGCCCGTCACGGCGACCTCAATGGACTCGATCCCCCGCCACATGATCCCGAGAGCGACGGCCCTCCAGAACGTGCTGCGCCAGCTCTTCGCGGCGTTCGGGACCGGCATGTTCGCCACGATCCTCGTGTTCCGCGAGCAGATCCACCAGGCGAACCTGGTCCAGGACGTCACGCCGATGAACATCGCGGCGATGCGGATCCTGACGGCGACCCAGTCGACGATGATCGAGCGCGGCCTCTCCGAGGCTGCCGCCTACACGAACGGGTTGAACGTCCTGATGACGCGGGTCACGCAGATGGCGAAGGTCCAGAGCTTCGACGACTGTTTCTTCATCGCGACGGTGATCGCGCTGATGGGCATCGTGCCCGCCATGTTCCTCAAGCGTGACCACAAGCCGGAGCCGCCCCATCCCGTCAACCAGGACCGCGCCCCGTCCACCACGGAGCCAACCCGCCTCTCGCCCTCCCCGGTCGGCGCTCAGGCTCCCTCTCCCATCGGGGCCCGGGCTCCCTCCTCCCCTGTCGGCGCTCAGGCTCCCTCACCCATCGGGGTCCACGCTCCCTCTCCCTCTGGGAGAGGGCTGGGGTGAGGGTTCGCTCTGCCACTCGCCCGGCACGGTTGGTGCACGCCCTGTCGTACGGTAGCGCGTAGGGAACCAGTTGGCCGTGCCGGCCGCTGCCCGGTCAGAGGCGCGGCCCCTCTGGAGGATGTCGTGGCGGATCAGATCCAGAACACGCAGCGCGCGCTCGATGGCGCGCTCGGCATGATCGAGTCGGCGTCGCCCGCCGAGCTCTCGAAGTCGACCCCGTGCGAGGAATGGGATGCTCGTGGGCTTATCGAGCACATGATCGGCGTGGTCCAGAGCTTCAACGCGGCGTTCGGCGGCCAGACGTTGACGCCGCCGACGAGCCAGAGCACGGCGGGCGTGGCTGGCGACGATCCGGCCACGACCTACAAGCAGGCCGCCGACGCCCTGCTACAGTCGATCCAGAGGCCGGGCGCCCTCGATCAGACGATCAAGCTGCCGTTCGGCGAGATGCCGGGCGGCCAGGCGATCAATATCGTGATCGGCGATCAGTCGATCCACACCTGGGATCTGGCGAAGGCGCTCGGCAAGCCGTTCACGATCGACGAGGAGATCGCCTCGGGCGTCCTGGCGATGCTGCACCAGATCTTGACGCCGGACCGGCGGGGGCCGGGCAAGGGGTTCGCGCTGGAGGTGCCCTGCGCGGAGAGCGCGCCAGTCCAGGACCGGCTGCTGGCCTTCTCCGGCCGCCGGCCGTAGCCTCAGCAATTCACGACCGTTGCATGGCGCGGGGGACGTTCAGTGCCTCCGTGCCGTGTGCGACAATGTCGTGAGCTGTGGGAATGCTGGAGGATACGATGGCCGTTGGGAAGGTGCAGGCCGATGGTCAGATCGCGCTCCCGGCTGAGGTGCGCCAGGCTGTCGGGATCAAGCCGGGCGACCTCCTGAGCGTTGACGTGACCGAGCGCGGAACGGTGGAGATCAAGCGGCTGACGAAGTTGCGGCTATCGGAAGCACTGGAGCGGTATCGGATCGAGGGGCCGATCGACGACGCCGCTGACCGCGAGGAGTGGCAGGACATCGCAGCGCGAGATGTTCTTGGTGCCAGCGAGCGTGACTGACGAGGAGGACGGGCTCCTCGATACGAACATATTTGTCCACGCTCAGAGCACGGATACGCATGCTGAAGAATGTCGGCGCTTCCTCGCCGCGCTTGAATCTGGACGGGTCTCGGCTCGCCTGGAACCGCTGATCCTCCACGAACTGTCTTATGCGCTCCCGCGCTACGCGAAGCAGATGACTCGAAGCGATGTAGCCGACTACATGCTGATGGTGCTGAGCTGGGATGGCATCGTCGGTGAGAAGGGTGAGATGGCTGAGGCTGTACAGCGCTGGGCAGCCACTCCGGGCCTGTCGTTCGCCGACGCCTACCTGGCAGCGCTTGCCACGCGACGTCGCTGTCCAGTGTTCACCAAGAACGTACGCGAGCTTCGCGGGCAAGGCGTCGATGCGCCTTCACCCCTCCCCGATGGCTCCTGAGCGGCGCGCGTCGCGATCGACGCGCGCCGCATGCTCGCGCTCGGCGTGGTGCTTCAGGTAGGCCGCGCGGCCGGTCAGGAGACGCTGCAAGTACCGGGTGAGGAAGAGGCGGGCTGCCAGCGCCCCGAGTGGACCGAGCGGAGGTTCGTACTCGAACGTGTCGGACATCCGCGTACCCGCCTCGGTCTGCTCGAAGGCGTGGACGTGCCGGAACGACTTGAAGGCGCCGCGCACCATCTGATCCTCGAAGAGGTGCGGCGGCTCGAACCGGATAATCTTCGCCGCGAGCTGCTGCCTCACTCCGAAGTGCCGCGCCTCGAATGTGACGACGTCGCCGAGCCCGAGCAGACCGGTTCCGGTCCTGCTCACGACCCGCTCGCCGGTCTGCGCCACCGAGCGGGCGTGCAGATCAGGGTCACGGGCCAGATCGAAGCAGCGCTCGACCGGCGCCCTGATTATCGTCTCGACTCGGATCGTTGGCACCGATCCTCATCCTCTCCGCCCGGCAAGAGCATGCAGCTCTTGTCAGGTGAGACCTTCGGGAAGCATCGCCAGGAGCCGCTGCCGAGTCGGCTCGAAGCAGCCACAGCTCGCGGGAGTTGTCCGCAGCGCCACGATCACCTCGTCGCCCCACAGATCTAGCGGGCGCTTCTCTAGCACGCCAGCCGGCCAGTCGCGAACGACCGTGTCGTCCGCGTAGAGGCCGTAGGCAACCAGTCGCTCGTTGTAGATCCCGTGTCTATGCATGGCGTCCATCAAGTCGATGACGGCGGTGAAGCCGAGGGCGTGGCGTGGCGCGGAGGTGAACATCGTCGTGTCCCCCGGGGCTCTGGGAGGCACGAGCCGCGCGGCGAACTGGATAACCTGCTCGGCACGTGCAGCGTCGTCCGTCTCCAGTAGCCATCGGAAGAGTGTCCAGTTGAACGGGCTGCCCTGAAGCAGCCGAAACGCCTCCGGCCAGAGATCGATCACGACTGTCGGAGCGATCTGCCAGGCCAGGTCGAGATCCGCGTACCCCGCAGTCTCGTGCTGCGCAAAGGTGGTCCGCACCAGGTTGGAGGCCGCGGGGCGCCGCAAGATGCGCAGACCATCATCGGCCAGAGCATCCCTGATCTCGACGGTCCAGCCAAGTGACTCGCGACGCTCCCAGCGGCTGGCGAGCTCCTCAGCCGGAAGTCGGCTGGAGGTGCGTCTGAGCCGAACTGACGCCGCCACAACCGACGGCTCTTCCAACCAGACCAGCAGCGTATAGACGCAGCCCAGACGGGTGATGGTGTCGCAGCGATCGAGCAGATGGCCGATGAGTCGATCGACAGCCAGGATACCGTCTGGATACGCTTCGATACCGTCTGTAGGATGATTTCTGAGCAAGTGAGCGAGATACGAGCACGCGATGTCAAGCAAGTCGTCGCCCACGTCGATCGGGGCGAGCACGTCGGCGAGGTCTCCAGCAACAGCGCAGACAGCGGTGAGGTCAGCACCCGCCTGACTCCGAACGTCATCGAAGCTTCGGCCTCGCCGCAGAACCCAATCGCGAACGTCTGAACGGTCGCTCAGTCGAGGTGCGATGCGTTCGAGGATGCGTCGTCGCTCGATCCCTCCTGCCGAGGCCGCGCGTGCCCAGCGGAGATCGACAGTATCCTCGCCGAACCTGTCCAGCACCCACGCTGTGAGCCCCCAGAACGCCTGATGGCGTCCGAGTGCGTACAGGTCGTCGATGGCGTCATGATACCGGACAGCGCCCACCAGGAAGATCGCAAGATCGATCACCTCACCGTGGACCGCCCGATCGAGAAGCCAGCGTACGATCGGTCGGACGCTGCTGGCTCGGACACGTCGTGCGATCATGCCATCCAGCACAAGACGGAAGCTCCGACGACGGAACGAGAGCGCGGCTCTATACAGCGTCGTCCTCGGCAGCGGTGACCGCTTTCATGGCGGTGACGATCGCTTCGGCGGCGGCCAGTTCCTCGGCCGTGGCCCTGTCGCGGGAGGAGAAGGACGGCGGCCGATGTTGACGATCTGGGTGCTGCGCCCAGGCGATCGGGATCTCGTCGGGGTCGCAGAGGGCTGGCGGGCTGCCGTCAGTGGGACTGAGCGAGTGCTTCGCGGACCATGCGCGAAGCTGGGCGAGGATCGAAGGCCGCTCCTCCCATTCGGAGGGGGCCGATCGCTCGGTCATCACCATGATGGTGCGTGGGCGCCTCAGGGCCGCGCCCCTGGCCACAAATGTGGTCGCTTCGACCAGCCAGGATGATGGAGCAGATCGTCGGCGGACCGCAACGCGTCCACCGGCGGGTGAGAGCTCAGACTCGCGGGGAGACGGCGGCAGGTATGGAAGGAGCACAGCCCCCAATATTCACTGCAACAAACCGCTCGGCGCCCGCGTCCCACTGGTAAGCAGACAGTCCGCTCTCACCACACAAAGGAGACCCAATGGCCGCCCAGGTGCCGAGCCGGCTCTACCGCAGCCGCTCGCAGAAAATGATCGCCGGGGTCAGCGGGGGCCTCGGCGAGTACTTCGACGTCGACCCCGTCCTGATCCGCCTCCTGTTCGTCGTCACCAGCTTCATCTCTGGCGTCGGCATCCTCGCCTACATCGTCCTCTGGATTGTCGTCCCCTTCGACGGCGACGACGGCCCCAGGTTCGATGCCCTGAAGCGTGACTTCGACGACATCTCCGGCCGCGTCCGCGACTACGTGGACCGGCCCAGATCTCAGTCCGCCGCTGCGCCGTCGAGGGGGGACACTCCCCCCTCGGCCTCAACTCCCTCCTCGACTCCGCCCAACACCACACCGTACGAGGAACCCTCGATGAGCCCCGACACCGCGACAAGCCGCGCCCCCCTCCACGACGACGACCCGCCGGCCCCCGCCAGCACGGCGACCGCCGCCGGCACCGCCACTGAAGACCTCACCATCACCCCCGAGCCGTCCGCCTCCACCCCAGACCCCGAGCCGCGTCCCAGCGCCCGCGTCGACGATCTGTACGGCTCGCCGTACGGCCCGCCGCCCCCCTACACCACCACCTCCTCCTACACCTCCGAGCCGTTCTCCTCTCCCGCCCCGCCGATCGCCCCGCCCGCCGATCGCCGCAAGCGCCGCCAGCACTGGGCCGGCGCCATCCTGATCGTCCTTGGCCTCCTGATCCTCGGCAACAACCTCGGCCTGCTCTGGTGGATCGAGCCCGAGTACATCCTGCCCCTGATCCTCGTCGGCGCCGGCGCCTGGCTCCTCTTCGGCCGGGGGCGTCGTGGCTAGCACCGCTCCCCGCGAGCAGAGCCCCGCCTGGACCAGAGGCCGGCACATCGTCGGGCCGCTGATCCTCCTCGGCGCCGGCATCATCCTGCTCCTCAACAACCTCCAGGTCGTCCCCTGGTCTATCTGGCACGACATCTGGCCGTACTGGCCCGTCCTGCTCGTCCTCCTCGGCGTCGAGGCGCTCGTCACCGGCCGCGTGGCCTGGGGCACCCTCGTCCTGCTCGTCCTGCTCCTCCCCCTCCTCGGGTTCGCCGTCACCGCCAGCGGCTTCGCCTCGCGCTGGCACGACGAGACCCGGAGCGACGCCAGTCGCAGGACGTCCACGTTCCACCAGGCGCTCGACGGCGCGACCAGCGCCACGGTCCAGCTCGAGTACGGCGCCGG
>Ga0114129_10016491_pt1 | contig 10517 bp, 12 predicted proteins | sample RhiMetdeltSRZDD1_FD_80071 | JGI IMG/M metagenome (GOLD analysis project Ga0114129, IMG submission 80071) | Populus rhizosphere microbial communities from Tennessee, USA - Rhizosphere MetaG P. deltoides SRZDD1 (version 2) (version 2) | ecosystem: Host-associated > Plants > Roots > Rhizosphere >... | reverse complement strand
CGCTCAACGCGAGCGGACAATGCTCGGTGACTTACACGCCGAGCGCGATCGGTCCGCACACGGTGGCGACGTCGTATGCGGGTGACAGCGCACATGCGACGAGCAGCGGCAACGCGACCATGACGGCGATCGTCCGGTCGACGAGCACGAGTGTGAGCTGCACGCCGGCAACGGTGCCGGTCAATGGCAACTCGACCTGCACGGTGACCGTCGCTGACACGGCCGGCGCCGGCGCGTCGACGCCGGGCGGCACGGTGACGTTTGCGACTGACAGCGGGACGTTCAGCGGCAGCGGAAGCTGCACGCTCGATGCGACAGGACGCTGCTCAGTGACGTACTCGCCGACGGTGATCGCGCCGCATACGATCGCGGCCTCGTACGGCGGCGATGCCGTTCACGCGACGAGCAGCGGGACCAATCCGGTGACCGCGATCATCCGAACGACGAGCACGAGCGTCAGTTGCTCGCCGAACAACGTGGTCCTGACGACCACCTGCACCGCGACGGTTGCCGACACCGCCGGCGCCGGCGCATCGACGCCGACCGGCACGGTGAGCTTCAGCGCTGACAGCGGGCTCTTCGTGAATGGCGCGAGCTGCACGCTCGACGGGACCGGCCGCTGCTCGGTGACGTATGCGCCGACGGCCCTCGGTCCGCACACCGTCACCGGCTCGTACGGCGGCGACGCCAAGCATGGAGCGAGCAGCGGCAACGCGTCAGTGACCGCGATCATCGGGCACTAGCGAAGAGCACGGTTGTCGCAAATACAAAGAGCGGAGCTCGGTCGCGATCGACCTGGGCTCCGCTCTTTCCGTTTTTGGGATCGGAAGCTGACGTTCAGTGAAGGTTCAGGAAGGCTGCGCGGGCGCCTCGTCGATGACCGAGGCACGCTTCATCTCGTTTTGACCGCGAAGGATGGAGCACCACTCTTTGTGCTCGGCGATGGGCATGCCGCATTCGACGCATACCCGGACCCGCTGCTTCGGGGGTTCGCTCTTGCCCAACAGACGCTTCAGAATTGACATGCCGCCTCCCGGTCGTAACCAATAGACAACGATACGTTAGACGGGACAGGCGGGTTCCGGGTTGGGAGGTGTGTGGTGACAAAATTGGTCCTGCTCGCCCTGGCACTGGCGGCTCCCTTCGTCCAGTCTGCCGGGCAGGCCCCTGCCCGCACACCGGACATCCACTTCACGCCGACGCGACAGGCGGTGGCGGACGCCATGCTCAAGCTGGCGCGCGTGACCCCGGAGGACCTCGTCTACGACCTCGGATCGGGCGACGGCCGCATCGTAATTCTTGCCGCACAAAAATACGGCGCGAGGGGCGTCGGTGTCGAAATTGATCATGGCCTGGTAGAAATTTCACGACAGATCGCCCGCGACGGCGCGGTCGAGCAGCAGGTCACGTTCATCGAAGGCGACCTGTTCACGACCGATATCTCAGCCGCAACCGTGGTGACCCTCTATCTGTCGACCAGCGTCAACAACCGGCTGGAACCAAAGCTCAGGCGCGAATTACGGCCCGGCGCGCGCATCGTCTCGCACCAATTCCGGATTGGCAGCTGGATGCCAACTCAAACAGTTCGCGTCAACGACGAGGACCTTTTCCTGTGGATTGTGCCTGACCTTTGAAGCTCGACATGCTGGCAACAATGTTGCTTTTCGTGGTGCTTGATCGCTCACGATCGGTAAGCATCGACACACATGGCACCGCCACGAGGCCGCCTCGGCGCTGAACCGCCATCCATTCTCGTCATCGACGACGACATGGATGCGCGGCGAATGTACAGCGAGTACCTGCGCATCAACGGGTGCATCGTGTTCACAGCGCCCGATGGCCGCAGCGGCATCGATAAAACCGACGACCTCTGTCCCGATGTGGTCGTGCTCGACCTGGCGATGCCGCGCGTCGATGGCTGGACCGTCCTCAAACACATTCGCGAATCGAGCTGGACGGAAAACATTCCGGTTGTCGTCATCACGGCCGTCGGCGAATCGCGCGAAGCGGCGTTCCAGGCCGGCTGCGACGCCTATCTCACCAAGCCGTGCGTGCCTGAAACGCTGTGGCTTCAAGTCCGCGCGATTCTGCGATGGCAGAGCTCGCGAATCCGGCGCAGCGCGAGACGTCCCGCCACGACCTAACGCTCACGATCGACCCGCTCCATCTCCTCGAGCCATGCGTGCGCGGCCTCCAGCGTACGCTCGGTGAAGACGCGCACGCCGTGAGATTCGAGCAGCGCCGCGGTGACTCCGCGATCGGCGACGCGCGCGCCCGAGAACGTGCCGTCGTACACGAACGAGCTGCCGCACGACGGACTGCCGTCCTTCAACACGGCGATTCGGATGCGATGCTGCCTGACGGCCTCGAGCGCGATGTCTGCGCCGCGCCTGAACGCGGCGGTCACGTCGGCGCCGGTGGATGTCCGCACGGACGCGAGTCCCGCCACGACGCCGTGGCCGGCGCCCGGACCGACGATTTCGGCGGCCGGACGCGGCGTCGGCAGACCGCCGTCGCGCTCCGGACAGACGGCCACGAGTCGTCCCTCATCGAGCCAGCGCTGAAGAATCGGATGATCGCAGGCGGCGTCACCGCCGTGATAACGCACCTTCGCGCCGAGCAGACATGCGCTGACGAGGATCTTCTGCATGCCGGTGAGAATTCAGGATTCCCGATTCCTTCGGCCGAGCCACTCGACGAGGCCGTCGAGCGACCGGACGCGCGGGCAGTCGCAACCTTTGTATAAGTCCGCGACGTCGAACAGCACCGGCTGGATGCCCGCGGCGCGCGCGCCGACCACGTCGACGTGATACAGGTCGCCGACGTGGATCGTCGTCTCCGATGTACTGCGCGTGCGCGCCATCGCGATGTCGAAGAACCGAGGGTCGGGTTTCTCCACGCCTTCATCGCACGAATCGAACAGCGCGTCGACGGCGTCGATCAGGCCGACGCGCTCGAACAGGTGGCGCAACTTCCCGTTCGCGTTCGAGACGACGACCAGTCGATGCCCGCGATCGCGAAGCGCCGCGAGCGCGGGGCGCACCTCATCCGGCACCGTCTCCCAGAGATTCGAGGTCTGGTGATAGACGTGGAGCTCCGCGAGGGCGGCGGCCGTTGCGGTCGAGAGCTCGACTCCGGCCTCGGTCAGCACGAGATTGAAATAGGTCCAGCCGCGCTGCTGATCGTTGGTCGCCTGGATGGTCTCGCCAACGTCGAGGCGCTTCTTCGCGCGAGGCTCGGCATCGGCGAGCGCCGCAGCCGGCACAGCCACGCCGTGACGCGCGAGCGCGTCGCTGACGCGCGACCAGTTGGGATAGACGAGCACGCCGCCCGCGTCCAGAAACACGGTCCGAATCCGCACGACTTCAGCTTACACTTGTATGCCTGATGAACCCCCGACGAGCCTTCGTCCTCGTGATCGCGATCGTCGTCGCAGCGCTCGGGTACGTGGCCGCGCGCTATGCGCGCGAAGGCCAGCCCGCGGAAGCGTCCGCGCGCGCCGGCGCGCCCGCGAGGCCGGGCGCCGGTATCGCCCTCCGCTTCTACAAGAATCCGGTCGCGGTCGGCGATTTCACCCTTCGCGATCTCGACGGCCGCACGATTTCATCGGCGTCGCTGCGCGGCAAGGTGACGCTCATCAACTTCTGGGCGACGTGGTGCGGGCCGTGCCGCGCGGAGATTCCGGATCTCGTCGCGCTGCAGCAGAAGTACCGCGACACGCTGCAGATCATCGGCATCTCGCAGGACGAAGCGCCGCCCGAGGTCGTCAGGCGCTTCGCGGCGGATCACCAAGTCAATTACCCGATCGTGATGATGACCGCGGAGCTCGAGAAGCAGTTCCCCGGCATCGTCGCGCTGCCGACGTCGTTCGTTCTCGATCGCGACGCGCGGATCGTGCAGAAGCACGTGGGCATGCTGACGGCGGCGACGACCGAAGCGGAAGCGCGTTCGCTGGCGGGGCTGCCCGTCGACGCGACCGTCGAGCACGTCGATCAGGCGCAGGGGCTCAAGCTCGAAAACGGCGCGCAGGCGATCAACATTCCCGGCGTCGATCTCGCGAAACTGTCCGTCGAGCGACGGACCGAAGCGCTGCAGAAACTGAACAGCCAGCCGTGCACGTGCGGCTGCGATCTCACCGTCGCACGATGCCGCGTCGACGATCCCAACTGCAGCGTCAGCCTTCCCCTCGCGAGGCGGATCGTTCAGGAGATCAGCGGGCGTTAGATCGGCGAATCACCGGGCGCTGGAGCTGTCGCGTTTTCGAGCAACCTCGTCGAGCTCGGCGGAGATGGTCGCGTAGCACGACGGACAGATGCCGTGGCTGAACTGCGCGTCGGAATGATCGGCGATGTAGCCTTCCACCTGCTGCCAGTACTGATCGTCGCCGCGAATGCGCTTGCAATAGCTGCAGATCGGCAGCAGGCCGCGAAGCTGCTTCACGTTCGCCAGCGCGTCCTGCAGCTCGGCGACGCGCTCCGCGAGCTTCTGCTGCAGCGCCAGGATGCGAACGCCGACGGCCACGCGCGCCCGCAGTTCGTCGGGATCGAACGGCTTGATGATGTAGTCGTCGGCGCCCGCGTCGAGTCCGGCGACGACGTCGCCGCGGCTTTCGCGCGCGGTGACGAGCAGCAAGTACATGTTGGCGAGCGGCAGCTCGGAACGCACGCGGCGGCAGACATCGGGGCCGTCGATCTCCGGCATCATCCAGTCGAGAATCGCGAGCGTCGGCGAGGACGCCGTGCGCAGATGGTTCCACGCCTGCGCACCGTCGCTCACGACGGTGGTTTCGTAGCTCCAGCGTTGAAGCGTGCGGGCGAGAATCTCGCCCGTGACACGATCGTCCTCCGCGATCAGCACATTCATGGCGTGGCGCTGAGTATACTATTCGCCCCGCCTTCGCAGTTATGACTCGAAGCGACGCACGGCGTCTTGGCCTCGCCATTTTCTGCGGTGTGGTCGGCGCGGCGATCAATTCGCTGCCGGTCGGAGCGGTGGCGCCGCTCCTGCTGGGCCGCATCGCGACGCTCCCGATGGCGATTCTGTTCGGGCCGTGGATCGGCGGGCTAAGCGCGGCCATTGGCGCGGCCGGCGTGCGCGGCTCGCTCCTGCTCCTTCCCATTCTGATTCTCGTCGCCGAGGCGCTCGTCATCGGCGCGGTCGCGTGGCGCGGCAAATCGCCGCTCGTCGCCGGCGCGCTGCTCTGGAGCGCCGCCGCGCTCGGACTCGTCGCCGCGCCGCAGCTGTACGGCGTCGAATATCTGCGGCGCACGATCTGGCCGATCGCGCTGCAGGTCGTCTTGAATGGTCTCGTCGCCATCGTCGTCGCCGATCTGCTGGCGACGGCGGCGTCGGCGCAGGGTCTCGTGAGCGGCCAGCCTGTCGAGCGGCGCCGCATCCGCAGCTACGCGTTCCACGCGTTCGTGCTCGTCGGCACGCTGCCGGTGCTGCTGCTCGCGGCGGTCGACAGTCAGTTGACCGCGACGCGGCAGGAAGCGAGCGGCGGCGCGCGCCTGCAGGAAGCGGTGACCGCGCTGCGCGAGCACATCGACGAATATCTTCAGACGCACCTGCACGCGGTCGAATCGCTGAACGCCGCCGTCTCCTCCGCGGCGATGAACGCCGGCGATCGACAGCGGCTGCTCGACCGGTACCACGAGATTTATCCCGGCTTCATCACCCTCTTCGTGGCCGACGAGCGCGGCGTCGTACACGAGATCTATCCGCGGCGCGAATCGCCGCCGATCGCCGATCGCGAGTACTTCATCGACGCCGTGCGGCTGCGAAAGCCGGTGGTGTCGGACGTGATTCTCGGCCGCCTCTCGCTGGTGCCGATCGTGACGATCGCCGTGCCGACTGTCGGCACCGGGGGCGCCAGCGGCGATGGAAGCAACGGCGCCCCTCGGGGCGTGGTCGGCGGATCGCTGGATCTTTCCAAGTTCGAGCGCTTCGTCGAAGACTTCCGGACGCTGCCCGAGGCGCGGATCACGATCGTCGATCAGCGCGATCGCGTGATCTACGCCGGCGGACAGACAGGCTACCGGGCGCTCGAGAGCCTCGCCAGCGACCAGCTCATTCGCGGGAGCGCCGGCGCGGCCGGCGGCCTCTTCCGCTATCAACGCCGCGAGGGAGACGCCGCGCAGGGCGGCCGGCTCGTGGCCACGGCGTCGGTGCAGCCGGCGGGCTGGAAGGTGTTCGTCGAGCAGCCGCTGCTGAACCTGCGCATGCAGTCGACGCAGTACTACGCCGCGACGCTCGCGCTGATCTTCATGGCGCTCGGCGGCGCGGTGCTCGGCGCACGCGGGTTCGCCGGCGCCGTGACGAAGCCGCTCGAGCAGCTCGTCGGAATCGTGCGGAACATCTCGGCGCACGGCGTCCCGGCGGAGGCGCGGCTCACGGCGACGCCGCCGGCCGAAATCGCAGAACTGCTCGAAGACGTCAACGGCATGCAGAGGCGGCTGGCCGATTCGTACCGGCAGCTCGAACAGGCGCTCGCGCAGCGCGAGCGGCTCAACACCGAGCTCACGGCGCTGACCGAAGATCTCGATCGCAAAGTGCGCGAACGGACGGCGGAGCTCGTGGCCGCGACGCGCGTGGCGGAGGAGGCCAACCAGGCGAAGAGCGAGTTCCTCGCGAACATGAGCCACGAGATCCGGACGCCGCTGAACGGCATCATCGGCATGACCGAGCTCGCGCTCGACACGCCGCTCACGCCGGAGCAGCGCGAATACCTGACGATGGTGAAGAGCTCGGCCGACGCGCTGCTGAGCATCCTGAACGACATCCTCGATTTCTCGAAGATCGAGATGCGCAAGCTCGAATTCGAGCACATTCCGTTTTCGGTCCGCGATCACCTGGCCGATCTCGTGAAGCCGCTCGCGCTCCGCGCCGAACAGAAGGAACTCGAGCTCGTGTGCCACGTGCTGCCGGACGTCCCCAGCGTCACGCTCGGCGATCCGGGACGTCTGCGGCAGGTGCTGGTCAACCTGATTGGCAACGCCATCAAGTTCACCGAGCGCGGACAGATTCTCGTGCAGGTCGAAGTCGAATCGAAATCCAGCGAGTCGACCGTGCTGCACTATTTCGTCAGCGACAGCGGCATCGGCGTTCCGGCCGACAAGCAGCAGGAGATCTTTCAGCCGTTCAAGCAGGCCGATGGCTCGACGACGCGGCGTTTCGGCGGCACCGGGCTCGGGCTGACCATCTCGTCGACGCTCGTCGAGCTGATGGGCGGCCGCATCTGGCTCGAGAGCGCGCCGCACGAAGGGAGCACGTTCCACTTCACGACGCGCCTCGGCGTCACCGACGCGCGGCCCGAAGCGACGTCGGTCGATCTGACCGATCTGCCGGTCCTCGTCGTCGACGACAACGCGGTGAACCGGCGCGTGCTCCACGACCTGCTGCGCCGCTGGCGGATGAACCCGACCGTCGTCGACGGCGGCGCGGCGGCGCTGCGCGCGCTCGCCGATGCGACCGCCTCCAGAAAGCCGTTCGCGCTCGTACTGCTCGATGCCCACATGCCGGAGATGGACGGTTTCGACGTCGCGCGCCGCATCCGCGACGATCCGAGCGTCGCCGGCGCGACGATCATGATGCTCAGCTCCTCGGGCCAGTATGGCGAGAGCGCCAGGTGCAAGGACGTCGGCATCGCGAACCATTTGACGAAGCCGGTCGATCAGCGCGATCTTCTCACCGCGATCGGCCGTGCGCTGGCGCGCGAACAGGCGCCGCGCACGCCGCTGCCCGACGCCATGCTGCCGAAAGATTTGCCCGAACGCCGCCTGCACGTGCTGCTCGCCGAGGACAACGCGGTCAACCAGCGGCTCGCCGCCAGCCTGCTCGAACGGCGCGGGCACCGGGTCACGATCGCGCAGAACGGCCGCGAAGCGCTGGCGGCGCTCGAGCGGCAGGCGTTCGACGTCGTCCTGATGGACGTGCAGATGCCGCAGATGGGCGGCTTCGAGGCCACGGCCGCGATCCGTGAGAAGGAGCGGACGACGGGCGGCCACATCCCGATCGTCGCGATGACGGCGCACGCGATGAAAGGCGACCGCGAGCGCTGCCTCGCCGGCGGCATGGACGAATATCTCACCAAGCCGCTCGATTCGCGCCGGCTGTGCGACCTCGTCGAATCGCTCGCCGCCGGCGACGTCGCTCCGCCCGACGAAACGCTCGTCCCGCGTCAGGTACTGGCGCGCGTCGGCGGCGACCACGAGCTGCTGGTCGAAATCAGCCGGCTGTTCGTCGACGATGCGCCGCGTCATCTCGAGCGCATCCGTGCGGCGATCGACGCGCGCGACAGCGAGTCGCTGCGCCGCGCGGCGCACGGACTGAAAGGCGCGGCCGCCAACTTCGACGCGGACGAGGTCGTGAAGGCCGCGCGCACGCTCGAAGAGATGGGCCGCAGCGGAAAGTTCGACGATCACGAAGCCGCGTGGCGTGCGTTGACGATGGAAACAGAACGGCTGATCTCGGTGCTGCGTACAGTGGTCCATTAGGCATGCGTCGTGCAGTCTTCCCGATCGTCGGCGATCTGGTTCGACGACATCCGGAGGACAACCTGATGTGGAATAAAGATGAAGTGCGGGGAAAAGTCGATCAGGCCAAAGGCCGCGCGAAGCAGGCGGTCGGCGATCTGAACAACGACGAGCAGCTGCGGAACGAGGGCGAAGCGGACGAGGCGGCGGGCAAGGTCCAGGAAGCGTTCGGTAAGGGCCGCCGCAAGGTCGGCGAGGCTATCAAGGATCTCGGCGATACGATCAAGCGTTGAGACACTCACTCTGACGCGATGGGGCGCGACCGCCCCTCGCGACCTCATCCTTATCCACCCCAGCCGTTGGCACGCTGACACAAAAGTGGAAGTTATGCGGGCGTTTCGGAACAATAAGAGCCCGATCACGCGAATCTGGCGGCGAAACCGCGACTTCGCGCTGGGCACGGCATTTGTAGAGGTGGACGCGTGTGTCGGATACCGCTGACCGCCGCGGGTCGATAACGTCGATGAGGCCAGACAAGATTTCGAACCCGGAGCGGCAGCCGCAAACGCGCAACGAGCTGCAGGCGTGGGTGCGCGAGACGCTGCATCTCTCGCCGTCGCACGAGCACACGTTGCTCGCGGCGATCGATGCCGTATTCACGCGCCACGAGCGCCTGTGGCAGGAGTCGAAGCACGAGGCGATTCAGGCGCTGTCCTCCGGCTTCGCCGACAAGATGGCGCGCGTGCAGACGGAGCTTCTGGCGAAGGACGCGACCGTCAGCAGCATCTCCCGGTACTTCGAGGCGCTCGTCGCCGATCTCACCGACAAGTCGCACCGCGATCCGAAGACGAAGCTGATGAACTTCGGCCGGTTCACCGAACAGCTCGAATCGTTTCTGGCGCTCGAGCAGCGGGGCGGACGCTGGTGCGCGGTCGGTCTCGTCGACATCACCGGGTTCAAGTGGTACAACGACGCGCTCGGCCACGCGGTCGGCGATCGGATCATCGAGCGCGTCGCGCAGCTCCTGCGCGAGCAGGTGCGCTCGGACGACATCCTCGCCCAGGAGCGCGCGGGCGGCACGCGGCCGAAAGATCTTCACGCACGCCTCGGCGGCGACGAGTTCTGTTTTCTCATTCCCGATCTCGGCGAATGCCATCAGGCGCACGCCATCGGCGAACGCTTCCGCGACTCGGTGGAATGCTTCGACTGGACGCTCGAGGACCGGCGGCTCGCCGTGCAGCCGCCGAAAGTCGACGTCGGCGTCGTCTGCCTGTGGCTGGGCCGCGTATCGGAGCGCCGCTTCATCGCGCGCCGTCTCGCCGCCGATCTGATTCAGCGCGCGGACAAACTGATGTACGAGGCCAAAGGCGAGCGCGCGAGCCATATCTACCTGCTGCGCGTGAAGATCGAAAATGGCGCGCTCGTCGAGATCCCCGACAGCGTGAGGGACGCGGTAGAAGAACCCGAAGCATAGGTGTTAAACTCACCAATTCAGCCTTCGCGCCGAATGGTGGGTATAGCTCAGTGGTAGAGCGCCGGACTGTGGCTCCGGAAGTCGCGGGTTCGAACCCCGTTACCCACCCCAACTTTCATCTCCTGTTCATTCAGTAGGTTGGCGTCATCCGTCGCCGGTCGGATAGACGCGTTTGCGGGTCGCGCAGTCTGCGATCTTGAAAGAATCTTGAAAGTTTCGCCAGTGTCGAGGAGCTTCGCCGAGGCGAAGAGCGCCGCGTCACTCTGGTTGTCGTATCGCTCCGTCGTCACGATCGACGCGTGACCGAGAAGATCACGAACCTGCGAAAGCGGCACGCCTCGCTCAACCAACCGCGACGCGTACTCGTGACGAAGATCATGCCAACGCAGATCGATCCGACGATAATCCGCGAGACATTCTGACGTGAACGCTCGGAACTTGTTTCGCTTCTTCCACTCGGGCCTGATTCCATGTGCCTTGAGAACCGTCATCACCCAAGCCGACCGGAAGTACTTCAGGGATTCGCCGGCTTCGTTGCTGCACACGGGATCGCTTGAAGTCTTCCGCTG
>Ga0114129_10016490_pt1 | contig 10517 bp, 7 predicted proteins | sample RhiMetdeltSRZDD1_FD_80071 | JGI IMG/M metagenome (GOLD analysis project Ga0114129, IMG submission 80071) | Populus rhizosphere microbial communities from Tennessee, USA - Rhizosphere MetaG P. deltoides SRZDD1 (version 2) (version 2) | ecosystem: Host-associated > Plants > Roots > Rhizosphere >... | reverse complement strand
GACCAGCACCTGGTCTTCGAGCTTGACACCGAACGGCGCGCCCGGCTTGCCCGCATAGCACTCGAGACACAGCACCATGTTCTCCTTCAGCTCTCGCTTCGGCATGATGCGGCGCGGGCCGCGGTCATCGTCGGGGTAGGGAATGCCCGGGCCTTCGTCCTCGAGCCCGGCCTGATGCACCATCGTGGGATAGCGCTGCGCCACGTAGGCCTCGGGCAGGCGTGGCGCGCGGCGCGCGAACTCCTCGAAGCTCAGGCCGGGGCGCACCAGCTCGAGCATGCCCTGCACACAGTCGTAGGCGACGCGATAGGCCTCGCGCTGCTCCGACGTCGCGACGTCGCCGCAGAGAAACGTGCGCGAGATGTCGATGACATACCCCTCGACGCCGTTGGCGTCGGTGTCGACGCCGACGAGGTCGCCCGGCATCACGGGCTTGTCGGTGGCTTCGGTGAGCCACGGGTTCGTGTTCGTGCCCGACGCGACCAGCCGCGTGAACAGCCCTTCGCCGCGCCGACGCAGCAGCGCGTCGCTCAGCACGGCGAGCAATTCCCACTCGCGGATGCCGGGACGAATCGCGGCCTCGAATTCCTCGAGCATGGCGTCACCGATGACGCCGTTCAGCGCGAAGAGCCGGACCTCTTCGGGAGTTTTCACCTCGCGCGCGTCGACGATCGCGGGGCCGACGTCGACGATGGCGATGCCTTCCGCCTGTAGCGCCAGGAAGCCGACGGCGTCGAGCTTGTCGACCGCCAGACGCTCGCGCTCGAGTCCCAGCTCGCGGAGGGCGTCGCGAATCGAGCGCGCCCACTCGCGTGCCTTGTCGCGTGCGGCGACGCCGCCGAAGCGCCACGTGTACGCGGGACGCACGTCGCGCACGAGCTTGCGTGAGACGTGCATCGAGCCCGAGTACTCGAACAGCGTCGGCGTGCCCTCGGCCGGCACCAGGCAGTAGCGCGCGAACGTCCCCGCCGTCCACACCGACATCACGTCCACGCCGGTCGCGTACCGGATGTTGGGCGTGCCGTACAGGAGCGCGACCGGGAAGTCGTGACGGGCCAGCATCGTCTGCAGGCGCGCGAGCCGGCCCGCGCGGAGCGCGACGCCATCGATCTCTTCGAGCTTGGGAACGGGCAGCCGCCGGATGTCGGGCCGAATCGACATGGGCGAGAGCATAGCTCGCGCCGACCCCGCGGGAAATGTCATTGAAGTACGGCGCACCGCCAACGATCCATCTGCGTCGGTGGGATGTGCCCGGCTCATTGACAGCGCGGTAACGCACGACCGCCGGCGCGCGACCCCGGGAACGCCCCCACCACCCGCGGCGCTTGTGGTATATGGTGCCGCATGCCAACCAAGAAGCCGACGCCCAGGCCGTCGCGAAAGTCGTCGGGGCTCCTCGAGCGGCTCGCCGCGGGGCCCGTGATCTGTGCCGAGGGGTACCTGTTCGAGTTCGAGCGGCGAGGGTATCTCCAGGCCGGGGCATTCGTCCCGGAGATCGTGCTCGAGCAACCCGCCCTCGTGGAGGGCCTGCACCGCGACTTCGTCCACGCCGGCTCCGACGTGGTGGAGGCGTTCACGTACTACGCCCATCGCGCGAAGCTGAAGATGGTCGGGCGCGAGAAGGATCTGGCCAAGATCAACCGCGCGGCGTTGGCCATCGCGCGCAAGGTCGCGCGGAGCACCGGCACGCTGCTCGCGGGCGACATCTGCAACACGAGCATCTACGGCGCCGACGAGACCGCAACGCACAAGCAGGCCAGGGCCATCTTCGACGAGCAGATCGGCTGGGCGGTCGACGCCGGCGTCGACTTCATCGTCGGCGAGACATACGGATGGGGAGGCGAGGCGCTGCTGGCGCTCGAAGCGATCAAGCGTGCCGGCAAGCCGGCCGTGATCACGCTGGCCGTTCCGCGCGAGGGACGCATGCGGGACGGATGGACGGTGAGCGAGGCCTGCAAGCGGCTGCAAGACGCCGGCGCCGACGTCGTCGGCCTCAACTGCGCACGCGGTCCGGCGACGATGCTGCCGCTGCTGCGCGAGGTGCGCGCCGCGGTCAGCTGTCACGTCGCGGCGCTGCCGGTGCCGTATCGCACGACCCCGGCGGAGCCGACGTTTCAGAGTCTCAGCGACGCGCAGGGCAAGAGTCCCGACGGGCGGCCGTTTCCGACCGCGCTCGATCCGCTGCTGTGCAGCCGCTACGAGATCGGCGAGTTCGGCCGCGAGGCGTTCGACCTCGGCGTGCGTTACCTCGGCGTCTGCTGTGGCGCCGGCCCGCACCACATTCGAAGCCTGGCCGAGGCGCTGGGTCGGACGCCGCCCGCCAGTCGGTATTCTCCAGACATGTCCAAGCACATCCTCTTCGGCACCGACAAGCGCTTGCGTCAGGACAACCTCGAGTACGGTCGCCGGAACTATCGCTCCATGACGCCGACGTCGGGCTGAGCGTCTGGGCGCGAGATGGCGCGTTTCTTCGCCAAACACCTCGCGTTCCTGCTGCTGACGCTCCTCGTCGTCTCCTTTCTGGTTTTCACGCTCAACGAGTTCTCGCCGGGCGCCGTCGCCCGCAAGATGCTGGGCGCCTACGCGACGCAGGAGCAGGTGGATCTGCTGACCAAGCAGATGGGCCTCGACCGGCCGCTGCTGGTGCGCTACGTCGACTACCTGCGCGCGGCCGCCTCCGGTGATCTCGGCTACTCGCTGCGGTTCAAGCTGCCGGTCAAGGACGTCATCGTCGCGCATCTCGCCAACACGGCCGTGCTGGCCGCCATCGCGTTCGCGTGCATCGTGCCGCTGTCGATGGTGCTGGGAGTGGCGGCGGGGATGCGCGAGGGCTCGCGCCTCGATCGCGCCATTTTGATTCTCAGCACCGTGGTGGCGTCGATCCCGGAGTTTGCGCTCGGCGTGTTTCTCGTCAGCATCTTCGTCGTCTGGCTGCACTGGCTGCCCGGCACCGCGACGCTGCGGGCCGGCGGTGGCTGGTCGGTGGCGTCGCAGCTCGTGTTGCCGGTGGCGGTGATCGTGCTCTTCGACGCCGGCTACGTGGTCAGCATGATCCGCGCCTCCATGGTCGAGGTCATGCAGCGGCCGTACATCCGCACGGCGGTCCTCAAAGGTCTGTCGTTCCGCCGCGTCATCGTGCGCCACGCCGTCCGCAACGCCATGCTGACGCCGATCACCGTGATCATGCTGCAGATCAACTACCTCGTCGCCGGCGTCGTCGTGGTCGAGACGGTGTTCGCGTATCCGGGATTCGGCCGCATGATGCTCGAGGCCGCGCTGTTCAAGGACATCGCGCTGATCGAAGCCGGGGCGCTGGTCGCGGTCTTCCTTGCTGTGACCACCAACATCCTCGGCGATCTCGCCTACATCGTCCTGGATCCGCGGATTCGCGTGTAGCCGCCATGAGCACGCCCGTCGCTGCCGATGTTCTGTCTGCGTCGCCGCCCGCGACCGCGCGGCTCCGCCCCGTCGCGCGGTGGCGACGCCGGCTGGAAGCGTTCGGCGCCTCGCGGCCGGCCGCGGTGGGCCTCGCCATCGTTCTCGTGTGGATCGTGCTCGCAGTTCTCGCGCCGGCGATCGCGCCGTATGCTCCCAACGCCAGCGATCTGACCGCGCTGGCGCATCCGACGCCGTCGCGTGCCCACTGGCTCGGCACCGATCACCTCGGCCGCGATCTGCTGTCGCGCATTCTGTGGGGCGCGCGCCCGGTCCTCGTCATCGCGCCGCTCGCCGTGCTGGGGGCGGCCGCGCTCGGCTCGCTGCTGGGGCTCACCGCGGGGTACTACGGGCGCTGGATCGGGGCCGTCATCACGCGCGCGTGCGACATCGTGCTGTCGTTCCCCGTGATCATCCTCTACATGATCATCCTGGCCCACTTCGGCTCCTCCGCCTGGAACATCATCGGCGTGCTCACGCTGACGAAGGCGCCGATCATCGCGCGCATCGTGCGCGGCATGACGCTGGACCTGCGCGAGCGCGAATACGTCGCGGCCGCCAAGATGCGCGGCGAGTCCGCGCTCTACATCATGCTGGTCGAGATCCTGCCCAACGCGCGTGGGCCGCTGATCGTCGACATGTGCCTGCGCACCGGCTACAACGTCATCATCATCGGCGTGCTCGGCTTTCTCGGCATCGGTCTGCCGCCGCCGGATCCCGACTGGGGCGGCATGGTCAAGGACACGTACGGAATGATGATGGTGTGGCCGCACATGGCGCTGTTCCCATGCGCCGCCATCTCGTCGCTCGTGGTCGGCTTTAATCTCCTCGCCGTCGGACTGCGGGAGCTCGGACTCCGTGACTGACGGCCCACTGCTGCAGCTCCGCGACCTGCACGTCGTCTACCGCTCACGCGCCGGCGACGTGTCGGTCATCCCCGAGCTCAGCCTGTCGCTCCAGGCGGGCGAGGCGCTTGGCCTGGTGGGCGAATCCGGCTGCGGCAAGTCGACGGTGGCGCTGTCGATCGTGCGGTACCTCGGCCGCGCCGGCCGCATCGCCGGCGGACAGATCGTGTTCGAGGGCCGTGACCTCACCACGCTCGACCTCGCGGCGCTGCGCGCGATCCGCGGCCGCCGCATCGCCATGGTCTATCAGGATCCGATGGCGAGCCTCAATCCGGTGATGACCGTGGGCCGCCAGCTCATGGAAGTGCCGATGATCCACGAGGGCGTGAGCGCGCGGGTGGCGCGCGAGCGGGCGATCGCGATGCTCGGCGAGGTGAAGCTCGCGGATCCCGCGGCCGTGATGGACCGCTATCCCCACCAGCTTTCCGGCGGTCAGCAGCAGCGCATCGTCATCGCGATGGCGCTGATCGCCGGGCCGGCGCTCTTGATCATGGACGAGCCGACGACCGGGCTGGACGTGACGGTCGAGGCGGCGGTGCTCGACCTGGTGCGTGAGCTGCGCCGACGGCACCGCTCCGCGATCCTGTTCATCAGTCACAACCTCGGCAGCGTCGCGCGCGTGTGCGACCGCGTGGCGGTGATGTACCGCGGCGGCATCGTCGAGGAGGGGCCGGTCCGCCAGATCTTCGCCAACCCGCGGCACCCGTATACGCGCGGCCTGCTCGATTGCCTGCCGACGCTCGGGCGCGACAAGCGTCAGGCGCCGCTGGTGCCGATTCCGGGTCAGGTCGAGTCCGCGACCGCGCGCGGGGCCGGCTGCGGCTTCGCGCGCCGCTGCGCGCACGTCGAGGCGGGACGCTGCACCTCGGGCCCGATCCCCTCGCTCGTGGTGGAGGGCGAGCCGCAGCATCGCGTCGCGTGCGTGCGCGCCGGCGAGCTGCCGCTGTGGCGCCGTCGCACGAGCCCCGCCGTCGCCGACGACCACGGCGCCGACGGCGAGCCGATCATCACCGTGCATCACCTCACGAAGGTGTACGAGCCGCAGCGTCGCCGTCGCTTCGGGGCCGCGCGGCCGATCCGCGCGCTCGCCGACGTCAACCTCGCCGCCGCGCGACGTCAGACGCTTGCGATCGTCGGGGAGTCGGGCTGCGGCAAGTCGACGCTCGCCAAAGTGCTGAGCGGCATCGAGATTGCGACGACGGGGGGCGTCACGCTGGACGGCAGCGAGGTCGGCCGGCTCGGCGTCGACGCCCGCAGCGCGTCGCTCCGGCGCAAGCTGCAGATGGTCTTTCAGAATCCCGACAGCACGCTGAACCCCAGCCACACCGTTGGCTACGCCATCGGCCGCGCGCTACGGCGGCTTCGCGACGGCGCGCCGGCCGATGTCGGCGCCGGTGTCGCGCGATTGCTCGAGGTGGTCAAGCTCACGCCGGCGATGGCGTCGCGCAAGCCACACCATCTCTCCGGCGGCGAGAAGCAGCGCGTGGCCATCGCGCGCGCGCTCGCCGGTGATCCCGACGTCATCGTGGCCGACGAGCCGGTGTCTGCGCTCGACGTGTCGGTGCAGGCGGCGGTGATCAATCTCCTGAACGAGATCCAGGCGGCCCACGGCGCCACGCTCGTGTTCATCTCGCACGACCTCGGCGTCGTCCGGTACCTGGCCGACCACGTCGCGGTGATGTATCTCGGCACGGTGGCGGAGGTCGGGCGGGTCGAGCGCGTCTTCGCGCCGCCGTACCACCCGTACACCGAGGCGCTGCTGTCCGCGGTGCCCGTGCCCGACCCCGATGCCGCCGTCGCACGCATCCTCCTGGAGGGGCCAGTACCGCGCGCCGACGAGATCCCGCGCGGCTGTCCATTCGCGACGCGCTGCCCGCGGCGCATCGGCGCCATCTGCGACGACACGCCGCCGCCCGTGCAGCAGCTGGCGGCCGATCACCGCATCGCCTGCCACATTCCCGGCGCCGAGCTGCAGCGCCTGCAGACGCCCCTTGTCGGGTCCGCCGCTGCTGGACGATGATGGACGCCGCCATGACGACGCGCGGAGCGGCGGTGGTGATCGTGGGCGGCGGCGTGACCGGGCTCAGCGCCGGCTGGTGGCTGGCCCGCGCGGGCGTCGACGTGCTCGTGCTCGACAAGGGGATCGTCGGGTGGGAGGCCTCGGGGCGCAACGGCGGCGGCGCCACGCACGTCTACAGCCCGTTCGGCCTCGAAGAGCAACGGTTGTGGCCGCAGATGGACGAGCTGCTCGGATATCCCACCGAGCACCAGGCCTTCAGGATCGGCGTCGCGCTCAGCGAGGCGCAGCTGGCTCTCGCGCGACGCTGGGCGGAGATCGGCGAGGCGCGCGGCTTCCGCTGGGAACCGCTCGATCGACGCCAGGTCAAAGAGCTCGTGCCGATCGTCGGCGACAACGCGATCGGCGGGACCTACTTGCACTTCGGCGGTCACGCCAACCCGCAGCGCACGGTGCAGGCGTACGCGTGGGCGCTGCAAGATCACGGCGGCCGGATCCTGCAGCACACCGCGGTCACGGGCCTGCAGCAGCGCGGTGGTCGCGTCACGGCGGTAGAGACCACGCGTGGCACGTTCGGCGCCGACGCCGTTGTCATCGCGGCCGGGCCGCAGACGGGATTCTTCGCCGACATGCTCGGCGTGTCCCTGCCGCTCGCGCCGGCGCGCGTGGAGATGATCGCCACGGAGCCGATCCCGCTCATGGGCGTGGGCGGCGTCGCCGGCAACGGGCTCTACGGGCGCCAGACGCTGCGCGGCAACCTCGTCTACGGCGGGGGACCGCACGAGTGGATCAACGTGCCGGACATGGCGACGCCGGAGCACCGGAACACGCCGCTCGTGCGCAATCTCGCACGACGCCTCGCCGAGCTGTTTCCCGGCGCCGCACACGTGCGAATGATCCGCGCGTGGAGCGGCCTGGTGGAGAACACGCCCGACGGCCTTCCGGTCGTCGATCGCCTGAGCGATCCCGACAACGTGGTCATCGCCACGATGTCGAGCGTCGGGTTCGGCCTCTCGCCGGCGTCCGGCCGCGCCATTGCCGAGCTCGTGCAGCACGGCCGCTGCTCGTTCGCCGATCTGCGCGCGCTGGCGCTCGGCCGCTTCGCCCACACCCCGATCGACTGGCGCGAGCGCGCCGGCTGGATTGCGACGCGTTCGGAGGTCGAGATGGCAGCCGGAGGCGACGGCTGATGCCCGCCATCGATCGTCGCTCGATCGCCGGCAAAGCGCCGCGGGCCGAGCGCCACGTGCCGCTCGTCGTCGTGGGCGCCGGCGCCGCCGGTGTCGCCGCCGCCATCGAGGCCGCGCGCAGCGGCGTCGAGACCATGCTGATCGACGAGCATCCGGTCGACAACGACATGATGGCGATGGACGTGCCGCTCTGCTTCGGCCAGCGCATGCACGCGGCCGTCCGCAACCGCGCGCTGATGCTCGAGCGCGTCGTCGAGACCAATCCGGCGCTGGCGAGCGCGTACGAGGCGGGCGTCGACGTGCAGCTCGGCACCTACGTGTGGGCCGCGTTCGTCGGCGGCCCGACGGTGCAGGAGCTGCCGGGGCCGATGCTCGGGCTCGCCGACGAGCGCCGCTCGTGGCTGGTCAGCTACGACCGGCTGATCGTCGCCGCGGGCACGCGCGACGTGCTGCTCGGCTTCGCGGGCTGGGAGCGTGCCGGCACGCTGGGCGCGGGTGGCGCCGCCGCGCTGTTGACGCGCTACCGCGCGCTGTCCGCGCGGCGTCTGCTCGTCATCGGGTCCGGCGCGCTGGGGCTGCACACCGCCGCGCTCGCCCTCGACCATGGGATCGAGGTGGCCGGGGTCGTCGAGCTCGGCGAGCGGATGCGTGGCGATGCTGCGGCCGCGAGCGCGCTTGCCGCGCGCGGCGTCCCGCTCTTCACCGGCCACACGATTCGCGCCGCGCGTGGACGGGTCGGTGAGATCGAGTCCGTCGTGCTCGCCGCCGTCGACGCCGAGGGCCGCCCGATCGCCGGGCGCGATCGGGAGATCGCGTGTGATGCGGTCTGTCTCGCCGTCGGTCTCGTGCCGAGCGTGGAGCTGCTGCATCTCGTCGGCGCCCGCCTGCGCTTCGATGGCTCGCGCGGCGGCTGGGTCCCCGAGCTGGACGACTGGATGCGCACCAGCGTGCCCACGGTGTACGCGGCTGGCGACTGCACCGGCGTGGCCGATCGCATGCTCGGCGCGCCGGAGATCGCGGGCGAGCAGGGCCGTGTCGCCGGGCTTGCCGCCGCCGAATCGCTGGGCGCGCTGACCCGCCGCGAGGCCGTGCAGCGGCGCGGTGCGCCGGCGGTGGTGGCTGCTGCGCAAACCGCCTCGGCGGACCCGTTCGCGTATTGGCAGGCGTGGCTGCGCTCGCTCGTTGCCGCCGGCGGATGGGACGTCAACGTCTGTCAATGCGAAGAGGTCACCCGCCGCGAGCTCGTGGAGACGAAGCCGCCGCGGTATCTCAAGTGGCAGTCGCCGCAGATGGATGCGCGCACTCTCGCGACGCTCCTGAACGACGGACCGCTCAACCAGGATCAGATCAAGCGGCTCACGCGTGCCGGCATGGGGCCGTGCCAGAGCCGGCGCTGCCGCGAGCAGGTCGGATTGCTTCTGGCACAGGCCGCCGGCACCTCGATCGAGCACATCCCGCTACCGACGTTTCGGCCGCCCGTGAGACCGCTGCCGCTGAACGTGCTGTGGCCCGCCGACGAGCCCAGCGCCATGCGCGAAGACTGGGTGAGCTGGTTCGGCATTCCCACGCAGTTCAGCCCGCACTGGGAGCCGGGCATGGTGCTCGACGAGCCGACCGCCCACACCCGGCTGATCGTGAGCGACGAATGAGCGCCTCCTCGTAATGGTCGACGTTCCGCGGACCGCGGACGTCGTGATCGTCGGCGCCGGCGTTCACGGCGCCAGCCTCGCCTACCACCTCGCGCGCAAGAAGGCCGGCCGCGTGGTGCTCATCGAGAAGAAGTTCGTCGCGTCGGGGCCGACGGGGCGCTCGACGGCGCTGGTGCGCCGTTTCTACGCGATGGACTTCTTCACCCGGACGGCCACCGCGGCGGCCGAGATGTTCCGGCACTGGAAGGACGTGATCGGCGGCGACGGCGATCCCGGCTTCCAGATGGTCGGGATGCTCGCGCTCGTCGGTCACGACACGGCGCCGCGGCTGCGCGAGAACGTGCTGCACGCGCAGAAGCTCGGCACGCGCGTGACGCTCGTCTCACCCGCGGACGTCAAGACGCTCGTCCCGGCCGCCCATGTCGACGACGTCGCGCTGGCCTCCTACGAGGCGGAGTCAGGCTACGCCGATCCCTCCTCGACGGCGAACGCGCTGATCAATCGCGCGCGCGATCTGGGCGCGACGATCGTGCAGTACCGGCAGGTCGACGCGATTCGGACGTCTGGCGGAAAGGTGGTCGGCGTGAGCTCGGAGGGCGTCGACATCGACGCGCCCGTCGTCGCCAACTGCGCCGGTCTCTACGCCGACCGGCTGCTGCGTCCGCTCGGGATCGAGGTGTCGATCAAGCCCGAGCGCCACCAGATGTGCTTCTTCCGCCGGCCCGGCGGCTTCGGCGGTCATCCCGCAATCGCCGATCTCGTCCAGATGACGTACATGCGTCCGGAGCACGGCGATCTGACGATTCACGGAAAGCTTGCGTACGACGAGATCGTGGACCCCGATCACTACAACGAGGGCGTCGATCCGGACCAGATCGTCAAGAACGCGGAGCTGATCGCGTACCGCTTCCCCGTGATGGAGCACGGGCTCGCGATGGGCGGCTACTCAGGCTTGTACGATGCGACGCCGGATCATCATCCCGTGCTCGGCGCGATCTCCGAATACGCCGGGCTCTACGCCGACTTCGGGTGGAGCGGTCACGGCTTCAAGCACTCGCCGATGATCGGCGACATCATGTCGGACGTCATCCTGCACGGTCGCGCCGAAGGCTACGACCTCACGCCCTTCCGCTGGACGCGCTTCCGCGAGAACGATCTGGTGCCGCCCGCGCGGTGGAACGCGGAGCCCCACCCGAAGCACAGGTTGTAGGCGGTCGTCCCCGGGAACGCCCCGGCTGCTGCCGGGGCGAGACGCGAGTTGGGGGGTATGGGGGGCGTCCGCGGGAACGCCCCGGCTTCTGCCGGGGCGAGACGCGAGTTG
>Ga0114129_10016489_pt1 | contig 10517 bp, 9 predicted proteins | sample RhiMetdeltSRZDD1_FD_80071 | JGI IMG/M metagenome (GOLD analysis project Ga0114129, IMG submission 80071) | Populus rhizosphere microbial communities from Tennessee, USA - Rhizosphere MetaG P. deltoides SRZDD1 (version 2) (version 2) | ecosystem: Host-associated > Plants > Roots > Rhizosphere >... | reverse complement strand
TGGTTGGGGCGAATGTACCGCCGGTGAAGGACCGTTTTATAGTGACGAGTGGACCGATAGCGCCTGGGCCACACTCCAGGAGTTTCTCGCGCCAATGGTAATGGAGACCGAGGTAAAGGCGAGCGAGGTGTTTGGACTGATGAGACCAGTACGCGGGCACCGCATGGCCAAAGCAGCAATTGAGACAGCGTGCTGGGACTTGGAAGCCAAACGCGCGAATCAGCCTCTCTGGAAGCATTTGGGAGGAACTCGGCCGGAAATTCCTTGTGGTGTCTCTATCGGTATACAGGAAAGCCCAGAGACTCTGTTAGAAAAAATCGAACGCGAGGTGGCTGCCGGTTACCAGCGAATCAAGATCAAGATCAAACCGGGTTGGGATCGAAACATTATTAAGCTAGTAAGAGAGAAGTTTCCACATATCCGGCTGACGGGCGATGCGAACTCGGCCTACAAACTTTGCGACGCGCCGATTTTTCGAGAGTTGGACCAGTTTGATTTGATGATGATCGAACAACCGCTGGCCCATACAGACATTTTCGATCACGCCGAGCTACAAAAGCAGATCAAGACTCCGATTTGCCTGGACGAGTCAATTCGCTCGAGCGAAGACGCCGCACATGCGATCGGGTTGGGATCATGCCGTATCATCAACGTCAAACTGGGCCGAATCGGAGGCCATTCTGAAGCCAAACGCGTCGAGCATGTTTGCCGCGAAAGCAACATTCCCGTTTGGTGCGGAGGCATGCTGGAAGCCGGAATCGGACGTGCGCATAACATCGCGATGTCGACTCTAGGCGGGTTTACTCTGCCAGGAGATGTTTCAGCCAGTGCTCGATACTGGCAGCAAGACATCATCAATCCGCCGGTAACCGTCACGTCACGCGGAACCATCATTGCTCCGGAAGAACCGGGAATAGGGTTTAGAGTTGATGTTGATCGGATCGAGTCTCTTTGTCAGCGTACTGCACTAATCGGCGAGAAAGTGTCCTCTCTGGCCAGCTCAAAAACCTAACTATCAGAACTCATCATGTCATCTGAAATCACCGCTCCCCAGGCTTTGCAAATTCAACAGATTTTTGATGAGAGGCAAGCTGAGATCGTCTCTCTTACACGCCGTTTGGTAGAAACAGAATCGCCATCGGGAGACGAAACGGGGAGCAAAGCTGTAGTTGAAATTCTGGCTCAAGCAGCGGCCGGCGCACGATGCGTGTCCACGATTGAGCGTGTAGATGCCCCAGGTGTCGGTCAGCACCTGGTGATTCGCGCTTTTCAGGATCAGAAAAGCTCGGGACAAATCCTCATAGTGGGCCACACGGACACCGTTCATCCACGTGGCTCGCTGCACGAACGTCCCTGGCGCATTGAAGGAGATCGCATCTACGGTCCAGGCATTTTCGACATGAAAGCCAACTGCGCTCTCGCAATTGCACTTCTGCATGCTTGCGATGATTTAAAAATCATTCCCAAACATGCCATCACTCTGGCGTTAACTTGTGACGAGGAGATGGGAAGTTTTTCCGGGTGGCCCTTACTCGAAAAGTTAGCTCAAGAAAACCAGACGCGGTGCACCTTTGTTGTCGAGCCTCCGGTTGCCGGCGGCGCGATTAAAACCGGACGCAAAGGGACGGGAATCTACTCTATCAATATCGAGGGCCGCGCGGCTCATGCCGGTCTCGATCCCGAAAAGGGCGCAAGCGCAATTCTTGAGTTGGCAAAACAAATCAAGCGTTTGCACGAGCTAAACAATCTGGGCGGCGGGATTAAAGTGAATGTCGGAGTCGTACAAGGAGGAACCCGCTCGAATGTAGTCGCGGCCGAGGCTTCCGGCGAGATCGATGTACGTTTTTCCACCTCAGAAGAAGCGCGCGAAGTCGAGCAGGCAATGCTGAATATCAAACCGTTTGACGAGCGCACACGAGTGACGATCACTGGAAGTGTGAATCGACCTCCATTGGAGAGAACCGAACACGTCGTACAGCTATATCATTTGGCGCGACGCATTGCGGCTTCACTCGGTTTCGAACTCAACGAAGCGCAGGTAGGTGGCGCATCAGATGGTAACTTTCTCGCGGCTATGGGAATTCCGGTACTCGATGGTTTAGGAATTGACGGCGACGGTGCTCACGCGGCTCATGAGCACATCATCGTCAACGACATCCCTCGTCGTGGCGCTTTGCTCACCGGACTGATTACATCACTGTAGGGGCGGAACTCCGTGTCCGCCCCTTGTTGCATTTCCGAGGCAACCGCATTCGACACAGGGGCGGACACGGAGTTCCGCCCCTACATTAACCAATGAAGATCGCTACCTGGAATGTGAACTCTGTGCTGGCGCGGTTACCTCACCTGACTAAGTGGGTCGATGCGGTTCAGCCCGACGTCTTGTGCCTGCAAGAGACGAAATGCACTGATGACAAGTTTCCCAATGAAATATTGAAAGAGCATGGCTATGGCTGCGTCAGCTTTGGCCAGCAGTCATACAACGGCGTGGCCATTCTCGCTCGTGGGGAATGCGAAACAATGCACCGAGGTTATCCGGGAGCTGAGGAAGCGAGTCACGCGCGGCTATTGGCTACTCGAGTTGCGGGTCTCGAGATTGTCAATGTCTACATTCCCAATGGACAAGCTGTCGGCTCAGAGAAGTTTGAGTTCAAGTTGGAATGGATGAGAAAACTGCGTGCATTTCTGGATGGGCGATATCGAAACTCTGATCGCGTGATGCTTTGCGGTGATTTCAACGTGGCACCCGAAGACAGAGATGTTCATAACCCGCAGCTTTGGCAGGAACGCATCATGTGCAGTAAAGCTGAGCGGGCTGCCTTAGAGGAGATCCGGCAATGGGGATTTGTTGATTGTTTTCGCCGGCACCATGAAGAGGGGGGCAAGTTTACCTGGTGGGACTATCGTGCCGGCGCCTTTCGTCGAAATCACGGCCTCAGAATCGACCACGTTTGGACAACGGAGTCGTTGGCCAGCCGCAACACCAACACATGGATCGACATCGAACCGCGCACGTGGGAGAGGCCTTCGGACCACGCCCCGGTCATTTCAGAGTTTGAATTGTGAAAAACTAACGCCCTGAATTAACGGTTCGTGGGCAGGGTGCCCGGCATGGCGTAGAACGCTCCAAACATCACGTTAATAATGATGCCCACGACAATCAAAAGCGTCCATATCAACATGATGTTCTTAATGTTCAACTTGTTGGCGTTCATCCAACCCCAGATGAAGGTCCAGATGCCGCAAGTAATGATCCCGATAATGCCATGGACCGCTCCGGCATTCTGAAACTGCTTGATCAGAATCAGGATAAAGCAGACGAGACTTGCCAAGCCAACTATCATTCCGATGATCTGCATGGTTCCTCCATTTGAATTCGTTGTTGTTTAATACGACGAGCTCGAGAGGTCGATTGGGACTGCTTTTTGCGCAGGCACAATAGTTATCTTTGCCATAACTTGTCAATAACTTTCGCAAGCACCGGTGTTTTCAGGCTCGGCATACCAGAATAGTCACTGCGTCGAGGTCTGTCCTGGATTTGGCCGATTTATGTCGAAAGTCGTCGGCAATGGCGGCAAGGGCAGTTGCGGCGACTGGTTTATGCCTAATGACTGGCTGGTTTCGTCTTGCCGTCGCTGGATTTCTGTCACGACTGCAATTGCGAAGATGCAAGCCATAATATTGAGACCATCCGATGTCGCACACACAATTGCTATCGCCTGTTTGTTTTCGATTTCTGAAAAAGACGCCCGAAAACAAGCATTACCAGCAAAGTTCGAAAGCAACCAAAATAACCACCAGAGCGGGAAGATAGCTCCCGGGCTGGCGCTCATTAGAAATGACGGTTCCGGTGCGCTTTTCTGCCCTTTGGAGAGAAGGCTAGTTCGATGTCAGCTCGGCCGTCTTTTCCGTAATGTCCTTCTGGGCCCATTCGTTATCGCGGCTGGCTTCTCCGGCCTTCGTTCTCTTAGCTGCCTTCATTTTCTGCACCAGGTCCATGTGCGTTGAGAAGTAACTCAAACTCTTGCCGACAACCTCCTGCACCGAACTGAATCCTTTATCGGTCATAAACTTTTCGAGGCCGTCTTTGAGCTCGTCGATCATCTTCACTCCGTGCAGCATCACACCCGTGCAAATCTGCACGGTCGAAGAACCAAGCAGGAAAAACTCAATGGCGTCGTGCGATGACTCAATGCCGCCAATGCCGCTGATCGAGATTTCTTTCGGCAGGCTTAGAGCGAGTTGGCTAACCATGCGTAACGCGATGGGACGCACTGCCTGCGATGAGTAGCCACCGGGAACAGTGTGACCTTCAACGGTAGGCATTGGTCTCAGAGTATTTAGATCGACACCTATTACGGAAAGGATCGTGTTGATTGCTGAGATACCTGTGGCGCCGCCACGCACGGCAGCATGAGAGGGCTCCTTAATGTTCGTTATGTTGGGAGTCATCTTGGCCCAGACGGGGATTTTTGCGACTTCGGTTACCCAGCCAGTGACTTCTTCAGTGAGATCTGGATGTTCGCCCATCTCCGAACCCATCTTGCGTTCAGTCATTCCATGCGGACAGGAAAAGTTGAGTTCAAAGGCGTCGACCCCGGTGTCCTGGACCATCCTGGTCAATTCCTGCCAGCGGCTCTTTTCGTATTCCTCCATAATCGAGGCTATCAGGATGTGGTGCGGGTACTCTTTTTTGAGTTGACGAAACTCTTCCAACCAAATATCGATTGGACGATCAGAGATCAACTCGATGTTTTCGAAGCCGATGACTTCTCCGGAAACTTTGGAGCGCAGCTTTCCATAACGAGGCACAACATTGACGACCTTTGCCGACTCGAGGCTGACGGTCTTGGCCACAGCGCCGCCCCAGCCGGCGTCGTAAGATTTGGCAATCACCCGCGCATTAGTTCCTGGAGGCCCTGAGCCGAGCACGAAAGGATTGGGGAACTTCATTCCATTAACGGTGATTGAAAGATCCATAGTTACTCCTCGTTACAATTGTCGATTGCGGATTTCGAATTGCGGATTGCGGATTTTGTGTAGCGCGCCTTGAAAGATTTCTAGTTTCTCAAATTCGTGATTCGAATAATGTCTTAAATCCGCAATCCGCAATCCGCAATCCGCAATTCGAAATCTCAGTCAGCAACCAATACACCGTACGTATCCGGCCGGCGGTCGCGGAAGAATTGCCACGTGTTGCGCACCTCGCGAATCATGTCGAGATTCAGATCCGCGACAACCAGGGCATCCTGATCGCGTGGCGCTTCAGCCACGAACTGTCCCCGAGGATCACAGAAATAACTCTGGCCGTAAAACTCTCCGATGTCCCACGGTTGTTCGTGGCCAACGCGATTGATCGCACCGATAAAATATCCATTCGCGACCGCATGGGCCGGCTGCTCCAGCCGCCATAAATACTCGGAAAGTCCTGCCACCGTGGCAGATGGATTGAAAACTATCTCCGCTCCATTTAAGCCCAGTGCCCGAGCCCCTTCAGGAAAGTGACGGTCATAACAGATGTAAACCCCGACGCGCGCAAAAGCAGTTTCAAATGTCGGATAACCAAGATTACCCGGCCGGAAATAGAACTTTTCCCAAAAGCCGGGGTTGACATGCGGTATATGGTTTTTTCGATATTTCCCCAGGTACTTTCCATCCGCGTCGATAACGGCGGCGGTGTTGTAATAGATGCCTGTAATCTCTTCCTCGTAGATCGGCACGACGATTACCATGCCGTGAGCTCGAGCTACTTCTTGCATCAATCGTACTGTTGGTCCATCAGGAATTTTTTCTACCGCTTCATACCAACGCGTTTTTTGTTCGGCACAGAAGTAAGGCGTGGTGAAGACCTCCTGCATGCAGAGGATCTGCACACCCTGCTCGGCGGCCTGTTGGATAAAGCCTAAATGTTTTTCGATATTGAGCCGTTTAAGATCTTCGATTGGAAGATCCGTGGGAGCGGCGTTTGTACATTGTATGAGTCCGCATTTGACTGTTCGTGCCATCTTGTTTCCTCGGAGATTTGCGCGACCGTTCGTCCGCAGCCTGAAATGTTCTATGCAGGTTCAGCCGCGAGTGCCGCGCGTGGTGGCGCGATCTTCATTAAGACCAAATGTGTGATCGCCGCTGCGCCAAAGCCGACGAACCATGCATAGTTGTAAAAGCTCATTAACAAAGGAATTGATATCCCAAACCAGTCGAGAACTTTACCGCCCCAAGCCAGGGCACAACCAATCAATGTAGCCACGACTGCTCGCCAATTCCAGCCGCCATTGTAAGCATAAACACCGTCAGGTCGATAGAGATCGGCCAATACAAGTCTCTTCTTCCGGACGATCCAGTAGTCGACTATCAAAACGCCGGCGATTGATCCCAAGCCGCCCGAGTAGCCCAAAAGCCAGTTGAAAATGTAGCCTGACGGGTCAGCCAGCAGACGCCAAGGCTGCATCAAGATGCCGATGATACCAGTGATTAGTCCTCCCAATCGGAAAGAAATCCATTGGGGGAAGGCATTGGCGAAATCGTTTGCCGGTGAAACAACATTGGCGGCTATATTCACCGAGAGCGTGGCGATCACGACAGTGAACATCGAGATGGCCACAATCCAAGCCTGCTGAAAACGGCCTACAAGTTTTAACGGATCCCAAGCCTGACTGGGCAGCAGGTCAGGATAGATCACCAGGGCGGCGGAAGTAATCAGAACACCCATGGCCGCAAACACTGTCATCGTCGTTGGTAGCGCCACGACTTGGCCTACGGCTTGTTCGCGCTGGCTGCGGCCGAACCGTGTGAAATCAGGCATATTCAATGAGAGCGTGGCCCAGAAGCCAATCATAGCCGTGAGCGACGGAATGAAAATCGGCCAGAACTCCGACAGAGTGCGAAACTTACCTGGCTGGTCAAGCAGGTAGCCTAGGCCGTTCGCCTTACGCAGAGCCCATATCACCAGAAGCGTGGTCATGATGAGCACGAAAGGCGCAGCCCAGTTCTCAACTATGCGAAGCAAATCCATGCCGCGATAGATGATGTAGATATTCAGGCCCCAGAACAGCAGAAATGAAATCCACTCGGTCGGAGTATGGCCACCAATTGGTCCACCCAGAAGCGTGTGCCAGTTACCACTGATGGCGTTGAAGAAGGTGTGAAGAGCCTCGCCGCCTATCCAGGCTTGAATGCCAAACCAACCGCAGGCTACCAACGCGCGCATTAAGGCGGGAAGATTCGATCCGATCGTGCCGTAAGCAGCACGCGCGAATACTGGAAACGGAATGCCGTACTTGGTGCCCGGATGCGAGTTGAGCAAGATCGGAATCAGAACGATCGTGTTACCCAGCAGAATTGTGACCAGTGCCTGCCACCAATTCATCCCACTGCTAATCAAACCTGAAGCCAGCATGTAGGTAGGAATGCAGTGGGCCATGCTGATCCAGAGAGCTGCGTAGTTGTACGTGGTCCAGGTTCGCTTTTCTACCGGAACGGGAGCAAGGTCATGGTTGTAAAGTGAAGTGGCGCTGATTTGTTGATAAACATCTTCGCGCAGCTCAACGCGACCGTCTTCGTGGAGAAGGAGTTCGCTGTCGATTGTTGCCATCCTTGAGGACGCTGGCCTCCTTTGGGGGAAGAGTACTTGGACCTTCGAATAGTGTTCTATCAGATTAAACGCCGCGTCTTTAGCTGGACGGAAAGAGTGTCCACGCCGCGTTTCAGTTGCAAAGAAAATGTCTGGCCCGGCTGGCGCAACATCTCACGCAGTGCAACCAGCTTGAACTCGGCTGCCGGACGGCCGTTCACCAAAACAATCTCGTCGTTCTGCTTGATTCCAGCTTCTTCGGCCGGCGATTGCGCCAGCACGCGGTTGATGCGCACGACCTTGAATGCCGGGCCTTCAGTGACGAGTGAAAGCCCGCTCATGTCATATTCAAAACCGTCTGAGAAGAATTTATTTGGTTCAAGGATCATGCGGCCGCGCGAATAGTCAAAGATAACTTTGAAGTGGCGTAAGACTGCGCTACCGATGTTGCCCGCCTTTCCCTGTTCACCAAACCATCCATTAGAAGGAAATGCGGTAACAAGATGCTCGAGTTTCAATTTGCCAAGTTCGAGCGAGCTGGCACGTCCAATCGGCATGCGCACCTCACCACCTACTCCGCGTCCAAAGGTTGTGATGGTCGGAGGCAGCGATTCCCTCAGATTATGACGCTCGATGAAAGATGGAAGCAAGATAATAGGGAAGTTAGAGCCTGCATCAATGACGAACTCTTCCTCAACCGGTTTGATTCCTGGCAAGGATACTTTGGCTCGGACGTACGGATGGTTGTGATAGAAGGTGAGCGGAAGACTCTCGCCGCTGCCCGAATAGACGAAATCCGCGGGCTCGTACAGCGTTATCTCCTTCTTCTCATAATCCAGCTCTACGACGTACCGCTTGAAGAATTCGGCGCCAAGGATTCCATCCATGGGACGCCCAAGGCTGTTCTCGATTGAGCCAAGGGCCATAGCTGAAAGATCCAAATTTTTGAGTGTCGCCCCGCTGATGTCGAGGGTTACGTCAGGTAGCTCAAGACTTGGGACCTGACCGCCAGCGCCGAAACCGACTGCGCGACCTCCCGTCTTGAGTCCCAGTTGTTCCACTAAAGGAGTATTGATGACTGACAAGTACGCGCCTGTGTCGAGGCCAAAGGATAGAGGTTTGGAGCCGTTGACCCGCACGGAAAGGAAAACCATGTTGCCGTTGAGCTCAAACGGGAACTGTGAAACTTTCCGCGGTGACTGTTGCGCGACACTTGCGAGTTCCAGGCGCGCTAACGGCGCCGCGAGACCAGCAATGAACAACCCGAGAAGGTTGGCTGCGATAATGGGTGGGATTCGACTTCTAAGACTCATAGCTGCGCCAGTTTACTACATTGCTACGCAGGTGCCGCGCTTCAGGAATCGCCCATCGCCGGGTTTGCCCTTATAGTCACCCTTCTCGATCACGACTTTGCCGCGGGATAGAACAGTTTCAACGACGCCTTTAATCTTCCGTCCCTCGTAAGCATTGTAATCGACGTTCATATGGCTGGTTTTGACGCTCAGCATTTGCTCCTTCTCTCCGTCGAAAATGACGATGTCGGCATCTGAGCCTACTGCAATCGTGCCCTTCTTCGGAAACAGTCCAAACATCTTAGCTGCTGCCGTTGATGTTAGTTCCACGAAGCGGTTAAGGCTGATGCGATTCTCGACTACACCGCCGTTGTAAATCAGTGGGACTCGATTCTCGACGCCCGGCGCTCCGTTTGGAATCTTCGTGAAATCATTCAAACCCAGTTCCTTCTGTTCTTTCATGCAGAACGGACAATGATCTGTAGAGATGACTTGCAGATCGTCCATCTTCAGGCCCTTCCAAAGCTCAGTCTGATTCGATTTGTCGCGCAGCGGCGGAGTCATTACATATTTGGCCCCATCAAAACCGGGCTCATCGTAGTTGTCGAGCGAAAGGAAGAGATATTGAGGACAAGTTTCGGCAAAGGCGGGAATGCCACGATCACGCGCTTGTCGCACTTGATTGAGCGCATCTGCGCAAGAGAGATGAACAATGTAAACCGGCGCTTCGGCCATCTCGGCAATTGCAATCGCCCGATGCACACCTTCAGCTTCCGCAACGGTGGGGCGCGTTAAGGCATGATACTTTGGCGCCGTGTGGCCCTTTTCCAGTGCACGCTTGATGATCTCGTTTATAACGATTCCGTTCTCCGCATGCATGCAAATCAAACCGCCGCGTTCGCCCGCGGCCGACATCGCACGAAAGATCGTCGCATCATCCACAAGGAATACGCCGGGGTAGGCCATGAACAACTTAAAGCTGGTCACCCCTTCGTCCATCACTGTGTGCAGCTCTTCAATCTGACTGTCTTCGAGTTCGGTGGTGATTAGATGAAAGCCGTAGTCAATGGCAGTTTTGCCTTCGGCCTTCTTGTGCCAGTTGTCGATACCTTCGATTAATGACTGGCCTTTGTACTGGACGGCAAAATCAATGATGCTGGTGGTGCCGCCATGGGCCGCGGCGATAGTGCCCGTGCGGAAGTCATCCGAAGACTGCGTGCCGCCGAAGGGTAACTCCATATGCGTATGTGGATCGATGCCGCCTGGAATTACCAGCTTGCCGCCGGCGTCAATCACAGTGTCGGCTTCGATGTCGAGTTTTGCGCCAATAACGGAAACCGTTTCGTTCTCGATGAGAATGTCGGCGTTGTAATTATCAGTGGCAGTAACGACGTGGCCATTACGGATTAGGGTCTTCATTTATCTCCACAGACTTTTGATCGTGACTTGACGGTGCCTGTGACTCGTCCTTTGAGTAGGGGAGTCCTTGCTTTGCGCTCCGTTGGGAGCGAGATGTTTATAGCACCGCCTCTCTAATCAACCAAAGCTCCGTGAGGAGTGGAATGTAGCCAAGAGCGGGGGTAAACCGCCCTTCCTGACCATGAGCTGATCAAAGCAGAGCCCAAGATTTCCATTGAAAGGCTTTCAGCGTTGTA
>Ga0114129_10016487_pt1 | contig 10518 bp, 7 predicted proteins | sample RhiMetdeltSRZDD1_FD_80071 | JGI IMG/M metagenome (GOLD analysis project Ga0114129, IMG submission 80071) | Populus rhizosphere microbial communities from Tennessee, USA - Rhizosphere MetaG P. deltoides SRZDD1 (version 2) (version 2) | ecosystem: Host-associated > Plants > Roots > Rhizosphere >... | reverse complement strand
GTCCATCCGCCGGATCGACCGGCCCACCATCGCCGCCGCGCGACCCAGCCACTCCGGCGGCTGGCCGGTCGAATTCAGCACCGTCACGGCCTGGTTGACGTTGGTGCCGAACCGCACCACCGCGGTACGGGCGGCGAACAACTGCCGTTGCAGCCGTGCCAGAGCCTCCCGGTCCTGCGCCGCCGAGAGCACCATCGGCGTACCCCGAGCCGCGGCCAACGCCGCCTCCGCACAAAACCGCGACAACGACATTCCCGCGCTCGCCGCCGCCGCGTCGACCTCGGCACGGTCGGCCGGTGTGAACCGAGGGCTCACCCGCTCGGTCTGCCCCAGCCGAGGCCGGCGCCGCCGAACCCGGCCCGACGCCGGCTCAACCAAGTCTGAGTCGTCCACCGCTCCGGCGTCGTCGACCCCGGTTGCCAGCGGGCCGGTCAGGTCGTCGATCTGCATACGGCAGACCATCACCGGCAGGTGTGGACCACGGTGTGGACCAGGTCGGGCCCCGCCCTCACCGAACACCACAACGGTGGCGCCGATCATCTCGACCGCGCCCGGTCGAAGGCACCAGTCATGCGACCGCGCACGGTCGCCATGAAGTGGTGCCACTAACTATTTCTTGCTCGCCCTGCCACCTATTCGATCATGGCTACCTGCTGGCGGGTAGTTGGCTGACAAACCGGAAGACGATCATGACGGTGGGCGAGGTCGGAGGGCCGGGCGAGACACTGGATGGTGCCTCCGCATGAGCGCTGCCGACCTGGCTCGTTCATGTTCGGCATCGCATCCCGGCAGCCCGACGGGTATCCGCTGACGACGATCGCGATACCAAGCACATCCCGGGCCACCTGGAGGACGTGACCACGGCTGAGAAGGTCACCACCCGGCCCGGCCGCTCGGCCGCCACGCCCTCGGCGTCGCGCACGCGCTCGCGATGGTTATCTTTGGTTCGCTCCCGGCTCCCCAGCACGGCTCCTGCTCCTGAGCCGGCCCGCCTCGGTTCGTGCTCAGAATGGCGCTGCGTCCGTTCCGACCGGTGTCAACGGCCACGACCGAGTGTTCCAGACCTGACCCTGTTCCCTTCCCTTGTTCCCCTTTCCTGGGCCCGGCGCCCGACCGCGTTCCTCGACGTCGACCTGGAATAACGACCGATGCGTTGGGAACAGACCGTGGGCGCCCGGCATCGCAGTCGTCGGCCTAGCCGGAAGTTGGAGCGGAAGCGGAACGCCGGCACGACGTGCAGCTGTCCCAAGACCACAGGTTTGATCGACGACAGGTTCGACGCGATGAGCGACACCTCACGGGTGCACTCGTTGCCAGACTGGCCCGGCGCGCGGGTCCTTGGCACCAGTTGTTCCTGATCTTGTTCCTCCCGGAACAGGTTCCTCAGGCGTTTCCAGACCGTTCCACCGAGCCGATCGAGCTACTCAACAAGCATTTCCTCAGGGCAGGAACGCCAGGTGGAGTCGATGGAACGCGGTGGACCACACGTTCACCAGCCACCGATCACCGCAGACAACCTGACCACGAATGGTCCACCGGGTCTAGTTCCTCGCGTCGTTCCGGACGCGCGGCCATTCCGGACTCCGTCGCTCGATCGACATCGTTTCGTGGAACGGCTCGGCCGATCGATTCACCCGCGGCCGAGGAACAGCTCGCGGATGCAGGCACCGCCTACGAACCGGATCACCTCGGGGACGACACGAGGCCCTGGTCCACGCAAGATCGCAGATGGTGCACGACTCGGTCCACAGATGGCCGGAAGAGTACGGGTCGTCACGCACCCGTCGAATAGGAACACGACATGCAACACACGAAGCCCAGCCAACACGACACCGACGAGATCGCCCCTCCCGTGTGGACCATCGAGGCGGTACGCCGCCTCGGCCTCACGACCACGATCGAAAGCGCCGCATCGATACTCGGCATCGGCCGGACCAAGGCGTACGCCCTGGCCAAGGACGGCGACTTCCCGATCAAGCTCATCCGGATCGGGCGCCGATACCTCGTTCCCACCCAAGCACTCCTCGACCTCCTCGCCGTCGAGCGGAGAGCCGGGTAGGAGGCCGGTAACTGGCCTTCCACACGCGGAGGCCCAGACCGACGAGACGCTCTGGGTGCTCGAGTTGTTCCGCCGCCATACCCACGGCCTTTCGCTGCCCGCCGCGAATCAGACTCCCGTTCCGCGACCAGCCGTCATCGAGCCCGTTCCGGAACGGCCTTCCGTATGCCCAAGGACGGTGCTGCCCGCGTGCCAGTCCCGGACCGGGCCGACCCGAGCGACGGGCGGGACGGGGCCGCCGGGCGTTATCGGAGACCCACGGCGTGACCTGCATCGGCCCTCGGCACTTCACCTACGTCGCGATCAGCGCGCTACCACGGCCCGACCACGGCCAAGAGCGCGCCGACCACCGGCCGCCGCGTTACCATCGCGCCGACGCCCCCGCAACGTCACACCGGCATCGTCAAACGTTGACACAGGACGCGCCCTGACCAGGACAAACTCTCGCCCACACCGATGGCGCGCCAACCACCGCGACATCGGACCTGATCGAATTGCGGCTGGCGGAGCAAGTTGGAGTAACGGCACCCAATCCCGCGGCCGAGCGCGGCCGCGGACCTTGATCCCGGGCTGGACCAGTCCGCGGCGACCGCGAACCAGGTTGGCGTGCGGTTTGACGACCATGCCTTCACCGCCGGCGTCGGTCAGCTCCTGCCACCAGACAGCGCCGGCGGCGGTCGAGTCGGGGTCGGTGGTGTCCACGAGCAGCCTTCGGGTGATCTGGACCAGGTCGGGTGCGGCGGCGGCGAGCCGGTCCGCGACGGTTTAGCCGGAGCTGTCACCGATCAAGTGACACCCATCCGTAACGCATCGTCGACGAGCACCGAGGCCGCGTCGTGCACAAGGTTCTCACGGTCGCGAAGGAGGGCATCGCCGAGACGCGGGCCTGGCGCGAGAGCGACCGCGCCGCGCTGCCTGATCTTGTCTACGCACGATCTTCCAGGAGCGCATCGACGCGGCCTATGACGTCCGGGCCACGGCGATCGGCTTGGACATCTTCACCATGAGGATCGCCGTCGCGCCTGGCACCGTCGACTCCCGGCTCGATCTCGACGCCGAATGCGAGCCGATGGCCCTGCCCTGCGACATCGAGGACAGACTCCGTCGCCTCATGAAAGACCTGAACTTGGTGTTCGGGGCCATCGACTTGAGGGTGACTCCCGAGGGCGAGTTCGTCTTCTTCGAGATAAACCCGCAGGGGCAGTTCCTCTTCGTCGAGATCCGCACGGGACTACCGCTGTCCGCCGCACTGGCCCGCTACCTCCTACGCAACGAGCGCTGAGGGTCAAGTGGGACCCGTGCCCAGCAAGTGCCATCAAAGTGGGTCATGCTTGGGAGTTCCGTGAGCGCCGACACTGGCCAGCGGGGCCAGGCGATCATTGGCCGCATGAACGGTGCAGCGCGTACAGGATGGCCCCGATGCACAAACATGCGTGGCGCACCCGTGTCGCGGTCGCGCCGGTACGGTCTACCCGCCGAATGCTGTTGTCCACGGCCGGCAGCACGGTGCACGCCGGCGTATGAGCACCAACGGAGCACCAAAAATCGGTTACGTGCGGCGGCGGCGAGCTGCGCCAGCCGCGAGGTTATGGCCGCAAGCGCGGGTGCGGACGGATGCGGTCAGTCCTCGATCAGGGTGAGCGCGGGTCTTCTTCGAGGGGTCCGTGACATTCCGCCTTCGATGGCTGTGGGGATAAGAGTGAAGACATGCTTGTTCAGCTCGGCGACGTGGAGGTCGAGATCGCGAGCTATGTCGTTGGGCGTGACCCCTTCGGACCGCATGGCCTGGAAGATCTTGGCCAAGACCTGTGATGTTTCGCGGGGGATGCCGTTGGGTTCCGAGCTGCGGTAGCCCTGGCGAGACAGGTTGACGCAGGCGCTGCGGTATCCCCAGTCGGTGAGCAGGTCAAGTTCGTGTAGGCGGTGGGCCAGGGCCATGGCCGCGACGCGCCAGCGGACCTTGCGCGCCAGGATGTGGTCGATGGTGGCGGCGTGGAGGCGCTGGGCCATGACATCGTCGCGGGGCATGAGGAGCGCGGCCGCGAACCGGTTGGCCTCCTGCTCGGCGTCTGGGCCATGAGGTTCCCGGTGTTCACTGTGCAGGACAAGGTGGCCGAGTTCGTGGGCGCTGTCGAAGCGGATGCGTTCTCCGGACTTGCCGACGTTGAGGACGACCAACGGGCAGTCGCCGCGATAGGTGGAAAACGCGTCTACTGCGGCGCATTCGGCGGCCAGCGAGTACACCCGCACGCCATGCGCCTCAAGCAGGTGGATCATGTTAGGAATGGGTGCCTGGCCCAACCCCCAACGCGCGCGGACCATCTCCGCTGCAGTGTCCGGGTCGGTCTTCGGCAGGTGCGGCACGTCAGGATCGGGCAGCCGGAAGTGTTCGTTGATCCAGTCGTTGAGCAGCACCGCGATCCGGCCCGCGCTTCGGGCGGCGTCACGGTGGTAGGCGGGGGTCTTGCTCAGCGCGCGGAAGCTAATCGCTTCCACCGGGATCTCGTCGATCTCGGCGGCGAAGAAGAAGGACACCGGGAAGCCCAACGCGCGAGAGAGCAGCCGCAGGTTCTCGTCGCCGGGTTGCTGGTGGCCGTTCTCGTACGCGGACAGGCTGCGCACGCTGATGCCGGTCGCCTCGTGGAGCTTTACTAGGGACATGCCCCGGCGCCTTCGTGCCAGGACCAGGCGGCTGGTGGTCAATGCCTCCATCGGTTGATCCGACCGGACGCGGGCTAGCGACGGGCAACGAGGATGTCGATTTCCGGACCGTACTCATCGTCGAAAGCGACCTCGGGCTGCGGCTCGCGAGGCAACGGCGGAAAGAGGATCCGCTCCTGCCAGCGGGAGATGAAGCCACCCGAGCTCTCGACAGGCAGGGACAACTCATAGCGGATCTCGTCGTCCGCGACGTGGTACAGCAGGATCCAGGTGGTGACCGGCCGGCCACCGGCATTGTCCCCGGGCTGTGCTGTCGGCAGGTCGAAGAGCGCGAGCTGGAGGTTTGCCCCGATCGCCTCCATGATCATCGTGCCCTTGTCGTACTTGGTGGACGGCGACACGGCCGGGTCTCCGGCGCGCTCGTCGCCGAGCGCGGGCACGATCGCGTGCTCGCGCTCCGGGCTTACGGCCCGGGCGAGATTGCGCGGGTTGTCGCGACCCCAACCCAGGGCTGCCGTTCCTTCCCTGAGCACCCGGACGGTGCGGAAGTAGCGGACCATGCCACGGGCCATCGATGGGTCGTTGTCGGTGCACTGCCTGGCCTCGGCCTCGCCAGCCTCGACGGCGGCGGTGACGACGCGCGCGGTCAGTCCGAGCTTATCCAGGCGGCGATCCCGGTCGTCACCCTCGTGCACCCGGCAGGCCTGCTCCATGCGCACCTCCTGTTGATCAGGTCTTCACGAAATCCTCCCTCATTCGAGGCCGGAAACCACGAAGGACACGCCCGGCGCGTCGCCGCCTTCCGGCCAGATCGCGCGGGCCGGTGGCGGATAATGGGCTCGGTTACGGGAGCCGACCACGGCTTCCCGCCCGCGACGCAGGCGGCTGGCGCTTGGGCGGGACGGCTTGGTCGGGTGGACAGCCGCTCCGGTGGCGCACAGGGCTCGTCGTCCCGGGTCCCGCGACCCAAACCCCCGACAGACAGCCAGCGGAGGCCGCGCAAGAGTGACGACGAAGGGGCCCATCGACCTGCTGCGGGGTGCGTTGCGCGACCTGGATGAGGGAATCGAGTTCCGCGCGGGCGTTGCCACCTCTACTCATACGGTCGTGGTGGTGGACGGGCTGGAACGCAACGGCGTTCCCGCTGCGCTCGGCCGCTACCTGGTTGGGGCCCTGGCCGGCGCGGTAGGGCTGGACGCCCGGTTGTCAGACCAGCTGCTGGCACGAGGGGTCGACCGGCGCGCCGAGGTCGGCCGCACGGTTGCGTCCTTGGTAGGCAAGACGAACGACTTCACAACCCAGGCTGAAATACGGTTTCGTGACACGCGCCGAAACGCGTGGATCGGTGAGGGCGTGGGCCACGCGCTTCTGATGCTGACCGCCCAGCACGAGACGTCCAGTGTGAATGGTCTGGTCTGTACGCTGTCCGAGGTCCACCAGACGCCCACCCGCCAGGGCCTGGACTCGGTAAGCACTTACGTGCAGGCGGGCGTCCTCGGCGTCGCGATCGGCGAGAGCAAGACAACCCTCGCGAATCCCAGTGGCCAGCTGAGTGACGCGATCGGCGTGTTCGCCGAGGTCGAGGAGGGCATACACGGGCCAGATCTTCGGGCACGGCTGGCGGCGTTCCGGGGGATCCTGCCGACAGAGCTCATGGACCAGGTCACCGACGCGCTGTGGTCCACAAACGCCTCCTACCTACCAATGATCGTTCACGAGGACGAATTCGACTTCATGAGCGACCGGCCGAGCATGGCCCGGCTCGCTCAGCCGCGTGAACGACGGCGCGTGATCGTCGTACGCCTGGCAAGTTTCAACGCCTTCTTCGACGACGTCGCCGACGCGATGCGCGCCGCCGTCGAGGAGGTGGTGAGCTGATGTTCAACCGCGGCATCGAGACCCTGTTGCAGTCGCTGCCAACCATCTCCGGACTCACCCTGGCGGACATCCGCCGCATGCTCACCCGCGCCTGGCTGGAGGCAACCGACACACGCCTCGGGGCTGACACGGAAGCCACCGCAGGCCTTGCCGGCGACCTGCGCCGGCTGGCGACCGCGCTCGAGGTGCATGCGATCCTTCGCCTCGAGACCGATGCCGCCGTTCGGGCCTGCGCGTTCGTCGCGGCCGAGTCCTTGATGATCGCGCACGAGCTAGCCCCGTCGGCCGAACGCGAGACGCGCTACGGGCTGTTCGGTACGGTACGCCGCTTCGAGCAGGTCGAAGCCGGGTTGCTCTACCTGATCGCGGGCTACGACGCGAACGCCGCCCTCACCGCCGCCGATCTCGGCGACCCGCCCGGCGTTGACCCGGAGGAACCTGTCGCGGAGTGGGCCCTTGGCATGATCGTCGGCCTGTTGCGCCTGGTCCCGGTCGACCGGACGTCGCCGCCACCCGAACCAGGTCCGGACGCCCTGCTCAGGTCGACCGTCCGCCACGAGCTGTGGCGGCGGACCGGGACACACGTCGCCGACCACGTCGACTGGCTCACGTATCGAGCCGATGTGGACCCTGCCGCAGGTGATGCGCTGCGCACCCTGGCCGAGCAGCTTGAGCACCGCACGGACGACACCCGGTCGGCGGCCACCCACCCCGACCTGCACCACCTGCTGCTGCTCCTGGCCGCAGCCTGCAACGGGACGTCCGCGCGATCGTTGCGCTGGGTTCCGCCGCCGCCCGATGACGCGGCAGGCCGGTTCGTGGCCTACCAGAGCGGGCGCGCGCCGGCCCGGCCCCTGCTGTGGCCGGCAGCCGAGGAGTACGCCCGGACGGCGCTGCCGGGGCCGCACGCGCATGCCGTGGTCGCGGTCCCGACCGGATCCGGGAAGTCCTCGGTCGCCGAGCTGGCGGTGGCCCAGGCCCTGCACCGGGGCTGGGTCCTGTACCTCGCGCCGACCAACGCGCTGGTCGGCCAGATCCGCAGGCACGCCGCCGAGGTGTTCGGGGCCGACACCGTCCGGGAGTTCATCGGCGGGGCCGAGTACACCCAGCTTGCCGGCGAGTCCCTCGCCGCGATCGACGACCGCCAGGTCCTGGTCATGACGCCAGAGAAGTGCTCTCTCGCCCTGCGCCAGAACCCCGAGGCATTCGCTCGCCTCGCCCTGTGCGTGCTCGACGAGGCTCACCTGCTTGGCGAACGCAACGGGCGCGGCGTGATCGCCGAGCTCGTCCTCGCGGAGATCATGCACCGGGCTCCCCGGGCACGGCTGCTGCTGATGTCCGCCCTGGTCGCCAACCCACACAACCTGCGGGAGTGGCTGCAGTCCGCCACGCAGGCACCGGCAGTAGTCATCGACGAGCCGTGGCGCCCGACACGAACGCTTCGGGCCATCGCGGGCATCGATCACGCCCGGGGCAACGCTGCCGCCAACGCCGCATACCGGCGGCTATCCACAATGGGGCCGCACCGGGTGAACCAGAAGTTCGAGACCCCGGTCGCGCTGCTCGCCGGGCTCCAGGGTGCCTGGACGAGCACCGAGACGAGCGACTACCAGCTCATCCCGACCGACATCCAGGTACCGTCGTCGGTCAATCGTCAGCAGCGCGTCAGCTTCGACGGCTACTGCACGCCCGCCACGTGGGCAATCGTCCAGCGCCTGGGCGAACGCGGCGACAAGGTACTTGCTTTCCTACCTCGAAGCCGCCACGACAGCTTCCTGGCCGCGAACAGCATGCCAGGCTTCGGCGAGATCCCGCTCGGCGAGGACGTCGAGGCGCTCCTGCTCCTGGCGGACCTGGAGCTGGGTGTCGAGTCGGCCCTGCGCCCGATCCTGTCCAAGCGTGTAGCGGTGCACACCAGTGCCCTCCTCCGCGAGGAGCAGCGCGCCAGCGAGATCGCCTTCGACCGGGAAATCGCCGTCGCGATGTTCGCGACCGGCACCATGGCCCAGGGACTGAACCTGCCGGCCACCGCCGTGGTGGTCGGCGGCACCGACATCGGCTACGACCAGGCCGACCCCCAGCAGAGAAGGGACCGGACCCGAACCCAGCTACTCAACGCCATCGGGCGAGCAGGTCGCGCCCACGTCGCACCACGATCACTCGCCGTCGTCGTACCCAACAAGGCCGTCATCCTCAGCTCTGCCGCCGACGCGGCGAGAGCAGTACAGCGCGCCGAGTTCCTGCGCGACGAGGATGCCTCGGCCGCCCTCGCCAGCACCCTCGACGGGCTAGTCAGAGACGCGCTCAGTGGCGCCCTCGGCATCGAGACCATGACCAACGCCGAGCAGACGGCATTCGCCTTCCTATCGTTCGCCAGCGACCAAGGCGACGGACCCGGCGTAATCGGCAAGACCTGGGCCGCACATCGGGCACAGGCGCAACCATCGGCAGCAGCCATCGCGGGCGCCATCACGGCCGCCGGAAGCGACCTGTTGCACCAGGCTGGCGCGCCCTCCTGGGTAGCGCTTGCCGCGCACCAGTCGGGCATCCCACTCCCCGAGACTGTCCGGCTCTACGATGGCCTGCGCACGCACCTAGCCAGCCAGGACGTATCGGACACCATCCCGCAGTGGGCCGCCCTGCTGGTTGACCTGCTCAAACCACTAACAGTCAGCCAGCTGCAGCGGATCCTCCCCGAGGATCCCTACGGGACGAGCCGACTCGCCGGCATCTACCAGCCTGACCAGCGCTCGCGTGACGACGCCTGGGTCGCCTACCTGGAAGCACTTCAGGGATGGATGTCCGGACAGCCACTCATCGCGGTGGCGCGCTCGGTGCACCCCAGGCCGATCGACGGCAACCACAAGCGCGGCCCGCGGGACCCGATCCCACGAGTCATAGCCATAGTCGGAGACGGCTACCGCTTCGGCCTGGCGCTCGTCGCGGGCTGCCTAGGCGCGATCACAGCAGTAGGGCGCGAGCACGAGCCGGACGGTCCCTGGGACCTGCCCGCCGACAGCGCGCGGTCACTGAACCTGCTCCCGCTGGCCGTCCGATCCGGCGCCGACTCCCCCGACGTCATCGCCTGGATGCGGGCGGGCGTGCACACCCGTGCCGCCGCGCACCTGTTGAGCACCATCTTCCCCGCGCCGCCCGGGCTGTCAGATGATGAGCTGCAGCGATGGGCGTTCGGCAGGCTCATGGAGCTATCTGAGGGTGCGATCGTAGGGATCACCGACGATGCCCAGGACAAGATCATCAGGGCGATACGCATCGCGAGGGACACACGCTAGATTCACCGAGCCGCCACGCGTTGTGGGCGTCGAGGTGGTCTGCGCGCAGGCCGACGATGGCCGCCTCCCGCGGTTCCCCATTGCTGCTATTAGATTGGGACCGCCTTGCTGCCGACCCCGAAGCTGAGGGCCACAACGCCGGCGATCTCGCCATTGGGTGGGTCAGCAGCGGGATCAGTCCGCAACGGGGCTTCGGATCTGCATGGGCAGGCCGCTCCAGGCCACGGGGGCGGTATCAGTCCGCGACGGATTTTCGGATCTGCTGGGAAGGGCCTACGGCTGGTCGATCGGGCGGTGAGCACGCCGAGCAGCCCGGTCGGGTCCAGCACCCGGCGGACGACCGGCTGCGGCTGGCTGGCCCAAACCTGGTGTCCGGCGTCGATGGCGGCGTTGTACGCGACGAGCGCGCTGGTTTCGGCGCAGTCCAGGAAGGTGACTATGCAAGGTCGATATTGACCTGGGAGGCCTGCTCGCGCAATTTTGGCCGCGGATCAGAGACGCCGTGCGCGCCGGGCTCTGGCGATCACGTTCCTGATCATGGACTTGGTAACGTCGTGACGGTTTTGCGCACGGAACCACTCGTGTATACGTTCCACGCCCCAGCCGGAGTTCCGCACCATAGCGATG
>Ga0114129_10016486_pt1 | contig 10518 bp, 12 predicted proteins | sample RhiMetdeltSRZDD1_FD_80071 | JGI IMG/M metagenome (GOLD analysis project Ga0114129, IMG submission 80071) | Populus rhizosphere microbial communities from Tennessee, USA - Rhizosphere MetaG P. deltoides SRZDD1 (version 2) (version 2) | ecosystem: Host-associated > Plants > Roots > Rhizosphere >... | reverse complement strand
TCCTCGTCATCCTCTACGGAGCCCCTTTGCGACTCCGAGTCGCCCTTCTCAGCTTCCTGAGCAGCGACGACCGTGGCCTCCACCTCTTCAGGCGGACGACCGGTGGCAGCAGCCAACGAACGGACTGCGGCCAGGCTTGTCTGCGGATAGGCCCCCTGCGCCGTGACGGTCACGTCGAAGAGGTTCCCCACGCTTCGGATCGTTCGCATGATGTTGCCGTCGTCGTCCGAGGCGAACTCGTCGCCATTCTCAGCGACCGTGAATGCGAATGATCCTTGGTTGATATCGCCCCGCTCGAGGGCGGTGCGAAGGTCTTTGGCCCAGGTGTAGTTGCCTACCTGGGCGTCGATGAGAAGGCCGGTGTCGTCCGATGAGAGATGAAGAGTGTTGTTCTTCGTCCTGGCGGCCACATATCGGGTGTCGTGGTCCCACGTCAGATGCACGTCGGGATCCGTTGTGAGCACTTCATCGAAGGCCCCCGGGGCGATCTGCTCGCGGAATCCGCCCAAATCGTGTGAGGTTTGGTTGTAGACGGCCGCATAACCCCTGAGCGTGAATCCCTCATCCTTACGGCCTGAATGCCGAATCTCGAGGCCCTCGAGCCCCAGGACGCGGATTTCGCGGTCTTGATCAGTCATCTGTGGCTCCCTGTGACGTGACGAGGTTCGGTGCCCCGCCAACCGGTGTTTGCAACAGTTCGTCCCCACCCTCTATCGGGGGCAGGTTCTCATTGGCCCGGATCTCATTCGGTGTCGCCCATCCACCCTGGCGTGCGTCCTTGTAGGCCGCGAAGCGGGTAGTCATGGATGGTTTCAGCACCGCAGCAGTTAGGAACTCCGGGAAGAGGTCGCTGGTCGAAGGAAAGAGGTCAGGGTCGCGCTGCACGGCCATCTCGATCCGCCGAAGGCGCGGGCCCAGGTCGGCCTGAAGGAACCGCTGGAAATCCTGGTCTGCTGAGACCACAAGACCGCCGCCACCACCGGGGGCGATCCCCAGCATGCCCGGGGTCAGCCGACAGATGCGACACACTTCCTCGGCGGAGAAACGCTGGCTCTCGATGTATTGAGCGTCTCGCATCGACAATCCGGTGGGGATCCACCCCGCTCCGTTGCCCAACATCCCCGGTCGGTGAGAGTTAGCCAGCCCTCCGTGGCGCTGGTCCCACTCAGCCGCGAAACGGTCGAGGTCTTCCTGGTTGGCGGGGCCGGGGATCGTGATGAACCCTGGGAGTGCCGTTCCGTTGGAGTAGAACCGTGACTGGTAGTCCCGAGCCGCCAGGGCTGCACCAATGGTCTCTCGGTGGAGGGAGATGGGCGACACACCGAGATCGGCACCCGGGGTGACCGTCCAGCCTCTGATATGAAGGATCTGAGATGCGGGAACACGCTCCGACTGTCCCCTGCGCCGCACCTCGTAATATTTCAGCCCGTTCTGGTCCCGCTTGACCAAGATCTGCGAAGGGTCGATGAGGATTAGTTGGATATCCCCCTCATCCCGCACGGGTCGGCGGGCAAGCGCTTTCCAGATGAAGGCGTTCCCGGTGGTCTCGATAGAGCCGGCGGCGTCCTGCCAGAAGTCATAGGCAGACTGGTCGTCATTGGGGGCTTCTTTCAGGCGGAACCATTGCCATGAATCCCGTGCTTCGGCCTGTTCGGGCTTCTCACCCCGGTAGACCTTCAGCGGCATCATGCCGATGGTCTCGGAGATCATCTTGATGGCCGCGCCGGCTGTGGATAACCCCAGCGTGCTCGAGACATCCACGAACGGTCCTGCGGTACTGAAGTACGGGCCCCGCTGGGGAATCGTCCAGCCATCGGACAACCAGTCACGTTTCTCGGCCGTATCAGCCTTCTTACGCCGGAACAGCCCCATCAGAGCGCCCAGAAGTTCGTAGCGGCACCATCAGCAGCGGTCTGCACACCCATAGCGAGTGCGACTAACGCTGCGACGGGCCGACGGGTGCGCGGGTCTTTGGCGAGCCTCCATCCGCGCTGGTCTTCCTTGACCACCCCAGCTAGGACGTGGGCGCGGAATACCTTATCTGCGTGTGGATAATGGAGCTCTTGACGCTCGATCAGCCTCCAAAGGGTCGCGGAGGCCTTACCCATACGCTCTGCGGTCTGCGGGAACTCCAACATGAGCAGACCTTCCTTCTCGAGCATCTCGGCCGAGCGAGGGAACATCCGTGGATCGAAGGCGCATGACGCCACCTTGAAGTCCTTGCGGATAGCTCGCACCTCGTCTTCAACCGCCTCGAGGTCTGGATCCATCAGAATCCGTGCCTCAGCGACGAAATAGCCGTCTGTCTTGCCAACAATCACCACTGCGGAGGGCTCACCGATGTTTCCGATGTCCACACCCAGCCAGACGTTGCTCCCCGGCTCAGGCCTGCCCTCAGGCAGCGCATCCCAGGTCGGCGGGTCGATCCACGGTTCCTCACCCTCGGTCCAGATCCCGCAGGCGAATCGGAGGAATTGCCACGGCGTTTCCTCTTCAGACTCGAAACGCTCCCTTAGAGCGTCCTCGGTCTGCCATGGAGCGGGGTTTGCGGTCTTCACGACCGCCATATCCGAGGTCTTGTCTTCTGGCTTCAGGCACCACTCATGAAAGGCTCGAGTCGGGGTCCGCAGGTAGTTGTGCGTGCCCTCACGCTTGAGGCCTGGTGTCTCATGGGCCTTCTGCCTCATCCGCCCCAATGGGGAGTCAAACGTCGCGCCGGCCGTCGAGATGGTGATGATCTGTCCGTTTCGGGGTGTTAGGCCGTCTCGGAGCACACCGTAGAGGTCGGCGGTCTTATGGCGGTGGAGTTCGTCCACGATAGCCAGCGTTGGGATGGTCCCGTCTGCCGTGTCCTCGTCTGAGGCCAGCACCCGGATCCGCCCCTCGTCCAGCTGCGAGAGGATCGACCGCATCTGAACCCGCATCACCCGCTGGAGAGAAGCCGATTGGCGGATGAACATGCGGCACTGGCGCAGGATGATCTCTGCCTGCTCCCTCGAGGCAGCCACCATGATGCACTCAGCGTTCGGGGTGACCAGCAGGTGGTACAGGGCCAGGGCCGCTAGGAGGGTGGTCTTCCCGTTCTTCTTCGGGATGATGATGATGAGCTCGGTGACCCCATCGAAGTAGTCCCAGACGATTGTCTGCTGGTAGTCATGGAGCTTGAAAGGGCTGCCATCCTCGACCCTAAGCTCTGAACAGAAGGCCTCGAAGCTAGCTAGTAGCGCCTTGACGGCGTTGCGCGAGTTCGTCGATGTGCGAGGTCGGTCCTGGGTGAGCATCGGCCTCCTTGTTCATCTCGTCCAGCAGGATCCGGCAGGCCCCGACATGGATGGATTTGTCCCCCAGGGCGGCCCTCTGAACGAGATCCAGCACCTGTTCGCGGGTCATGCGGGAAAAAACGGGCTGGCGCGCGCCGCTGGCTGGGACTGAGTCTTGCTGCGGCGAACCGGTCGCCCCTCCCCCCCCCTCAGGATTTTCGTTTTGCTTCTCGTCTCGTCTTGATGTCGTGGCACGAGGCACAGAGCGCCTGCTCGTTGTCTGGGTCATCTGTTCCACCTCGCGCCTTGTTGAGGATGTGATCCCGCACCGTGCTTGGCCTAGGGCATGGGCCTTGGTGTAGACCACACCAGCCTGAGCACTGACAGACTGGGTGCTTGGCTAGTAGGGCTGCCCTTAGCCGGCGGTGCTCGGCTCCGTAGCCACGCTGCGAGGCTGAGAGGGTGGGGGCCCACCTACCCTGGTGAGCATGGCGTCGGCATCTGGAGCCGGGGCCCTCGAAAATCTCACCGCCGATGATGCAGGTTTTACTGGGCAAAGGGGGTTTTTCTTTTCTCAGGCTGCGATGTCATCCTTGACCCTGACCTTCTGCCAGTCTGAGTTAGGGAATGTCTCTATTGCCCCACCACTGAATGTGACCTGCCATTCCACTAGGTAATCCCCTGGTGTATCGGTGTTAGCAGCGAGGGGGGTGTAGCTCACCTTCCCTGTAGCAGCATCGGTGATCGTGGCAGCAGCGTTGACCTTGACTGCTGCGTCTCCTGGGCCCCACATCATGAACTTCACTGAGGCACCAGTCAGTACGACCGGAGCACCGAGGCCATCGAAGAGTTGCTCCGCGATAGCAGGGGCTGTGTCACCCTGTTTCCAGTAGAAGTCAGGGGCCTTACGCTGCCAGCGGGTACGGCTCACTATGCTCCAGTCACGGTGCCCGTGAACAAACCCGATGCACCCGTGGTGATCGTGAAGGTGTTACCCGTAGTGATGGTCTGAGCACCGCAGTCGATATAGCCGATGAGGGGTTTGATCGGTGGGCCTACCGTCACCGTGTCGTCATGGAGTACGGCGTACTGGAAGACCAAGGATCCACCTGAGGCCGTCCATGTCACCGTGGTGTCATCCATGTCGAAAGTCGTAATCCCACCAGCGGCTGTGTAAACGACCGTCTTGCCGGCGATGGCGATCCCGTTAGCCGTGTAGCCGTTGGCCGTGCCGAGCTCGTTCGTGGCGTTGGCGAACGCTTCATCGGTATCCACGTTCGGCGTATAGGTCGCCGTGTGCAAGGTGAAGCGCAGCGAGTTCGTGAGATAGTCGGTCATGCCGACGTCGCCAGAGGCTTCACCACCGAGAACGTTGGCGGCAAACTTGCCGTAGAGTTGGAACGTTGACATCTAGACCTCCTGTAACGAGTTCTCAGCTGCACCGATACGGACCGCTCGAGGAGCGCCTACCAGTTCCTCGGAATCCGCATCATGTCCCACTAGGGATAGTGCTCGGATAGCCGCTGCGAGTTCCCTTGATTCATTGTCGTCTCCGGCTAGTGGGCCCTTGCGAGTCGGTCCCCTGACCGGCGTAGCCGGAGGGATAGAACCGACGAGGACGATATCGGTAGCGCCGGTCCATGTGATCGCACCGGAGACAAGCACTATGACGGTCTTGAGTCCAACGGTCTGGCCGGTCCACAGGATCGCACCCTGTGTGGGGGTGATCTGGGTTACTAGGCCGACCTGTTGCCCCGACCAGGTGACTGCGCCGGCTGTGACGCCTAGCGATGTCTTGAGGCCAAGAGCAGATCCCGTCCAGGTAACGGCTCCTGCGGTGATCCCAAGGCTTGTCTTGAGCCCCAGGGCCTGACCTGTCCAGGTGATAGCACCGGGGACATCGACGACGATGGTCGTGCCACCAGTACCAACCAGGACGATATCGGTAGCGCCCTGCCAGGTGACGTTCCCTGCGGTAACACCGATGCTGGTCTTCAGCCCGACCGATTGACCGTTCCATGTGACGGCCCCGGCAGTCGGAGTGATCGTCGTCACCAACCCGACCGTTTGACCAGTCCATGTAACCGCTCCTGCGGTCACACCGATCTTGGTAGTGAGGCCAATGGTCTGGCCTGTCCAGGTCACCGCTCCCGTTGTGGGAGTGATAGTGGTGACCAGAGAAACGCTTTGACCCGTCCAGGTGATATTGCCAGCTACATCGACGTTGATGGTGACATTGCCGCCAGCAACGACGGTCTCGTCACGACGCTGGAATGGAAGTAGGGGGCCAGGTCCCGGAAGGTTGAGAGGGAAGGGCATTTCCTACCCTTCTCTACTTAGTTATCGGCCGAGATATAGGCGTAGTTCGTAGAGAACGAGCCAGCAACCGAGAGTGTCTTCTGGATCGTGATGTCCTTATTCACCGTGGCATCCACGGACGTAGACGTGGTAGACGTCGAGCCGAACACCACAGAGATGCTCGACCCCGCCGTACCGACCGCGCCTGCCGCCGTGAAGGTGCCGGCACAGGTCACACCCGAGTTCGCACCAGCTGCTCCGATCGTGCGGAAAATTAGCTTGAACTCGAGCCACCAAGGGATGTTGGTGAGGTTGATGACAACGGTCTGCGCGCCGGATGCGCCGAGGGCAATCCCACCGGAACCACCGTAGAAGGGCGAAATGGTGAGGGTACCTGATGCACCCGTGGACATGAACCCGCCAGCCTTGACGGTGTAGATCTTGCCTGCCTTCGGATCGTTGGCGAAGATAGGCGTGTATTGCGGCCCCGACCACAGGTCCACCGCTGTCGTTGCTGTATTGGCCGATAGCGGCGCAGTAACGGGCGGGTCGATGTATGGACCCTCGTTGAGATACTGTCGGGCCATGTTGTCTCCTAGATCGGTGACTTGTGTTGGATGGGCTGAATGAGCGGAATCGGCTCAAACACCCAGACGGGCTCAGCCGTTGCAACGGCGGGAGCGGATTGAATCTGCGCCGCCTCGAGCTCCGGGCTAAAGAAGCCGAGAACGGGACCGGGCATCAGGCCACCTTCCTAATCGACCAGTCGATCACCCGGTCTGTACCCGCGATCTTGGTCAGAGTGAACGTCCAGCCGTTCAACAGGATGAATGATGGACTCACCCAGTTATCTTCGGTGCCCTGCGCGTTCGAGATGTCCTGGGAGAAGAACACGCGCTGCGTGCTGCCCGAGCCGACCTTTTCGTATGCCTTGAACCGGAATACGTCAGCATCGGCGAGGGTGTTGAGGTCGAGGAAGACCTGATACACACCCGCTGACGCTTGCGCACCGACCGTCGTGGTGTCCGAGGGCAGGTCGTGTTCCGTGGTGGTCACCGTCTGCGTGTTCGCGAACGCCTCAGTGATCGCCATCAATACACTCCATAGATGACGTATGCCTTCGCCTCGGCCGCACCGGAGAACTGTGTTCGTAGATGCAATGTGGTTCCGGTTGGGATGTAGCAGTATCGTCCACCGCTCATGGGCATCGAGGACTCAGCGGTATTCGTCTCAAACATGAAGTCCTCCAAGCCATTGATAACCGTGCTGGCCCCTGAGCAGATATCCGCCGTCTCTATGCCAGCAAGCAAGGTCGTATCGGTGTTACCACCCATCATCGGTTGGACGAATCCCCACTCGCGTGCCGTGGTGCCAATTGATGTGATCGTTCCTTCGGATGTCGTCCCGGGCGTCACATAGGTACCGCTTGAATTGGCTGTATCAGCACCCACCGCCTCCACAGCGGTCCCGGTCCAATGGTTCACACGGCCCCCGCCGTAGAGTGCCATCATGCAGCGAACCCCCGTACTGATTCGCACAGATCTGTGAGTAGCCGAAATGCGAGTGCCTGATGGGATATAGAGCGGGAATCCGTACAGTCGGAATGTATCTGATGCAGTAGCACCCGGAGCCGCTACCCATCCGGCGAGCAGATCCGGGATGATGGTGATTTCATTCCCCGCAGTTCCAACCTTGATATTGACCAATGAATCTGAGTCAGTCGCCGCCGCCGAGTTGGTATGGAACCATATCTCGACCCAATCGGTATCGAAGGAAGTAGAAGCGAATAACTCAGTCTCGGTCGCAGGTTCTACATTCGTTGTGCCATCCGATGTAAGCGTGGTTCCCCATGTCAACAATGGCCGACCACTGAAGTTCGCCTCACGGCGAACACCCTTGGTCTTTGGCAAGAGCAATGGCATCAGGGCACCTCGACCAGGACCGTATTATTGACACCATCAAATCCCAGATTCGTCATCGTGGTTCCGCTCGGCATCGTGAATCCATCTCCAACCGCCAGCGCCACGGGATGACCCGGCGTGTTCGGCCCGCCGATCAGGATCTCGGTGGGAGCGATGGTCGTGAAGTCAGGAGCTCGGCGAAACAGCAAAGCCCCGTTCGGCCAGCCGGTCGGATAGTTCAATTCGTACGGCGTGGCTGCGCGAGCTCGGTTCTCGAGGTAGAGATACTTCCCTGTTCCATCCGGGATCCGATAGATGAGGGAACTCGCAGTATCGGCCGGCGTGATGGTCAGGGTCGAAGTCTGAGTGACCGTGACCACCTGAGACGGTGGAATCCATCCCATCTGCAACCGCTGGAGGTTCGAGAATAAGGTGTTGTTGCAACACCCCATCACACTGAACCCGTCGCCGCGTGCAACTACCGTGCAGGTATTGGACAGTGTTACGAGGTTGCCAAGCGCGTCAGTGCAGCGAAGAAGATTGGCGTGATCTAGGCCGAAGTTGTGGCCGAACTCATGGCTGAACAGATGCCGACTCTGACATGCCCCCGTCGCTTCCACACAGCCTTCCGGCGTGAGCCCGATCCACACGCGGGTTCCTGGTTGTTCTCCAGTACCCGCGATGTGGCAACCATCGTTGTAGGGGAAGATGTAAGCGCGGTTCGTATAGGTTGCGAGGTTCACCCCTGATGCTGTCGCCGCTGCATCTGCCTGTGATGAGATCGCATTCAGCGAGCAGCTTGTGGTGGTTTCGGCTATCGGGAGCCATCCGAATACATCGGCCGACACTGACACTTGCCCCCACGTGGATTCACGATAGAACCCCACCACGTTCTGCTCGGCGGTGTTGTATTGCTGAGAGATGAACCCGGTACTCCACGGTTGGCGGATGTCGTCAGAGAAGTTGACCAGCATCACGGCGATCCGCTTACCAGATGGCGGAGGTGTAGTAGTGGGTGGGGGTGTAGTCGTTGGGCAGGGTGGCTTGTGTGGAACGCCGCATTTGGGAGCCGCATCGGCTGGGATACACGCCGGAAGGATGAGGAGTATTACGACGATCAGGCGTTTCACAGAGCAGCCACCCTTGCCACAAGGGCAGCCTGGTTCCAGGAATTAAGGAAGTCGGCGTGCATCGTGAACCACTCACCCGATGCGAGGGTCACTCCGGAGGTCGCATCCACGATGGGGTAGCGAAGACGGAAGATCAATTGCGGCATTCGAACATAGCCGGCAGGACAGACGCCTCGATTGGAATAGACCACATCCGTGCGCTCGAGGCCGGCCTGGTCCCAACAATCAGGGAATAGCACGTGGATTTGGAGTGTGCCGGGGCCAGTTGTTCCGGTGCAGTCGGGGAGGTAGTTCTTGCCCGAGATGCCACTACCACTACCGCACCCGAAGTAGACGACCCTGGTGGACTGGGGGGCTGTTGCGTGAGCGTCCCCGGCGACCATCTCGAGGCCGGCTGGGAAGGGGACGGGCTGGGGCAGGCTTGTGAACTTGTCGTAGTAGTAGGCCGTCGCTGATGCGCGGACCGGGACGCCGTTGAGATACAGCGTCGGTGCCCAATAGGCGGCTGTGTCTGCCGAGCTCGCGCAGGAGGTCGGTTGGCCTATCAGGCTGTTGTAGGTCGAGAAGGCGTCAGTCGTGCGGTTACCGAAGAAGTCGTGGGAATGGGATGCCCCCGGCTGCCCGGGGAAGACGATCGGGTCGTCCATTAGGGTGCGGGTGTAGCCGCAGTTGATCTTGAACGAGGATGCACTGGCCGGAAGTACCACCAGCACGACGGCCATGAACACAGCAACCGCAAGGGCTTTCCTCATGGGCTCTCCTGGGGTGATTCGGGGCGCAGAGACAAAACGGCCCCGGGCCGAGGCCATAGATTTAGAGACAAAAACGTCCCGGCCCCGCAGCTACTTTGACACGCCTAAAATGGATTGTCAACCCGTCTAAACGGACGGGTTCAGGGCTACGTTGTAGCGAGGGAGTAGGTGCTGGATTAGTTCAGCCTCTCTTATGGCCGCCATGCGGCGGGAGATTTGGGGCTCCCATACGGCCCGATCTACTTCATCCCACCAGGACTTATCCGCCGCATGTTGTCGCATCCGATAGTTACCATTCTTGGTCCGGCCGACATAGAGGACGCTTTCATCGTCGGCCAGGAGCACATACACCATCCATGGGCCATCTTCGACATGGTGGGTCATCACAAATGAGCGACCGGCATCGATTGCGACCTCGGTACGGCCTGGGAGCGAGCCCGCCCATACCGGCTGGATATCCCGGCGCTTCTTCTGGCGGTCGGACCTCACGGCCCACTCTGACACGTCAAAACAGGCGTGTCAAGGAGATTGCGCGAGCCTCTATCAACCCACCCAGAGCTTGTAGGCAATCAATACTTGGCCTGTGGCAATGAGCAGGAACAAGGGCGTAGCGCCACCATTCGGTGTTCCACGGCCCCATACGCCTATCCATTTGCCTCTCCAAGCTCCGTCTGTCCAGCTATCTCTTTCTCAAGCTGCCTCAGCCGGCGTAGCTTCTCCTGGAACTCAGGATCTTGTTCTGCCCAGGCTTCTACAATGATGTCGCTGGCCTGCTCGAGGATGGGTTGGATCCTACTGAGGGGCCATGCGGCCATGCGTACTCGCCAGCGCATCCTCTTGTGCATCCCCGATGTGGCTACGTCACCAGTGGGGTCTCCGAGGGGGGCACCGGGGCGGTTGATGCTGGTTCCGTCACCGTTGTTGGTCTTTCGGAAGGCAGCATCGTAGAGGTCGGCATAGGCATCACCTACGTGTTGGGCTAGGTCGGCTAGTTCACTAGCGGTCCTTACGATCCTGGTCATCTCAGCTGCTACAGCCTCAGGAACGGGCATTGCGGGCCTGCGGGTCATTCTTTCTCCCCGGCTAGGGCGTTGCGGGCGATGGCTCTGCACTGCTCGAAGCCGTTGTACGGACCCGCCGCTATCTGTTCCAGCGCCGCCGTCAGCCGCTCGACCTC
>Ga0114129_10016485_pt1 | contig 10518 bp, 10 predicted proteins | sample RhiMetdeltSRZDD1_FD_80071 | JGI IMG/M metagenome (GOLD analysis project Ga0114129, IMG submission 80071) | Populus rhizosphere microbial communities from Tennessee, USA - Rhizosphere MetaG P. deltoides SRZDD1 (version 2) (version 2) | ecosystem: Host-associated > Plants > Roots > Rhizosphere >... | reverse complement strand
CCGAAGTTGTAGCTGCCGAAGCGGTCGAACACTACGCCGCCCATCCAGGCGCCGAAGAACGAGCCCACCTGGTGGCTCAGGAACACCACCCCATAAAGCGTGTTGAAGTGCGTCAGGCCGAACACGCGGCCGATGATGCCGGTGACGAGCGGCGCGACGCCGAGCCAGAGGAATCCCATCGCCGCAGCGAACACCAGGGTCGACGCGGCGCTTACCGGCACAAGCAGGAACACCACGATGAACAGCGTGCGCAGCAGGTAGATGAGCGCGAGCAGGTGCTTCTGGCTGTAGCGCGCGCCGAGCAGGCCGAACATGTAGGTGCCGATGGTGTTGAACAGGCCGATCAGCGCGAGCGCGCTCGCGCCCACGCCGGGCGCCACGCCGCAGAGCGCGAGATAGCTCGGCAGGTGCGTGGTGATGAACACGAGCTGGAAGCCGCAGGCGAAGAACGCGAGCGTCATGAAGAGGTAGCCGCGGTGCGCGATCGCCTCACGAAGTGCTTCCCCCAGCTTGAGATTGGCTTGGGGCGACGACCCGGCGGAAACCGCAGGCTCTCGTATCGCGAGGGAGAGGACCGCCATCGACGCGGCGATGGCGGCGTAGCCGACCAGCGCGGCCTGCCAGCCGAAGCCGTCGATCAGATGCTGGCCGACCGGGGCGAGCACCAGGGTACCGAGCGACCCGGCGGCGGCGACCAGCCCCACGGTCTGGCTGCGCTTCTCGGGCGGGGTGGCGCGCGACACCGTGCCGATCAGGATGCCGAAGCCGGTTCCGGCGGTGCCGATGCCGGCGAGGAAGCCCGCGACGTGCAGCGCGCCCGGGAACACGCTCGAGAATCCCATCAGGATGAGCCCGGCGGCATACACCAACGCCGTGACGATGAGCACGGGGCGGGCACCGTAGCGGTCGGCCGCCGCACCCACGAACGGTTGCGACAGCCCCCAGACGATGTTCTGCAGCGCGATGGCGAAGCCGAAGCTCGCCGCCGAGATGCCGAGGTCCACGGTCATCGGCCGCATGAACAGGCCCAGGGTCTGGCGCAGCCCCATGCACAGGGCAATGATCAGGCCGCTCAGGACGATGAGCAGCAGCATCGCACGGCGCTGGCTTTGGCTCATGGCACGTAAACCGATCTGTTCACCGATGGTCGGTTGCTATTTCTACTAGAAGTACGCCGGCCGGTGTAACAGATGTAACGGTACTCACCCGCCGCCGGCGTACTCGAGGTCGCCCTTATAGAGCTCGTAGGCCTTCGAGTATTCCATGACGCGCGCCACCTCGGAGACGAAGCTCTCGTCGTAGCCGGCGCGGCGCAGCAGGTGGAAGCCCACTTCCATCCCGGAGCTGATCCCGCCGCCGCTGATGATGCGGCCGGAGTCGACCACGCGCGCGCGGCTGATCCTGCACTTGGGTGCGATCTCGGCGAGGCGCTCGATCGGCACCTTGCCCATGGCCGACTGCTCCAGCCGATCGGGCTCCTTGCGGTTGGTCGCGGCGAGACCGTCGAGCAGGCCCATCCGCCCGTAAATCCACGAGCCGGTGCACACCGAGACGAGCAGCGTCTTCTCGGGCAGCTCGCGGACGAAGGCGTGCAAGCGCGCGTTGTTGATCTCCGCGCGCGTGCCGAATCCGCCGGGGATGAGAAACGCGTCCATGTTCGGGCGTTCGGCGAACGAGTAGTTCGGCAGCACCGTGAAACCCGCCTGCGCGGTCACCGGGCGCAGCGCCTCGGCGATGAAGAATGCGTCGAGCTCGGGGTCGAAGCGGCGCGCCACCGCGAACACGCCGTACGGCGCGGCGAAATCGACGATTTCCAGCTCCTTGCAGATGTAGATGCCGAGGCGAAAGCCCGGCTTTTTCGGAAAGGTCGGCATGGCTTGCTCCAGGAAAAAAGGTTCGCGGCTAACCGATGGCAATTCACCGAGGGCAATTCATTCTACGAGGCCGCGGATCGAATGACTGGATCTCACGACAGCGTGCAGCAGCGCCGACGAAAATCACCATTGGCACTACAGGGGTTCTAATGCTTCGGCTGCTACCATCGCGGCTTGCGAAAAGATCATTCACGGCACGCCTCGTGGCAGGAGCTGCTTGCCTCGCCGAGCGCCGGGTCGCACATCCTGCAGATCTACGACAACGACGATTTCGTCGCATCCGGCGTCGCGCACTTCGCGGCGGAGGGGCTGCTGCACGGCGAAGCGGTCATCCTCACTGGAACCGAGGCGCACCTGCGCGCAGTGCGGCGCGAGCTCCTGGCGAAGGACATCGACTACGAGGCCGCAGTCGGTCGCGGCCAGCTCTCGGCGCACGACGTGCGGCGCAACGCCGAAGCGGTGCTGCGCGACGGCATGCCCGACGCCGCGCGCTTCGAAGCGATGTCGACCGCGGCCCTGGAGAAGGCGCGCGCCCGAGGCCGCTTCTCCGGGATGCGCTGGTGGGGAGAAACCAGCAACTTCCTCCTCCAGCGGGGCCATCCGAGGGCAGCGCTCGCCCTCGAAGACCTGGGCGCCGCGGCGGCGCACCGCCATGGCGCGGCCATGCTGTGCTCGTTCCTCCTCGACCGGTTCGATCCGCTCGCCTACGACGGCATCCTGAAGCAGGCGTGCTGCAAGCACAGCCACGTGATCCCGGCCGACGACTACGTGCGTTTCCGACTCGCGGTCAACCGGGCGATCGCCGAAATCCTGGGCGAGATCAAGGGACCGCTGCTGCAATCGCTGCTGTCGTGGAAGGGCCTGGCTTGCGACCTGCCCTCGTCGCAGGCGTTGCTGTTCTGGATTCGCGAGACGCTGCCGGAGCAGTTCAACCCGGTGCTGGCGCGGGTGAAGGCCTATGCCTGAAGTGGCCCCTTCCACTATGGCGACGCCTTCCAACCTGACCGATTGCGGCCTGCCGGGAATCCGGAACATTCCCTACGGCGTCCACATGTGCCACTTCTACCGCGACCGCGACGAGCTTGCGGCGGTGCTGGTGCCCTACTTCGCCGCCGGGCTTCGCAACCGCGAGCGTTGCATCTGGATCGCCGCCGCGCCGCTCGACGCCGCCGCGGCGAAGCTCGCGCTCGCGCGAGCCGGCGTCGACGTGGACGCGGCGCTGGGCGACGGCTCGCTCGTCCTGCGCGACTTCTCCGAGTGGTACGCCGACGGCGAGAACCTCATCGGCGCCGCGGTGGTCGATTTCTGGCTGGCCGAGGAGGCGCGCGCGCTCGCCGATGGCTACGCCGGCATCCGCATCAGCGGCAATGTCAGCTTCCTCACGCCCGAGACCTGGTCGGTCTTCATGGAGTACGAGGACCGGGTGCAGAAGGCCTTCTCGGGCCGGCGCATCGTCACGCTCTGCACCTATCCGTTCGATGGCTGCGGCGCGGCCAATGTCCTCGACGTGGTCAATCGACACAGCTGCACGCTCGAGCACCCCGACGAGGGCTGGCAGATCCTGACTCGGATTCCGGCCTAGCGGCTGGCCGGCCGGGCCGGCGCCTTGCGATCGTCGGTGGAGCCTTCGCTGGCCTGCCCGGTCGCGCCCTTCGCCGGCGTCTGTCCTGCGGTCGCGCCGGAACTTCCGCTCTTGTCGCCTTGCCCGGCGCATAAATTGCTGGTCGATGGCATGAATCGCATCGTCATGACGCGACTTGCCCGCATCGATTCGCTTGCCGATGGCCAGGGCGGCCTGCTGCAGCTGGAAACGAGCGAAGGACCGCTCGAGATCCGGTTCACGTACGAGGACGCCGAGCGCCTGATCGCCGGCCTGGACGCCGCGCGGGCCCGCATCCGGGACGATCGGGCGCGCGCCGCGCTGCCGCCGATCGCCGAAAAGCAAAAGATGGCGGTGAGCTGGGAGAAGGCCATGGACCCCGTGAACCAGGTGGCGGTGCTGCGCGCGCATTTCCCGGACCGCACCACCCAGGACACCCGCATCCCGCGCGGCGAGATCGCGCAGATCGTCGAATTCCTGAGCCACGCGCTGAGGCGCATGGAGCCCGGCTCCGACATGCGGCAGTGAGCAAGACCCGGTCTTATTCCGGCTTCAGCCCCTTCTCCCGGATGATCCTGCCGTAGCGGGTGCGGTCCTTGTCGATCAGCGCCTGCAGCTCCTTGGGCGTGCTCGCCTGCGGCACGGCGCCCTGGGCGAGCAGCTTTTCGCGCACGTCGGGCGCCGACACCGCTTCTTTCACATCGGCCGCCACCTTGTCGATGATCGCCGCGGGCGTCGCGGCCGGCGCGAGGAGCGCGATCCACGACCCCGACTCGGCGTCCTTCACCCCCGCCTCGGCGAGCGTCGGCACGTCGGGAAGCGCGGGCGAGCGCTTCGCGTGCGTCACGGCGAGCCCCTTGAGCTTGCCCGCCTTGATGTGGCCCGAGCCTTCGAGCACCGAGGCGAAAAGAAGATCGACGTGCCCGGCCATCAGGTCGGTCATCGCCGGGCCGCCGCCCTTGTAGGGCACGTGCGTGAGCCGGGTGCCGGTGGCGAGCTGGAAGATCTCGGCGGTGAGGTGCGGCGAGCCGCCCTGTCCGGAGCTCGCGAAGGTGACCTTGTCGGGATTGGCTTTGGCGAACGCCACCAGCTCCTTCACCGAATTCGGCTTGAGCGACGGGCTCGCCATCAGCACGAACGGCAGCTCGCAGAGGAGCGAGATCGGCGCGAACGCCTTGTCCGGGTCGTACGGCAGCTTCGGGTAGAGCGCCGGGTTGATCGAGGTGATGCCGACGTTCACGATGAGCAGCGTATAGCCGTCGGGCCGCGCTTTCGCCGCCGCGTCCGCGCCCAGGATCCCGGCCGCGCCCGCGCGATTCTCGACGATCACCGACTGGCCCCCCGACTTTGTCCAGTTTTGCGTGAGCTTGGCCGCGACCGTGCGCGCCGAGATGTCGGTGCCTCCGCCCGGCGGGAAGGGAACGATGAAGGTCACCGGCTTCGCCGGATAGCTCTGCGCTAGAGACAAAGTAAAAAACGAAAAGGCAACGGCGGCTGCGAGCACGCGGATAGCGGTAGGCATGAAAACGTGGTCCGTCCCTGATTAGGTTCGTGAAAAGAGCGTCCGCCCCCATTTCACGAGCGGCACCGCGACAGCGGCGAGCGCGAGCACCATCAGGACGGCGGAGATCGGGCGCGTGAAGAAGATGCCGAGGCCGGCGTCGGAGATGATGAGCGACTGGCGCAGCGCGCGCTCGGCGAGCGGCCCGAGCACCAGCGCCAGCACCAGCGCGGCGGGCGAGTAGCCGAGCTTCTTCATGAAGTAGCCGATCACGCCGAACACCAGCATCTGGCCGACGTCGAACAGGTTGTTCTTGAGCGAATAGGCGCCGGTGACGCAGAAGAGGATGATCAGCGGCATCAGGATGCTGTAGGGAATGCGCAGCGCCCGCACGAACAGCGGGATCAGCGCGGTGCTGGCGATGAGCAGCATGACGTTCGCGATGTACTGCGAGGCGATCAAGCCCCAGACGAACTGCGGATTCTTCTCGAACAGCAGCGGCCCCGGGCGCAGGCCCCACATCATCAGGCCCCCGAGCATGATCGCGGTGGTGGCCGAGCCCGGGATGCCGAGCGTCAGCATCGGCACCATCGCGGCGGTGGCGGCGGCGTTGTTCGCCGACTCGGGCGCCGCCACGCCCTCGATCGCCCCCTTGCCGAACCGCTCCGGCGTCTTCGACACCTTCTTCTCCACGGTGTAGGAGAGGAACGAGGCGACGGTCGGCCCGGCGCCCGGCAGCACGCCGACCAGGAAGCCGAGCACCGTGCCGCGCGCGATCGCCCACTTGCTCTGCGCCCAGTCGGCGAGGCTCGGCAGCACCTCGCGCAGGCGCAGGCTGATCTTCATTTGCGCGGTCTTCTCTTCCGCACCCGCCAGGACTTCACCGAGGCCGAACAGGCCGATCGCCACCGGCAGGAAGTCGATACCGTCGATCAGCTCGGGCACGCCGAAGCCGTAGCGCGCGTCGCCCGAGATGATGTCGAAGCCGACCATCGCCAGCATGAGGCCGAGCACCATGCTGATGTAGCCCTTGAGCGGGTCCTCGCCCGCGAGCATGGTCACGGTGGTGAGGCCGAGCAGCATGAGCGCGAAGGTCTCGGGCGGGCCGAAGGAGAGCGCCCAGCGCGCGAGCAGCGGCGACACCAGCATCAGCAGCACCACGCCGATCGTGCCGGCGATGAACGAGCCGATCGCGGCGATGCCGAGCGCCGGTCCGGCCCTTCCCTGCAGCGCCATCTGGTAGCCGTCGAGGCAGGTCACGACCGAGGCCGACTCGCCCGGCGTGTTGATCAGCACCGAGGTGATGGTGCCGCCGTACATCGTGCCGGCGTACATCGCGGCGAGCATGATGATGCCGGAGGTCGGCTCCATGCCGAAGGTGAGCGGAAGGAGCAGCGCCACGCCTGAAGGCGGGCCCACGCCGGGCAGCGCGCCGATCAGCATGCCGACCAGCACGCCCGCCACCGCCATCATGAGGTTGAACGGCGTGAGCGCGATCGAAAAGCCCAGCCCGAGGTGGGTCAGAAAGTCCAGAACATTCCCTCCGGCATCGGCACACGCAGCCAGTAAACGAAGACCAGCCAGTTCGCGCCGGCGGCGGCGAGCGCGATGGCGATGGTGAGCCACCACGGATGGCGCCCGAGGTAGCGCACCAGCACGACCAGGAAGAGCGCCGTGCCGACGACCATGCCGAGCACCTTGAGGAGCGCGATGAACGCCGCCGTGACGCCGAGCACGACGACCACGCGAGTTCGGGCCCCACCCTGCGGTAACAACGAAACCGGGGTCGGGTGGGTTCTTCTGAAAAGCATGAGGGCGGCGAGGCAGCTCATCACCACGCCGAGCCAGAACGGCAGGAACGCCGGGCCTGGCCCGTCGTGGCCCCACCACTTGTAATACTTGAGCGCCCCGGCCGTGAACGCGGCCGAGACGACCAGCAACAGGACCGCCGTGATGCGGTCGGTGTTACGCACTTACTACTTTTGCGCTGCCTTCAAGCCCTGCAGCGCCTTGGCGTACTTGTCGCGCAGGCCGTCGAGGTACTTGTTCGCCTGGTCGCCGGTCCAGTCGGTCGGCGTGAGCAGGTTGCGCTTGATGTAGTCTTCCTGCCACTTCTTCGTCTGCGTGACCTTCTTCAGCGTGTCCTGCCAGTACTTGACCGCCTCGGGCGCCATGTTGGCCGGACCGACCACGCCGCGCATCTGCTCCCAGTAGAAGACGTAGCCCTTCTCCGCGAAGGTCGGCAGATCGGGTGCGTCCTTCAGCCGCTTCTGCGAGGCGACGGCGAGGTTGCGCGCCTTGCCGGCCTCCACCTGCGCCACGATCTCGTTGGGGTTCATCACGCCGGCGTCGATATGGCCGCCCATCAGCGCGGTGGTGACCTCGCCGCCGGAGTTGAACGGCACGTACTTCACCTGGATCTTCGCCGCCTGCTCGAAGAGGTAGGTGAAGATGTGGTCCTCGGTGAGCGTCGCCGTGCCGCCGACGGTGAGGCCGCCGGGCTTGGCGCGCGCCGCCTTCACGAAGTCGTCGATCGTCTTGTACGGCGACTCGCTGCGCACCGAGAGCATCAGCTCGTCGATCGCCACGATCATCAGGATCGTCATCGCGTCGCGGTGGTCGCCCGGCAGGCGGCCTTCGATCTTGCCCGACACGATCATCGGCGTCGCGCCGGCGATCACGTGCGCGTCGCCCTTCTTGTTGATGAGGTAGCTGAAGCCGACGGCGCCGCTGCCGCCGGCGCGGTTGTTGACGTTCATCGGCACCGGCGACCACTTGTTCTCGTCGATGATGCCGGTGATCATGCGCATCAGGTTGTCCGTGCCGCCGCCCGGCGCGTACGGCACCACCACTTCCACCGTCTTCTGCGGGTACTTCGCCTGCGCCACGGCGACGGCGGATGCCGCGGCGAGCACTGCGCCAGCGATCAGCTTGTGCATAGAGTCACTCCTCCTGGCGGCGATGGTAGCATCAACAAAACACCGGAAAAGCGAAACCCATGGACGAACTCCTGCACGAAGTGCGCGACGGCGTCGCGTACGTGACCTTCAACCGCCCCCAGGCCCGCAACGCGCTCACCTTTGCGATGTACGAGCGCCTGGCCGAGATCTGCGACCAGGCGAACGCCGACCGCTCGATCCGCGCGATCCTGATCACCGGGGGCGGCGACAAGGCGTTCGCCGCCGGCACCGACATCTCGCAGTTCCGCACCTTCGACAAGGAGGAGGACGCGCTCGCCTACGAGGCGCGCATCGACCGCGTCATGAATGCGATCGAGCGCTGCCGCGTGCCGACCATCGCCGCGATCAACGGCGCCTGCACCGGCGGCGGCGCAAGCATCGCGGCGTGCTGCGACCTGCGCATCGCCTCGCGCAGCATGAAGTACGGTTTCCCGGTGGCGCGCACCCTCGGCAACTGCCTGTCGCTGCCGAGCTACAACCGGCTCGTGTACCTCGTCGGCCCCGCGCTGGTGAAGGACATCGTATTCCAGGCGCGGCTGATCGAGGCCGACGAAGCGCTGGCCAAGGGTTTGGTGATGGAGCTCACGGAGAATCAAGAAACGTTGCTGAAGCGCGCCGAGGAGATCGCCCGCCTCGTCGCCAGCCACGCGCCGCTCACCCTGCAGGCGACCAAGGAAGCGCTCCTGCGCCTGCGCCCGAAGGTGGGCCACGGCGAGGGCAACGACCTCGTGCTCATGTGCTACATGAGCCAGGACTTCCGCGAGGGGATGGAGGCCTTCCTGAACAAGCGCAAACCGGTTTGGAAGGGAAAATAGGAAAATCCCGCGCGCTCGTCATCGGAGGCTCGCTCGGCGGCCTCTTCGCCGGCAACCTGCTGCACGATCTCGGCTGGGAGGTCGACATCTACGAGCGGGTGCCCGACGACCTCGCCTCGCGCGGCGCGGGCATCGGCACGCACCGCGAGCTGCTGTCGGTCCTCGCCGGGCTCGGGATCGAACTGGAGGAGCGGCTCGGCGCCGAAGTGGGCGACCGCGTGTGCCTCGACCCCGAAGGCAACACCGTCCATCGCGCGCCCTGGGGGCACATCATGAGCGGCTGGGCGAACGTGTACCGGCCGTTGAAGGACCGCTTTCCCGCGCAGCGGTATCACTTCGGCAAGGGCTTTGTCGCATTTGAAGGGAATTCCGAAAAAATCGCCGCGCGCTTCGACGACGGTTCGGAGGTGAAGGCTGACCTGCTGATCGGCGCCGACGGCCTGCGTTCAGGCGTGCGCGCGCAGCTTTTCCCCGGCCTGGAGCCGGAGTACGTTGGCTACGTCGCCTGGCGCGCCCTGGTCGACGAGCACACGCTGCCGGCCGAGCTGCGGCAGCGGCTCGGCAACCTCTACTGGTTCGGCCTGCCGCCGGGCGAGATGATCGTCGCGTATCCGGTGCCTTCGCGCGACGGCGCGCCGGGGCACCGCGACTGGAACATCGTCTGGTACCGGCCGATCGTCGGCGACCAGGCGTTTCGCGACATGTGCACCGACGCGCACGGCCGCCATCACGGGCCGGGAATCCCGCCGCCGCTGGTGCGGCCCGAGGTCATCGCCGCGCTCAAGCGCGACGCGCACGCGCTGCTCGCGCCGCTCCTCGCCGAGCTCCTCGAGCGCTCCCAGCCCTTCTTTCAGGCGATCTTCGACGTCGAATCGCCGCGCATCGCGGTGCAGCGGGTGTGCCTTCTCGGCGATGCCGCGTTCGTCGCCCGCCCGCACGTCGGCATGGGGGTCACGAAGGCGGCGCTCGACGCGCTGTGCCTCTATCGTTCAATTCAGATTCATCCTGGAGAGCCGGACGCTGCGCTGGCACGCTACGAGCGCCTGCGCGGCGAGTTCGGCCGGCGCTGCGTGGCGCGGGCGCGTCGCCTCGGGGCCTACATCGAGGCGCGCGCCCGGCCCGGGCGCGGCTGGACCGAAGAGCAGACCGACCAGCGCCCGGAGCGCCTCATGCGCGAAGTGGCCGCGGCGCTTTCCGATATTCCGGAATTGGCTCTGGAAGTCTAGAACCCATTACATCGGCGGGACCTGGCCGCGCAGACCGACGTTGACGCGAGGCGCGGTGTACGTGCCGTCGGGCTGACGCTCGGCGTTGTTGACGAACACGCCCGTTCCCGGCTTCAGGTCGGCGCGGCTGGCGGGCTCGTAGCTCACCACCGAGGTGCGCGGCGTGACCAGCACCTGCTTCTCGCCGCCCTTGTACTGCACCGTCATGACCCGGCCGTCGCCCATGTTCTTGATCTCGGCGACGTTGGCGTTGGTCATCTTGCTCTCGGGCCGCAGGTCCCAGTCGCGGTGGCCTTCGCCGGTGCCGCGCATGTTCTCGGGGAAGATGTGCACCTCCTCGGCGACCAGGGCGCCCCCGCGCTGCCCCACCGTGGTGGTGCCGATGAACTTGCCCTTGCCGATGTCGGCCATGCTCGCCTTGGCGACGCCCATGAGGACCACGTTGTCGGGCACCTTGACCTTCATCGTTTCTCCGCTGCGCGCCTTGATGGTGAGCAGGTTGCCGTCGACCTGCTCCAGCGTGCCGCGGATTCGGGTCGGTG
>Ga0114129_10016483_pt1 | contig 10518 bp, 10 predicted proteins | sample RhiMetdeltSRZDD1_FD_80071 | JGI IMG/M metagenome (GOLD analysis project Ga0114129, IMG submission 80071) | Populus rhizosphere microbial communities from Tennessee, USA - Rhizosphere MetaG P. deltoides SRZDD1 (version 2) (version 2) | ecosystem: Host-associated > Plants > Roots > Rhizosphere >... | reverse complement strand
TTGGCGGCATCAACGACTTCGACGCGCGTTATCCGGCGGCGATTGAGGAGGTCAAGGCCGATGCGGCGATGGGGGCGAAGCTGGGCGTGACGTCCACGCCGACCTTCTTCATCAACGGTCGCCGGATCCCCGCCGTCACGACCGATGCGTTCGACGCGCTGATTGATTACGAGCTGACACGACCGCGCTAGTCTCATCCGGGGGGCTTCGCTCGTTTCTCATCCGGGGGGCTTCGCCCCCCCCGACCCCCCTACTGGCTCGCTCGCGTGGTTCGACGGGCTCACCACGCCCTGAGCCTGTCGAAGGGCGGGGGCCCCTTCGCCCCGCTCCGCTCACCAGGCTCACTCGCTTCGCTCGTTCGCGCCTGTTTGAGATAGCTTTTAGTGGCTGGATTCGCGCGGGACGATCGTCAGTTCCTCGCGCAGTCCACGGCGAAGCACCGTCACGACCGCCGATCGATCGATGCAGTCCTCGTTGAGATGACGCTGCAGATCGTCGATCGCGCTCACTGCCTCGCCTGACATCGCAATAATGATGTCGTCCGCGAGCAGGCCGGCGGCGGCAGCGGGACTGCCGCGCTCCACCGAAGTAATCAGAACGCCCGTGGCAATTGCCAGCCGGTTGAAGCGCGCGATCGCGCGCGGAACCGGAACGTTCTGTCCGGCGACACCGATGTAACCACGTCTCACCCGGCCGTCGCGAATCAGCCTGGAGGCGACGAACCGGGCGGTGTTGCTGGCGATGGCAAAGCACAGCCCCTGCGCATGAAGGATGACGGCCGTGTTGACGCCGATCACCTCGCCGCGCGTCGTGACCAGGGGTCCCCCCGAGTTGCCAGGATTCAACGCCGCATCGGTCTGGATGATGTCGTCCATCAGACGGCCCGAGCGTGAGCGGAGCGATCGCCCGAGCGCGCTCACGACCCCGGTTGTGACCGAGTGCTGAAAGGCTAAGGGGCTGCCCAGCGCAATCGCCACCTGCCCGACGCGCACGGCTCGCGAATCGCCGAGGGTCGCGTAATCCGATCCTCCGCCGTCGATGCGAATGACCGCGAGGTCCGTGTCGGCGTCTTCGCCGACGAGATCCGCCCGCATCGACCGTCCGTCGGGCACCGTCACGGCAATGCGCCGGCTGTTCGACACGACGTGGCTGTTGGTGAGGGCGAAGCCATCCGGCGTGAACACGAAGCCCGAGCCGCTCCCCTGGCCCGCGTCGATCTTGACGACCGCGGGCGAGACTTTCTCGACGGCGTGGACGACGGCGCGTGAGTAGGCGTCGAGCAGCGAGTCGTCGCTCAGATTTTCAGCGGGGTTTTCGTCGCGCGCGAGGCTCATGGCCCAGTGTACGAGCGCCGCGCTCCGGAATGCACTACCCGTTTGGGTGGAAGGTTGAAGGCCTCAGGACGGTTGACGCAATCGTGAGCCTCGAAGTTCGCGGCGGAGATCGCGCAGCGTCGCGCGTTGTTGGAGGACGGAGTCTCGAAGCTCGCGAATCTTCCGCGTCAGGAGCGCATCGGCCTCATAAAGCGCGATGGCCCTCTCTTTGAGGTAGTCGATGAACCGTGCGCTGGCCTCGATCTCGGATTGGAGGTCGTCCAGATGCGTTTCGATGACCGTTGCGACCCGTTCGGCCTTCATGGTCCGCCGGCCACAAACAGTGGCGCAATCTGCCGGTCGCGGTCAAGCTCAGCCTGGGGATCGCGTTCTGAAAACGATCCCGACGGAGCCGGTGAAATAACTCAGGTGCGCGCGGCCCAGGGCCACGGGCCCCTGCTCGGTCCGGTGGAGATTGCTGAAGTAGCGGAGGTCGAAGCGAACGCCGACGCGCTGGGTGAAGAATCCGATTGCCCCGCCGCCCACGTTGTAGCCGGCCAGGTTGGATCCGACGAGAAAAGTCTGATCGTGATCGGTCGCCGACGCGCGCAGCAAGCCGAGCCCGCCCGACACGAACGGCCGCAAGCCGTACTCCGTCCAGCGCCGTGGGGTTGTCAGCACGGCGTTCCCCATGAGCGCGAACGATCGGCTGTCGATGACCAGCCCCTGTCCCGCCTGAAAGAAGCCGGGTGTGTAGACCAGCACCGCCTCCGCGCCGAAAAGTCCCGAACCGAACACCGTGACCGCGCCGCCGAACTGGCGGTGCACGTGTCCCGACGCGTCCTCCAGATCCACGAAGTTCGTGTTGCCATGGAACGTGAGCCCGATCATTGGCGTCAGATGCAGCTCCGCCGCGGCGGCTCGAGGAATGACGAGAAGCAGCGCGCCGCAGCACGCCAGCACTCTCAACATGTGGTGACGAGGGGACACGTTGCGCGCTTCAGAAACAGCGTCGCAAACACCGAGCGCGTCACGTCTCCGGCGGCAAGCTGGAAGGGCGCGCTCAAGCGATCGCTGTTCGCCAGCAGGATGAACGTCAGATGCCGGGCGGGCAGCTTGATCATCAGCGAGGAATAGGCGTTCGGGATATACCCGAAATGCCAGACGACACGCTCGCCGCGATAGGTTTGCACGAACCAGCCGAGTCCGGTCGGAAGCGCGGTGCCCGAGGAGTTCACGACCGGATTCCAGGCGACCGCGAGCGTATCTTCCAGCAGCAGCGGCGTGAGCGTGGGCCGGTCCTGAATCGGCTCCAGCGCGGCGTCGAACCGCGCGAGATCGCGCACGGTGGAGACCAGACCGCCCGCCGCGTTGATTCCATCCGGCGGCAGCTCCATCCGCTCGGCCCGCGCTCGACCATCGACTTTGTATGGGACTGCCATCCGGCCGAGCACGTCCCGATACCGATCGAGATCCGACGGGTCGAAGAGATCCTCGGGCACGGCGTCCTTATTCTGCAGATCGGTGCCGGGGACGGAGTCCATCATCGCCAGGTGGTTCAACAGCCGATGCGAGACGCTCTTTCGATACGGCTGCGGAGCGCACCACTCCATGATCGTGGTGAGCTGCGCGTAGCGCTCGGGACTGTAAAGGAACGATTCTCCCGGTCGGACGGCCGACGTGTGGCTCAGAAGCTGTCGCAGCGTCACGTCCGGCTCCGGCAGCACGGCGCCGTAGCGCGCGACGGGGTCGTCCAGACCGAGCCGCCGCTGCTCGACGCATTGCAGCAGCAGCACTGCCGCGAAGGTCTCGGTCAGATCGCCGATCAAGTACGGTGTATCCGGTGTGGCACGGATGCGCGAAGCGAGGTTCTGGAACCCGAAGCCGTACTCCCATACGATCTCCCCTTCGGAGACGATGGCGGCTGACATGCCGGGGATGCCGGACTGATCGCGCAGCGCTTCGAGATAGCGCTCGAGCGGCAGAAACGCGCCAGGGACGACCTGCTGCCCGCGAACGGCGGGAGCCGCGAGGCAGAGCGCCAACAGGGTGCCGGCCAGTCGTCTCCGCATAGGCGTGATACACAGTGTAAGCTGAACCGCACACCGGCGTCCAAACTGGCCCGCAAGGGGGCCGGCGCGCCCCCGGTGTTCGGTTCCCGTGTCACGTTCGTTTCTACGTGCAGATCGAGGTACGCCCGCCATCCCTGGCGGCGCCGATCGGTGCGGGACGGGAGAACCCCATGAAACTCGCCTGCTCGTGTCTGACACTCTTTGCAAGCCTCGCGGTCGTGGCCGCATGTTCCGGCACAAAGAATTCCGGAGGAGTTCGAGTGGATGTCAGCGACGATCTGTCGAAAGTGACAATCGAGGCGCGTGGCGTTCCGTTGTCCACGATCCTCACCGAACTGAGAAACAAACAGCGGATCGACGTGCGCCTGAATCAGGCGGTCGATCCGACGGTAACGGTCTCGATTCAGGATCGGCCGCTCGACGAAGCGCTCGGTCAGATCGTGCCGAGCGGCACGCACTACATCGTGCGGACGGGCTCGCGCGAGTGGGCTGGCGGCGGCCTGAAATCGGGTCCGAAAACCGGAGCCGCCGTGCCGCCGGTGAAAGATGCGCCGGTGAAAGGCGCTCAACGCCCGCCAGCGCCGGCTCCCGCCGGCGCCGCGGTCAAGAGAGCGCCCGACTCGATTACATCCCGTCCACTGCCCACGGGTCCTACGTACAAACGTGCGGCGGCAGAGATCACCCAGGTGCCGCGCGGCGAAGGTCCCAAGCGCGGAGGCGGAGGCGGTCCGACGCAGCCTCCCCAGCCCAATCAGACGCTGCGTCTGCGCTTCACGCTGACGGACACTGGCGCGGTGCGTCTCGACAGCGCCATCGTCATCGACGGGACTGCGCCTGCCGACAAGCACGTGCTTGGACCGTTCCTGTATGCGATTCGGCGTCCGGACGGCGCGATGGCCGACTTCGGCACGTTCAGCGATCCGCTCGTCGAGCACTCGTTCCGGCAGGAAGATCAGCGCCACGACGAGCGGCGCGGGCGCGAAGGATCGTTCGCGATTTCCATTCCGGGTGCAACGCGCCAACAGGCGCAGGGCCTGAGCATTCAGATCTACGACGCGCGGAACGTCCCGCTTCCCACGGTGCTCGATCAGCGAACGTTCGATGAAACCTCGCGCCGGGCGAAGCCGCTGCGGCAGGTCACCGGCCAGGAAATCGTCCGCGTCTTGCAGGAGAAACGGCGATGAAGCGCATCACCCTCGCAGTCGCACTCGTTCTCTGGTCGGCGCCGGCGCATGCACAGACCGTCACGGAACTGCTTCGCAGCGGGCCGAACGGCAGCAAGCTCAATCTCGTCATCATTGGCGACGGCTTCACGGCCGCCAATCAGGCGGCTTACAACACGTTCGTCACCAACACGGTCATTCGGGGAGTTTTCAACGAATCGATCGCGGGCACCGACGACTTCTACCCTGCCGCCATGAACGCGTTCAACGTCTTCCGCGTGAACGCGAACTCACAGCAGTCGGGCATCACCACAGTCGACGCGCAAGGCAATGTCACCAACACCGTGAACACGTTCCTGGGATACCGCTTCAGCGGGAACTGGAACCGGTGCTGGATGGAGCCGGGGCCGAACAGCAACGTCACGCTGAACAACACGCTCAACAACCTCGTGCCCGGCTGGGACTATGCGTTCATCATCCTGAACACTGCGAGCTTCGGGGGCTGCCGGCGCGGCAATACGCTCGCGATCACGATGGGCTCGGCTGCATCCACTGGCATGCACGAGATGGGTCACATGGTTGGCAACCTCGGAGACGAATACACCGGCACCGCCAACTACACAGGTGCCGATCCGGGCATCATCAACATGACGACCGCGACCACGCGCGCGACGCTCAAGTGGAACACGTTCGTCGATCCGTCGACGTCCATTCCGACGAATGCCGGCACGTTTACCGGCAGCACGAGCGATGATGCCGGTCTCTTCGCGGGTGCCACCCTCAGCGGCACGCGCTACCAGAGCGGCATCTCGCGTCCGGCCGTGAACTGCCGCATGAACGGCAACGCGCCGCCGTTCTGCCCGATCTGCTACAACCAGATGCAGGAGTCAGTGGACTCCCGGCACGAGTTCGTGTACCGCAACGTGTACACCGGGCATTTCAAAAAGGGCAACACCGACTCCATCGTCATCCACAACGCAAACAGCATCGCGCTGTACAACGGCCTCAATGACGAAGTCGACCCGGCCTGGGTCCGGACGCTGCCCGACCCCGTGTGGGACGCCTACCGCGCGGGCGATCGCTTCTTTGTTGGTGATTTCGACGGGGACGGCATCCAGGATCTTTTCGTGTTCAACGTGACCGATTGGTCCATGCCGTACTTTGCGATGCTGCGCGGAACGGGTACTGGGTTCGAAGGGGTTCGCCGCTTCGATCGCGACCTTCCAGGTTGGGGGGAGATGCGTGCGCACGACGAATTCTTCGTCGGCGACTTCGACGGCGACCACAAAGCCGACATCGCGGTCTTCAACGGCCAGGATTGGGCGGTCGCCTACCTTCTGATCCTGCGATCGACCGGCAACGACTTGACGTTCGTCAAGCGCTTCGACGACCAGCTTCCGGGCTGGGATTCCATGAAGCGCAACGACAAGTTTTACGTGGCCGACTTCAACGCCGATGGCCGCGACGACTTCTACGTCACGAACATGACCGACTGGTCGATGGGCTACCTTCTGATGTTGCGTTCGACCGGGACGGACATGGTCAGCGTCCGGCGGTTCGACGATCAACTTCCGGGTTGGGACTCGATGAAGGCCAACGATCAGTTCTACGTGGCCGACTTCGACGGCGATCGCCGGAAGGACCTCTACGTGTTCAACGGCCCTGACTGGTCGATGCCCTATCTCGAGATGCTGCGGTCCACAGGAACCGATATGACGCCGACGCGCCGCTTCGACCGGGATGTGCCCGGCTGGGGTGAAATGCGCCGCCGCGATCGCTGGTTCGTCGCCGACGTGAATGGCGACGGCCGTCAGGATCTCTATGTCTACAACGCGCAGGACTGGAGCACCGAGTATCTCGGTACGTTGACGTCCTCCGGCACGAACCTGAACGGCGGCTGGCAGGACGACTGGATCGGCAGCTGGAATCTTGGTTCCGTGGATCAGTTCCGCGTGATGAATTTCAACGGCGGCGCCGGCTGGCAGGATCTGGTCGTGTTCAACGACGAGTGGCTCGGGTTACTTCGATCGCGCTCGAACTCTGTGTCGCTGTCGGCGATCTATCCGAAATGGATCCACAACCACCGGTTCCACAACCTGGGCTGGTGGTAGTGCGGAGGTTCCGCCGGGAGGTTTTCTTCTACGGCTGAGCAGCGTTGGCGACAGTACTGCAGGAGTCGCCGTCATGAGCAATTTCACAGTTGCGGCGTTGACGGCGCTCCTTCTTTCTGGCGTTTCGCAGCCCACACGTGGAGTGCTGAACAAGGTGGCGGCATCGCCCGCCGTCGTCGTCACCGGACAGACGGTGACCTTCACGGAGGACGGCACCAACCCGTGCGGCGCGGCGAACCTGAACTACGCAGACGGGGTCGTGATCACCTACGCGATCACCGGGTTGCCCGCGCACCAGACGCACGCCTTCGAGAAGCCCGGCACTTACACGGTGATCGCCCGAGGCATGGGCAACTGCGACGGCGAGGCGACGACAACCGTGCAGGTCAAGCCGGCCGCGGCGCCGCCCCCGCCTCCGCCACCCACGGGACCGCACATTACCGCGCTCGAGTTCGCGCCCTCGCCAGCCGTCGCGCGGCAGCCCGTGACGCTCATCGTGAATGGCGTGGGGACATGCCGATTCACGGCGAAGTTCGGCGACGGCAACTCGCGCGAGTTGAACGTCGACCTGCCGCATCGCTTCGAGCACAACTACGCTCTGCCCGGCACGTACACCGTCACCGTCGCGCCGATGGCGCCGTGCACCGGCAAATTCACCGATCGCCTGACCGTCGTCCCGCGGGCGACTTCCCCACGCGTGCTCGACCTCGCGATCGAGCCGTCACCCACGGAGGCCGGCGAGCCGGTGACGATCACGGTCAACGGCACCGGCCCGTGCAGCTACGCGATTGATTTTGGAGATGGAAACAACGACTCGCGCACGGCCACACTTCCGGATCGTCTGCAGCACAACTACCCGGCACCCGGGGACTACGTCGTCAACGCGACGGCAATTCCGCCGTGCGCCGGATCGGCGCGGCGCACGCTGCACGTGAGAGAGCAGTAGCGCGAGACCGCAGTAGACGGCGGACGATGAACTTCTACAGGCAACTGGTGGTGGTCGCGGTCGTGGCGTGGCTCGTCGAGGCGCCGACCGTCAGCAGGTCGGCGAGACTCGACGCGTTCCTGCGCTCGAGCGTGGCGGACGGCGACGTGCCGGGCGTGGTGGCGATGGTCGTCGACCGCAAGACGACGCTCTACGCGGGCGCCTTCGGCAAAGCAGACGTCGCGCGGGATCGGGCGATGACGCCGGACAACATCTTCCGGATCGCCTCGATGACGAAGCCGGTGACGTCGCTTGCGCCGATGATGCTCTTCGAGCAGGGACAGCTCGGGCTCGACGATCCGATTACGAAACATCTGCCGGAGTTCTCGAACATTCGGGTCCTGACGACGTGGCATGACGCAGATGCAACCTTCGATTCGCGGCCACCGCGCAGGCCGATTACGATCCGCGATCTGCTGACGCACACGTCGGGGATTGCCTACTCATTCGTGGACGCCAGGCTCGCGAAGCTCGATGACGGGCACAAGAATGCGTCGGAGCTTCCGCTGGTGAGCGATCCGGGCGAACGATTCGTCTACGGGCCGAACACCCTGCTGCTCGGGGAGATCATCGCCAAGATTTCGAACATGCCGCTGGAAGCGTTCTTCCAGACGCGGATCTTCGAGCCGCTAGGCATGCACGACACGTTCTTCAGCGTCCCCGACGACAAGCACGATCGTGTCGTGACGGTGCATGCGCGCACCACCGATGGTTCCCTTCGCGAAACCCCGAATCCCGCGGCGTTCAAGTCAAACGCGCGCGGCGACGGCGGCCTGTTCTCGACGGCGTCGGATTACGCGCGCTTCATGCAGCTGTTCCTGAATCGCGGACGCGTCGGGACCACACGCCTGCTGACCGAGCGCACGATCGACCTGATGACGTCGAATCAAATCGGGTCGCTCAGGATTACCGAGCAGTCCAGCGCCGATCCCGCGATCGCACGGCCCTTCCCCATCGGCGCCGGCAAGGACGCGTTCGGCTTCGGGTTTCAGATCGAGGGCCGCCCAGCAGCCTCGGGTCTTCGATCGGCTGGCAGTCTGAGCTGGGGTGGCATCTTCAACACGCACTTCTGGATCGATCCGCGGCGGTCGATCGCGGCGGTGGTGCTGATGCAGGTCCTGCCCTACTACGATCCGCGCGCGCTGGCGGTGCTTCGGGGCGTCGAGCGGGAGGTGTACTCTCAGCAGTCACGATAGGCCGTCCCTCCTCTTTTGCGTTGTAACCCCTTCCCTATCGCAACGTCCAGATCTTCAAGCGAACGCTGACGTTGGGTCGCTCGACCCAACCTCAGAATGGTCGCTGAGCTAACCGGTTAGCTCAACCGTAGGCTGGCATCCCCCGTGCTCTTCAGGAGGGCGGTGGTGACGATGAATCGCAGCGGATGAGCTGGCGAACCCAAGGAGATAAGATGAGGATCAAACAGACGTTTATGGTTGTGGTAGTCGGATTCCTCGCCGCGTGCGGGGGATCGCCGACTTCCCCCACCGCGACGTCGACCACTCAGTCGAGCACGCAGACGACCGTCGATCCGACGCCTGCTAATGAGCCGACGCCGACTCCAGCCCCCACTCCGACTCCGACTCCGGCGCCAACCCCGACGCCTACCCCCACGCCGAATCCGGGGCCCCCTCCGCCACCGGTCCCGCCGAAGACCGTTCTGCACGCAACCGTGGCCAGTTCACACTGGTATTCCATCGCGACGTTCAAGCTGCCCGATCGCTTCGACGTGATCATCGAGGGTGACACGGCAAAGATCGCCAGCCTGGATCCGTTGCCCTTCAGCTATCACAAGAGCAACGACGACTTCATCGTCAGGACCAGCAACTGGTCATTCGTCGTCCAGGGGGGAACGTTCACATTCAATGGCGTCGATGGAGAAGCGACGGGCACGATCGCTGGCCAATGATCTGACGGCCACTTGGACTGGCGCACACACCGATGTGTGCGCCAGTCGAACTCGCCAACCCGTTCACCGATCGGTGGATGTCGTTGTGTAGCGAGCAAGCGTCTCCGGAAACGACTTCAAATCCTCAGACGGACTTGCGGGCGCGATCTGATCGCTGAGCAGCTCGCGCGCTGTCTTGTTGTAGACGGCCATATTCAGATCATCTTCCGGCCGAAGAACGACGCCCTTCACGTTGAAGCCGGCGAACAGTCCGTGGCTGCGAGAGTAGGACAGAATGGCCGCCTGCATCAGCGCATCGGTGCCGGCGCCGGCGGTTCGACCGACCGGCCCCGCGGCAACGCTGCCTTCGGCGCCAAGCTCGAACTTGTCCTTCATCAGCCCTTCGACGCTCTCGTCGTTCATGAGCAGGAGGAAGTAGTCGGTCGACGACGCGCCAATCTGAGGTCCAACGCTGCCACCGCCTCCGCGAATGAAGACGGGATTCCCCCAACCCGCGTCCGTGTGGCGGCTGACAACGCCGCGGCCGCCTTCTCCACCGACGGTGAAGGCTACCTTGATGACGCGTGGGAACACCGCGACGGCTTTCGCGCGTGACAACAGGTCACGTGGGATGGCCTTGTCGGGCACCTCCATGATTGCGTCGAATGCTTTCGCCGCTCTGGCAGACTGATCGGCCGCCTGCTTGATCTTGTCCGACTGGGAGTGGGAATGCGCGGCCAGTGTGAGCGTCGCGACAGCGACAATGGCGAACACCATCGCGGCGGTGATCCTGCTCCGTCTTTGTAGCTTCATAACCAGCCTCTCCTCTTTATCTCTGAATCCTGCGGGGACGCGACGCGCCGGCGTGGATATAGATGCTTCCGCTCCCCAGCAGAGCCGCTTTTTTCCATCACGATATGTTTCCGGCACGCCGCGTCCATCTTGCTTCGTCAGTAGTGCACGGCAGGTGCCATGGAGTTATGTCCCGC
>Ga0114129_10016482_pt1 | contig 10518 bp, 10 predicted proteins | sample RhiMetdeltSRZDD1_FD_80071 | JGI IMG/M metagenome (GOLD analysis project Ga0114129, IMG submission 80071) | Populus rhizosphere microbial communities from Tennessee, USA - Rhizosphere MetaG P. deltoides SRZDD1 (version 2) (version 2) | ecosystem: Host-associated > Plants > Roots > Rhizosphere >... | reverse complement strand
GTCCGAGGAGGACGCGGTGCCCGACGACCGACTTCGCCTGATCTTTACGTGCTGCCATCCGGCCCTTGGCTCCGCCGCGCAGGTCGCGCTGACGCTGCGGCTCCTCGGCGGGCTGACCACGGCGGAGATCGCGCGCGCGTTCCTGGTGCCCGAGGTCACGATGGCCCAGCGGCTCGTGCGCGCGAAAGGCAAGATCCGCGATGCGAGGATTCCCTACGTGATCCCCAGCGCCGACGATCTCCCGGGTCGTATCCGCGCCGTGCTCGCTGTCGTGTACCTCATTTTCAACGAAGGCTATACGGCGAGCTCCGGCGATCGACTGGTCCGCGACGATCTCTGCACGGAGGCGATCCGCCTGGGCCGCGTGCTGGCCGCGCTGATGCCTGACGAACCGGAGGTGCTCGGGCTGCTGGCGCTCATGCTGCTCATCGAGTCGCGCCGGGCGACCCGCACGACGGTCGACGGCGACCTCGTGCGACTGCGCGATCAGGACCGCGACCGCTGGAATCGCGGACTCATCGCGGAAGGCCAGGGCCTCGTTCGACGATGTCTCGCGAGAGGTCAGCCGGGTCCTTACCAGATTCAGGCGGCGATCAATGCCGTCCACAGCGACGCATCGGCCGCCTCCGACACCGACTGGCGGCAGATCCTGAAGCTGTACGATCAGCTCCTGGCCATGGCGCCAGGCCCGGTCGTGGCCCTGAACCGCGCTGTTGCGGTGGCCGAAGTCGAAGGGCCCCTGGCGGCGCTGGCAGTCGTCGACGGCCTCGACCTGGATGGCTACTATCTGTTCCACGCCATCCGGGCAGACCTGCTCCGCCGCGTGGGCCGCGAGGAGGAAGCGGCGCTGGCGTACGCGGTTGCGATCGACCGCACCGACAATGCACGCGAGCGCGAGTTCCTGCGGCGCGCCCGCCAGGCGCTCGGCAGAGGAGCTACACCTTGAACCGCGGCAGCAGCCTCACGGCGTTGTCGCGGTCTATTGCGCGCACATCGGCGTCGCTGAACAGCCCCATGTCCGCAAGCGACTTCGCCACCGCGGCGCTCGTACCACCTGGAGGAAAGTCGGTCCCGAAGAGAATCTGCGTGGCGGGCACCAGTTGCAGCAGCGACGCGACTGCTCCACGATTCGCCGCACCCGCCAGATCGTAATAGAACCGTTTCAGCTCGTGAGCGAAGCCCTGGGGCAGCGCCTCCTTTGCGCCGTTCGCCGCGCCTTCGATGCGTCCGGCCAAAAACGGCACGGTGCCCCCCGCGTGCGACCAGATGAAGCGGATGTCCGGAAAGCGCGCAGCGTCTCCGCTGAAGGCGACACCCATGATCGCGCGCGTGGTGTCGGTCCCATACTCGATGCTGCCGGGGCCGACGCCCGGCGCGTAGCTGAGATTGCGGCAACAGTTGGCCGCCGTCGGATGGACCGCCACGATCGCACGCCGCCGATTGAGCTCCTCCATGACCGGCCTGAACGAACGATGGCCGAGCCACGTGTCGCCGTAGCTCGTGAGCACGCCGACCCCGTCCGCGCGCAGCGAGTCGTACGCGTGCGCGATCTCGGCGAGCGTCGCGTCCACATCGGGCAGCGGCAGCACCGCGAACACGCCAAACCGCTTCGGATGATCCCGTACGAGCGTGGCGCCGTAGTCGTTGCACGCGCGCGCGAGCCGACGCGTCTGAGCGGCGTCGCCGAACCAGATCCCCGGGTTGGTGATCGACACGACAGCGGCCGCCACGCCGCCGCGATCCATGTCCTCGATCGACTGCTCCGGCGTCCAGCGCGTATTGGCCGGCTGCAGCAGCGGTCGACCCTTGACCTCCGCGATCCAGGCGGGCGGCGCGAAGTGGTGGTGCATGTCGATCCGTCCGGCGCTCGTGCTTCGAACAGGCGTCTGGCCCGCGTGATCCGCGCGGGCCGACGCGACCGCCGCGCCAAGCGAGGCGAGCGACGCCGTCAGGAACGTTCGCCGATCGACAGTCGTCATCGATGACCTCACACGCGGCAGATTACTTCGTGGTGTCGCTTGACAGGCGGTCACACTCCAGGGTAGATATATCCACGATGGTTACATCCACGGTGGAGCACCTCCGCGAGGAAGCCGCCGCCGATCCGGGCGGTGCCCTCACGCCGGCGGTCTTCCACATCCTGCTCGCGCTCGCCAAGGGCAAGTCGCACGGCTACGGGATCATGCGGCACGTCGAGGGCTTTTCGAGCGGAGGGCTGCGGCTCGGCCCCGGCACGCTCTACCGCTCCATCCAGCGCATGCTCGTCGACGGCCTGATCGAGGAACTGGAGATCGCGCTTCACGACGAAGCCGATGACGACCGTCGCCGTCATTACCGGCTGACGAAAAAAGGCCTGGCGGTTGCGAGGCGTGAAGCGCAACGGCTCGCCGGCCTGGTCGAAGTGGCGCGCCACTGCAATCTGCTTCCCAAGCGGAGGCAGCCCTAAAGGGCTGCGCTACGTTCATCACGACCGTCACCACCGGAGGAAGTGGCCATGATCAGTCCAGTCCCCGAGGACTTCCACACCATCACGCCACACCTCGTCGTCAAAGGCGTGGCCCGGGCCATCGAGTGGTACACGGCCGCGTTTGGCGCGCACGAGCTGCTGCGCAACACCGCTCCCGACGGCGTCTCGATCATGCACTCGGAGCTGCTGCTCGGCGATTCCCGCTTCTTCGTCGTCGACGAGTTTCCCGACGCGATGGTGGCGCCGACGACGTTGGGCGGCACGCCCGTGACACTGCATCTGTACGTGAAGGATGTCGACGCGTCATTCAACCGCGCCGTCGACGCCGGCGCCACGGTGCTGATGCCGGTCGCCGATCAGTTCTGGGGCGACCGCTACGGCATGCTCACGGATCCGTTCGGCCATCGATGGTCAATCGCCAGCCGCATCGAAGACCTGTCGCCGCGGGCGCTCCAGGAACGCGCGGCACGATGGACCAAGGAGCAGCAGTCATGACCACCGGACGCATCGCGCTCACAACATTCGTGGCCTTCATCGTCTCGCAGATCCTGGCCGTGACGGTCCATGGCTTCATACTCGCAGCCGATTACGGGCCGTACTACGGCTCCCTGTTGCGAAACATGGATGGCCCCGCATGGCAGGCGCTGTTCCTCCCCGTTGCGCACCTGGCGTTCATCTCCGCGCTCGTGTGGGTCTACGCCCGCGTGGGCCTCGAGGGATCGCCCGCCGTCCAGGGACTGAAGCTCGGATTTCTCGGATGGGTGATGGGGCAGGTGCCACTCTGGCTGCTCTGGTACGCGGAGCAGCCGTGGCCAGGAGTGCTCGTGCTCAAACAGCTGGGGCTGGAGCTGCTGTCGTCGCTGATCATCGGGATGACGATCGCGGCGGTGGCCCTCCGACCGCGATCGTCGACCGTGCTGGCCTGAACATCGTCTCGGTCAGGCCGGGCGATAGATTGACAGATGAAAACCGTCGGGATCGTCGAGCGTCAGGCTCCGGCCGCCGAACGATTCATCCCGCGGCTCCTGGGTCAGCGGGTAGTTGCGCGTCTTGATGCGCTGCGCCAGCGCTTCGATGTCCTGAGCGGTCGTGCACCAGATGCGCACGGCGACGCCGCGCTGCCGGTCGCGTCCTTTCGCCCAGTCGTCCTGCGAGAGCCCGAGCTGGCAGACGCCCGCCTTGAGCATCACGCCCTGCAGGTTTCCGTCGGCGCCATGGTAGCGGTCGCTGACAACGAAGCCGAGGACGTCGGTGTAGAAGCGGATGCTGCGCTCGAGATCAGTGACGGTGAAGATCGGATTGGTCTCGCGCAGACGCAGCGTCTCGCGCTCGCTCTTACGTCGATCCTTCCTGGGAGCGGCGCTCTTTCGTTTCGCGGCGGGCTTGCTCCGGGTGCGCGCCGATGCCTTCCGAGATGTCCCACGAGTCCTCCGACTTCGTTTTCGAACGGCCATTGCGTCTCCTTATCACGTGATTCTAAGAGCAGCTTCCGTCGCTGGATTACGGTACTGGATGTTTCATTGTGAAACGCGAACGCCGTATTCTCGCCAGCCGCCCCCGTAATCGCTAGTCGGGACGGCAGTTAGCAACGGCCGTTCACTTGTCGGACACGCCCCGGGCACCCGCTTTGCTCTCCCATGATCGGCTCTCCCGTCGGGTGATTGAGTATCGGAGCACGCTTCCAAGGAGGATGCGAATGCCGGTGAAACGTTCGATCCGGATGAAGGCTCGTTCGCGCTCGCAGGCGTCGAAGCGCGCCACGAAGCGGGGACACAGCGCGTGGTGGACCACGAAGCCAGCGATCGCGGCGGCCATCGTGTGTGCGATCGCGATGTTCGTCATTCTCGTGCCGCAGTCGCCGCACGCGGCGAACGGTCTGAAGAAAGGGGATGTGCCCAGCGCCCGCGCCGATTCGACGGACAAGCGCGCCGACTCGACGGAGAAGACCGATCACGCCGCCGAAATGGCGGCGCTGCCGATCGCCCCGCCGTCGCCCGCGCCGGCTGTCGAGCCGGTTCCCGACACGACGGTGGCGCGCGTGACGATCGAGGGGTGCCTCGAGCGTGCTGACGACGCGTTCCGGTTGACCGATACCTCGGGCACAAACGCCCCGACGTCGCGGAGCTGGAAGTCGGGGTTTCTCAAGAAGCGTCCCGCCACCATCGAAGTGCGAGATTCGGTGAAGCGCGTCAACCTCGCGAGCCACGTGGGGCAGCGGGTCAGCGTCACCGGCACGCTCGTCGATCGCCAGATGCGTGTCGGTGCGCTGCAGCGCGTCTCCTCGTCCTGCCGTGCGAGCGATTCGAAGGTCAAGATCTGACTCATTCGCGCGCCTCTCAAGCACTCTGGAGTGCAGTTCGCTCAACAGCACTCCAGGGTGCTTTTCTTTGATAAGCACGTTAGAGTGCTGTCTCTAAGTTTCTGCCTATGAACCGGCGCAGCGCGATCAAAACCGGCGGCATGGCGCTCCTCGGCCTCGGCTTCGGCGGCTGCCGAACGATGTCGCCGCTGGACAGTCGCGCGCCGCGTCCCCGGCCGGCCTTGAACCTTGCCCCGGTCCACGCATCGTGGGACCGCGTGCTTCGGACGACGGTGGGTCTGCGCCCGCACCGCGATTCGGGCTTCGTCCTGCGGGCGGACAAGCTCGATGACAAGACGCTGATCCACAACTACGGCCATGCCGGCGCCGGCATGTCGCTCGGCTGGGGATGCGGTGTGCTCGTTGCCGAGCTCGCGCAGCCATCTCCCGCTCGTCGAGCAGCCGTGCTCGGCTGCGGCTCGCCCGGCCTGACGACGGCGCGCCAGCTCCAGCGGCGGGGCTTCGAGGTCACGATCTACGCGATGACCGTGCCGCCCGATACGACGTCGAACATGTCGCTCGCCGGGTTTACGCCGACCACGGCGCTCGTCAACAAGGATCGGCGCACGCCGGCGTGGGACGCGCAGTTCCTGCGCGCCGCCGAAATCTCGTACCGCGAGCTCCAGCTGATGGTCAGTCCGGTCTACGGCGTCCACTGGATGGACAGCTACACCGCGACCGACGATCCCACGCCGGCCGCCGGCGGCGGCCGTGGAGGTGGGGGAGGGCGCGGAAACTACGCGACGGATGCCGACCTCCTGCCCGATTCGCTGCGGCCCAATCGCACGCGCGAACTGCTGGGGCCCGGCGAGCATCCGTTCCCGACGAAGTACGCCTTCCGGACGCTCGCCTTGTCGATCGAGCCGTCGATCTATCTCGACGCGCTCGTGCGCGATTTCCTGCGCTCGGGCGGCCGCATCGTCATCCGCAAGTTCGACACGCCTCGCGATCTGATGTCGCTCACAGAGCCTGTTGTCGTCAACTGCACCGGCCTCGGCTCGTCCACGCTGTTCGACGATAAGGAGCTGGTGCCGGTCAAAGGGCAGCTCACCGCGCTGGTGCCGCAAACCGAAGTGGACTATCGGGCCGGCGGACGGACGCCCAGCGGCGGCAACGCGACGATGAACTCGCGCAGCGACGGCATCATCGTCGGGAACCTGCAGGACCCCGGCAACTGGTCGCTCGAGCCGGACGAAGAGGTTCGACAGCGCAACGTGAACGCGGCGATCGAGTTCTTCGCGGCGATGCGCCCGCCGGCGCCGGGAGCGCGGCTGACACGTTCCGAGCCGCCTCGCGTCGCCCCACCGGTCGACACGTTTTTCGACGAAGAGTCCTGAGGGCCAATACGCTCGAGCTCCAGACGTCAGCGATTCGCGTAGGATGAGTGTGATGCGACAACTGTTGGTCGTCATCGGCCTGACCGTGTGGAGTGCGTGTAGTCCAGCCGGTCCGACGGCGCGCCTCAATCAGGAATTCGTGCTCGCGCCCGGAGAGACCGCGCGAATCACGGGCGCTGACGTCAGCATTCGGTTTGTCGGCGTCCAGGGCGATTCGCGCTGCCCCGCCGACGCGATCTGCATTCAGGGAGGCGATGCGGTCGTGCGGATCGAGGTGCTGTCCTCCACAGCCGGCGGCAGGGCGTACGATCTGCATACAGGCAATATGCGGCCTGCCGTGCACGAAGACCTCGCCATCGCGCTCGTGGAGCTCACGCCGTATCCGTTCAGTTCTCGCCCCACGCAGCCAGGCGACTATCGCGCCACGCTGCGCGTCACACGCTGACGGACGTCCGGCTCAAGCCGGACACTACGTACGGGAAACGATCGTGACGTACGGAACGTGACGGGGCCGCGGCGAGGGCCGTGTCCTCGCCGCGACGGGCCTTCGCTAGAAGGACATCTGCAGGCCGAAGCGGATGTACCGGCCTTCGAGAATGCCGGTCGGCGTCATCCACTGGTTCGTGCCTGAGGCAGCGTATGTCTCGTTCACGCGGATGACCGTGCCCGCGTTGAAGACATTGAAAACGTCCATGAACCCCTGGATCTTGGACCGGTCGACGCGGAACGTCTTGCCGACGCGCAGGTCCAGCCGTCTCTGGTAGTCGAGGAACAGCGTTCCGGATTCAACCAGGTTGATGACCGTCGACGCGGCTCCGGCCGTCGATCCGATGATCGGCCGGCCCGCGACCGCCGATGTCACCGTGTAATTCGCGCTGACGCCCGGGCCGGGGATCGACGCAAAGGATCCGCTGACCTGGATGTCGTACGGGAACGTGTACGCGCCCGATACCTTGACCGTCGTGCGGAACGGTGGGGCGGCGTCGCAGAAGCGAAGACCATTCGGGTTGTCGCGAGCCGTGGTTGCTGTGTTGTCGCCGTCGCAGGACGTCGACACCCGCTTGTCCGTCGTGACACCGCCGAACACCAGGTACTTGGCGCCCCTCGCGTTCATCGTGAACTCCACGCCGTTATAGGTCGTTTTGTTCTTCGTGGAGAACGTGACGAGGTTGTCGGTCGCAACGCCAACCTTGCCGGCATTCAACGTGTACATCGGGATCGGCTGCCCTGACAGCGGCAGCCTCGTGTCGGGCGGTGTATTGATGCTGTAGGAGGTCCAGTCGCTCGCCGCGACGTTCTGGTTGTCGGTCACCTGAAGGTTGTAGAAGTCGCGGCGATAGTAGCCCGCGGTGACCGACAGGCGTGGCCGAAGCTCCCGCTGCACGACGGCGCTGTACTCCCAGTTGTAGCCCCGCTTCAGATCCGCATCGGGCCGACTCGTGATCTGACCGAAGTTCGACGTGCCGCCAATGACTTCGTTCACCTGAATCGTGCCGTCGGCGTTGAGGATCGTTTTGTCTCCGTTGGCGTCGTTCCAGGTGCGCGTCTGTGTGGCGCCGTTCATGCCGTTGAATCCCTGTGCGAAGCCGGCCGCCTGCGCCGCGACGTACTTGCCGGCGTTCGCCTTCAGCGCCGTCTTGCCGTCGCCGGTCAGGTCGTACGCGGCCGCCAGGCGTACCGCCCAGTCGTTCCAGTTCGGCACGTTCGTGATCTCGGGGAAGTTCCTGGCCACGATCCACGTCGACGCCGGCGACGATTCCGCCGGGATCGACGCGTTGAAGTGCTCGAAGCGCGCGCCGTAGTTGAGCGTCAGGCGCTTCATCGTCCACGCGTCCTGCGCGAAGGCGCCGAAGTCGCTGTTGACGTTCTGAATGCCCGTCGTCGGTGTGTTGTAAACGGCCACCTGGAACGGAAAATCGATCAGCGGAATGGTCGTCCCCGGAATCACCGTGTTGACGGTGATGAGCGTGTTGATGTTCGCTCTCGGCGCGAACGTCCGCGAGTTCTCGCCCCAGAGGTCGGTCATGCCGAACTTCACCGCGTGCGACCCGGTGACGTAGCTGGCAGTCGCGAGGACGTTGTAGTCCTTGGTCGTGCTCGAGTACTCCGGAATCGTGTATCCGCAGCGGCCGGTCAACAGGCCCGTGGAGCCGTTCAGATGCGGCAGCGCCGTGCCTGCGGGCGCGGTTCGCGAGCAGTTCTGCTCGTAGGGCTGGTTGTAGTACGCGATGCCGGCTTCGAACAGCAGTTTGCTCGACTGCGCGCGCGTCCACCGTACCTGCGGAATCCATCCGCGTCCGAATGCATCGGTCGACGCTTCAGGCGTCGTCGTCGCCAGCGTGTTGAAGCCGTTGAAGAACTCGCCGTTGAACTGCTTCTCGATGTAGGCCCGAATCTTGTCCTTGCTCGAGGCCGCCCACGTCACGCGTCCGATCCCGCTGTAATTGCCCATCAGGTTGCGGTACGCCTGGCTGCCATCGGTGAGCCTCGCGCTCGGCACGTAGATCTTTCCGTCCTCGTACTTGTAGGTGACGTAGAACCACACCTTGTCTTTCATCAGCGGGCCGCCGAACGAGGGGTTGATCTGGTAGTTGAAGGCGGTGCCGGCGATCGAGATGAGCGGCAGGCCGTTCGCCTGAACCGTCTTCATGGCATCGGTCCGGTTGTCGGACTGCAGTCCGCTGCCCTGGTACTGCGCGAAGAACGTTCCCGAGAACCTGTTGCCACCGTCCTTCGGTACCTGATTCACGCGGATTCCGCTGCTCTGAATCTCCGCTGATTCGGATCCCGTCGCGTAGCTCAATTCCTGCACCGCGGCGTCGTTCATGTAGAACCCGCTATACTGGCCGCTGCCGCACAGGTTGTTCACGCGCAGTCCGTCAATCGCCATCGTGAAATCCGACGTCGCCGAGCCGTGGCTGGTCAGGTTGAACTGGCCGAGGACGAACGGCGTGACGGTCGTGCCCGGGATGAGGAGCGCGCGCCCCGGCGTGTTGCGCACGGGTGTGGGAATCGAGTCGAGGACGTCGCGGTTGACGACGAACGTCTTCTGGTTGGTGATGACGTCGACGGTCGGCGACTCCGCCGTGACCGTCAAGGTCTCTTCCATCGCGCCGACCTGCAAGTCGACGTTGATCTGCGCGGTGAAGGTCCCTTCGAGCAGGATGTCGCCGCGCTTCACGGTCTTGAATCCGGCGAGCGTGAACGTGACGGCATACGTCCCAGGCACCAGGTCGACGATTTTGTATTGGCCCGAGGCGTCGGTGATGGCCACGCGGGCTTTCTCAATCAGCGCGGGGCTCGCAGCCTCGACTGTAACGCCAGGCATCACGGCGCCAGTCGTGTCTCTCACGGTGCCGGCGACGCCACCTTGAGCGCTTGCCGCCGCGGGGACCAGAACCACTCCCGCACACAGCAGGGCCAGACACAGAACCATTCGGCGCATAACATCTCCCCTTGGCTAGTGGGACTCCGTGCCCGCGACCTTACGGTCGGCCCAACAGTCTGTCAAGTCAAAATGCAGCGCCGGCGAGCGGTAGGATAAGGCCTATGTTCGAGTTGCACGAGTTTCTGGATCACTTCGACCGCGTGCGGCAGCGCACGCGGCGGGTAGCGGACTGCATCCCGGCCGACCGTGTCGAATGGACTTACAAAGCTGGCGCGTTCACGCTGGGCGACCTCGTGCGCCACCTCGCGGTCACCGAGCGGTACATCTGGGCCGAGACCGTACACAACCGGCCGGTTGCCTACGTCACGCATGGCCGCGAGCTCGCCGATGGCCGCGATGCGGTGTTGGCCTTTCTCGATCGGATGCACTCGGAATCGATGGCGCTGTTTCGGGAGCTCACGCCGGAGGCGCTGTCGGGGAAATGCGTGACACCTGGAGGGACGCGCATGACGACCTGGAAGTGGTTGCGGATGATGACGGAGCACGAAATCCATCATCGCGGACAGCTGTACACGCTGCTCGGCATGCTGGACGTGGCGACGCCATCGCTGTACGGGATGACGGCGTCGCAAGTGCAGAGCACGGCCTCGGGAGGTCGAAGCCTATGAGAAGCACGGTTGCGACCCGCCCGTTCGGCGGATGGCCGAACTTCCTGAGGCTCTGGTGGGGAGTCGTCACGGTGGCGCTGGTCGTCGTGGCCACGAAACCAGCTGCGTGGCGCCAGCCGCCATCACCGGCATCGGGAGGCACGCGCGTCGTCCTCCTGGGCACCGGCAATCCTCCGGCCGATCCCGATCGCTCGGGGCCGGCAACGGCAGTTGTCGTGAACGACACGCCATACCTCGTGGATTTTGGCGCAGGGGTGGTACGTCGCGCGAAGTCGGCGGTCGTCGAGAAGGGAGTCGCG
>Ga0114129_10016481_pt1 | contig 10519 bp, 9 predicted proteins | sample RhiMetdeltSRZDD1_FD_80071 | JGI IMG/M metagenome (GOLD analysis project Ga0114129, IMG submission 80071) | Populus rhizosphere microbial communities from Tennessee, USA - Rhizosphere MetaG P. deltoides SRZDD1 (version 2) (version 2) | ecosystem: Host-associated > Plants > Roots > Rhizosphere >... | reverse complement strand
AGAAAAGTACCCGTGTATATAGCGACCTTGTTGAAACGAAAGATAAAGGCAATGAGCGTTGCCAGGATTGTATGCAGGCCTAGAAAAGGCGAGAAGGCGATGAAGACGCCGATCGAAAAAGCAAGCGCCGTCCGCTCGGGTGGATCATCGATCGCAAGCAGACGGCGAAAAGCAGCACGAAACATTGTTTTCAGATTTCGAGTTTGGCGTTTAGGTCAAAAAGATTTACTACCCGAAACCATAAACTCAAAATCCGAAACGGCCTATTCGAAACTCTTTAAAGCTTCGCCTTCGTCTTCATAAGCGTCGAAGACGGTCAGGAGTTTAGTGATTACGAGGAGGTTCTGAATTCGATCCGTTAGATTGAGCAACTTCAGTTGGCCACCTTGACGACTGACCGTGGTGTAGTTAGCAATCAACTCACCGATACCACTCGAGTCAACGTAATTCACTCCCGCGAGGTTCAGCAGTATTTTCTTCTTGCCACTATCGGCCAGGCCTCGAATAGCATCACGAAGTGCGATGGCACCTTCACCTATTCGAACGGCGCCACTCATATCAAGAATAGTGACGTCTCCGGCCTGTCGTTGATTCACTTCAAGCTCTGCCATTATGTTTCTCCGATCGGGTTAACGTTGTAGTTAACCAGCCTACTTAAAACTGTTGAGAGCTTCTGGCTCACTCTCATAAACATCAAACACGGTCAGGAGTTTGGTAATGGTAAGCAGATCCTGAAGCTTCTGAGTCAGGTTGAGTAACTTAAGCTGGCCCGCTTCCTTGTTGATAGCTGTGTAGCTGGAGACCAGTTCACCAATACCACTCGAATCAATGTAACCAACTCCTGCCAGATTCAAGAGGATCTTCTTCTTACCCTCTTCGAGTAGTCGGCGGATCGCAGTGCGTAGTGCGACGCTACCTTCTCCGATGGTTATCTTTCCATTCATGTCGAGAACGGTTACGTCACCCGCTTGACGTTCCGCAATATTCAACTCAGCCATTTTAAGAAATCTCCTTTATGCAATTGCCACTAACGTCGCTTAACCATGCGAACCGTTGTACCACCTTCTGGACGCAGTAACCAGTGAACTTCATCCATGAAACTGCGCATGAAAAAAATGCCCCGACCGGAAGTCTTTAAGAGATTTTCGTCTGCAGTCGGATCCGGGACTTCGTTTGGATTAAACCCCGGGCCTTGATCGTGAACGCTGATCTCAACAGCATCAGGCAAGCTCTTTAGCGTTATGTCGACAAGCTTTTGTTCGTCCTCACTGTTTCCGTGCACGACAGCGTTTGTAACAGCTTCACGGACAGCCATATCAATCCCGAACGCAGCATCCTCGCTGACGCCCGACCGGCTTACGAATTCCGCAACAGCGGCGGCAGCGGTGGCTACCGTCTCGATACGGCTGGGTAAACTTAGCTCGGTCGTCTCTACCGTCACGAAGGTTAAGGCGTGGCCGGGGGGGTAATAGCCCGACTGTGAAGGAGGGCTCACCCTATGGTTTGGCGATGCCCTACAGCTACGATGAGCCCTCCTTAACAGTCGGGCTAGCGACCCGCTCTCTCCGAAGCCACTGCGCAAGAGGAGCTTGGCTGTTGTTCTAAAAACGCTTCCGGGAGTTCGAGGGTGTAACACGCTGGCTGGCTGTGTGTCAAGAATGAGGACATTTATATAAAAGTGCGGAAGAGACAAGGTGAGACGTCACACTACTAATCCCAACCCTCTTAGTTTTCTATCAAGCTCTTCGAGGTCGAAGGGCTTGATCAAGTACTCATCACAACCCGCTTCCAGTGCCGCTTCTTCCATCCCGTAAACATGGAATGCAGTCATTGCTACAATCGGCACTTGATCCTGAGTACCTTTCATCATGCGGACATACTTTATGGTTTCCAAACCATCGAGCTCAGGCATATTCAAATCGACGAGAATCAGGTTTGGCTTGTAAGTCTTGGTCAGCTGGAGGGCTTCCTTACCATTCTCGGCTTCAAGAACACGATAGCCCTTGAGTTCCAAGGCTCGTCTTAACATTTGGCGAGTATCACGGGAGTCTTCAGCAAGGACTACCATCGGAGCCAAGATTGCGGCTACTGCGGACACAGATCCCACCTTGCGGCTGGTGCGCTAATGTATGATTTGATACCGGGGGCTAAACGGGGATTAATGGACTGACCTGTTGCGGCTCTTATAGCACAAAACCTGATCCATTGTTCAGCTGATGGTAGTTAGCACATAAAAACGTGGAAACCGTATCAAATCTGCAACTAAATCCGGCCCGAACGGTGAGAGGCGAGCTTCAACTGCCAGGAGACAAATCGATTTCGCATCGCGCTGCACTGATCGCGGCGCTGGCTTCCGGCGTCTCTACGTTCACTAATTTTTCTACGGCGGTTGATTGCGGCTCCACTCTTTCATGTCTAAGGCAGCTGGGTGTTCAGATAGCGCGCGATGCGAATAGACTAACCATTCAGGGTCTGGGTAAGCTGCACAAGCCGTTAACGGTTCTTGACTGCGGCAACAGCGGTTCAACAATAAGAATGCTTGCCGGCGTACTCGCGGCACAAGATTTCGTCTGCGAACTCAGTGGAGATAGTTCACTCAATTCACGGCCCATGGCGAGGATCATTGAACCACTGGAACTGATGGGCGCCCGAATAGAATCAACAAGCGGCAAGCCTCCGATAATCATCCACGGGACTAAAGCGGTCACACGACTCAGTTACAAACTGCCCGTTGCAAGTGCTCAAGTGAAGTCTGCAATTTTGTTTGCCGCATTAAGCGCTGAAGGTCAAACGCAAGTACACGAATCATCGCTATCGCGAGATCACACAGAACGAATGTTCAATGGATTCGGAGTCGAAGTTACGACTGACAATGATTTGACGGTTACATTGAACGGACCCGCAAGATTAGTGGGCGGCGACATGACAATTCCGGGAGACGTATCATCAGCCGCTTACTTTATCGCAGCTGCAATGTTGCTCCCGCAATCCGAGCTTGTCATCGAGCGCGTTGGATTGAATCCGACTCGATCAGAATTCATTTCAGTACTTCGTTCGTGGGGTGCGGAGATCTCAAGCGGAAACGTTCATGACGAACGCAACGAGCCAATCGGAACAGTCCAGGTTAGAGGCGGAATTGATCGATCAAGTAACAGCAGCGCGCGGCGTTTGGAGAAGTCGAAGATTCCCGCACTGATCGATGAGTTACCTTTGCTTGCCGTTGTGGGAACACAGTTGGACGGCGGGATCGAAATTCGTGACGCGGGCGAACTGCGACACAAAGAAACAGATCGGCTTAGAGCGACGGCGGAGAATCTGCGAAGAATGGGAGCGGAGGTCATCGAACAGGCGGACGGCCTTGTGGTCTCAGGTCCAACGCAACTCCGCGGGGCAAGAGTCGACTCGTACGGAGACCATCGAATAGCGATGGCGTTTTCCGTTGCTGCTCTGGTAGCGGACGGTCCGACTGAGATCCTCGACGCTGATTGTGTAAAGATCTCCTTCCCGGAATTTTTCGAACTGCTGAAGTCCATCACCACTAATTAAGGAATGAACCGACAGGATCGAATCGCCATTGTAGGCTTTATGGCGTGTGGCAAAACAGAGGTCGCTCGCGTCGTAGCGGAACGACTCAAGGTCGCCATGGTGGATCTGGACGAGGTGATAACGTCAAATGACGGGCGGTCACCTGCTGAGTTGATCCGTGAAGAAGGCGAGCGTTCGTTCAGAGAGATCGAAACCGTAAATCTTCAACGTGTGCTCGATCGCGATAGCGCTAGTGTTATCGCACTGGGTGGAGGGGCCTGGATTCAACCAGCAAATCGCGAGCTTCTTGCGGCTAAGGGCGTAAAAGTTGTTTGGCTCGACACACCGTTTGAGCTCTGCTGGAAAAGAATCGAGGGTTCAAGTGAAGAGAGACCACTCGGTACGACAAGAAAACAGGCGAGCGAACTGTATAAGCAGCGGCATCCAATCTACCAGTTGGCCTCAATAAAGATCAGCGTGACCGCCACTGATGACCCTCGGAAGATAGCTGCTAGCGTGCTGGAGGAGTTGGGCGCAGATCGGAAGAAAGGATGAAGGATGAAGGCGGAAGGCTGAGGGATGAAGTTTCATCCTCCATCCTTCCGCCTTCATCCTTTCTTAGCGGGGAGAGAAACCCGGCGATCAGTATTTGAACTTCAAGGCAAACTGCATCTGTCTTGACGATCCTGAATCACCTGTCGGGAAGCGCGTGTTGCTGATAACTCCAAACGTCGAACTTCCGACTTGTGCGGTTCGTCCAGGTTGACCAAAGTTAGCGTGGTTGAAAACGTCAAAGACTTCCCAACGGAACTCAATCAACTTGTTCTCACTTAACTTTGTTCGCTTGATAAGTGAGATGTCTGAATTGTTGAAGCCTGGTCCAATGACAACGTTCCTGCCCATGCTTCCGAAGTGGTAAACAGTCTTTCCACTTATGAACGCAACGGGCAGACTCACCACAGAACCGGAAGGGCACTGTCCGCCCGGCCGCGGATCGCAAACCAGGTTAGGAAAGTATTGAACGCCAATTCCCGTCGCTGCTGCTCTTGGCGAGATGGTAATTGGCCCTGAAATATCCGGTCGGAGTGTCGCGAGACCAGTCAGTGAGTTAGCGTTGGTGGTCGCCGGAGTGAGGCCGGTAATCGGACCTGCATTCCCAGCCAACAAATTGACCGGATTACCAGACTGCAACTGTGTAATCAACGACAACTGCCATCCTTCCTTGAACTGATTGCCTCTGAAAGGCAATTCGTACAAACCACTGACAACAAATCGATGGCGCGCATCGAAGTCCGAAAGCCCTCGGTCGCCACGCAGATTGTAGCTGTCCTGGAAGGTGACGCCCTGAGAACTTTGCGAGTTGTAGTCAATGGATTTCGAGAATGTGTAGGAAGCATTGAACTGCAACCCCCGGCCCATACGCTTGTTAGCTGTTACCCATAATGCGTTGTAGTTCGAGTTGCCAGTGCCTTCGCGGAAAGTGATGTTCAGCAAGGGTACGCCGGGTCGAATCGGGCTGTTAGCCGATAAGGCTGGAAACGGCCGAATCGGGTTGAAAGCCGCATTAAGGAAGGTCTGATTCAAGTTTCTGGACAATCTCAAATGCGTTCCTTTCGACGCAAAATATCCGACAGTTACCCCCAATCCCTTTCCAACTTCACGCTGCACATTCAAGTTCCACGATTGAACGTACGAATTGTCGAACTGTGGATCGGAGGACGATGGCGAAATCGTAGCTCCCGGTACTGCGACATTCGTGGCATTGGATAACTGCACCGTCGGCACGGTTGACGGCAATGCCACTGCGGTAGCAAGCGGCGGATTAGTGGCATTCCCAGTGACCAGATTAGTAACCGGTTGGTCCGCAAGAATTGCGTACGCGGCGCGAACCGAAGTCTTGCCGTCCTTGAAAGGATCCCAGGCGATGCCGACTCGGGGCTGGAAGTTTCTAGAATTTGTATGGTAGACGGGCGCTACTCCGTGATTGACCCGAACCAGTGAATTGATCTCCGGTACGTAGTCCACGAACCGGTCGTAGCGTTCCGTCGGCGACATCAGCCAATCCCAACGGAAGCCCAGCTCAAGCGTTACATTCGGTCTGATCTTATAGTTGTCCTGAACAAAGAGGCCTAAGGCTCCTTGAGCAATCGCACTCGATACATCGCCGAGAGTGACAGCGAATCCATTCGCATTACCTGCAAGAAACGCCGACATGTTTGCGAACGTGAACTGGCCGGTATCCTTGCCCGTATTGTTGTTGAAAAACCTGCGCGCTTCACCACCAATCTTTATCGAGTGATTGCCCCACAGATAGCTAACTGTGTCGGACACAACGTAAGTCGTGTCTGAACGTCCCTGTGGGAATCCGGCGGGCCCTCCAAAGTTTAGCGTGGTCCCTCCAATCGAAATCTGAGGCAAGCCTATCGGCTCAGTCACGCCATCCAGGATTCCAAAATCAAGTGGGTTCAGATGAGCATTAGGATCAAACAGGATATGGATTCTATTGAACCCAAATCTTGCTTCGTTCACCACGTTCGAATTAAAGGTATGAGACTCATTGAACGTTAAAATCTGTCTGCGCGATGTACGAGTGTCGCCAAACCCTGGTACCTGGTTGCCTTGAAGAGTCGGTTCACCACGCTGATCACGCTGGAGTGCGTAGTAGAGGTGCAATCCATCTTTAGTGCCGATATTGTGGGTTAGATCGATCGTACCCTGATCGATATTGACGGGCGCTGTCGCAGAGCCGGCAAAACCATTAGTGCCGACATTGGCCTGCGGAATCAACGGCAACAATTTTTGGATCACGGCATTCGTTACGGCCGCGCGCTCAGCATTGGTTGGAACGGTCACGCCAGAGATCGTTAGTCCTTGACGTTGACGGAGTCCTTCATAGCTGAAGAAGAAGAACGTCTTATTCTTGCCGTTGTAAGCCAGATTGGGACCACCTTGCCCAAAGTGCGGGAAGCTAACAGGTCCTCCAATATTGAAACCAAACTGGTTTCTCTTGAACGGAGCAGGTTGAACAGTTCGTTCGAAGAAGTTTCGCGCATCCAGGGCGCTGTTGCGTATATATTCAAACAATTCGCCGTGATACTCGTTTGCGCCCGTACGTGTCCCAATATTGACGATGGCCCCGGAGTTACGCCCGTACTCAGCGCTGAAAGTTGAATTGTCTGCCTTGAACTCCTGTACGGTATTAATTGAAGGTTGGAAGGTAATCTGGTTCTGAACCATGTCGTTCAGGTTAATGCCGTTGATCATGAAGTTGACTGTGTCTTCGCGACCACCAGCGGTATTCAAGCCAAAAGAACCCTGTCCGCGCAGAGGAGCTGTTAAGAATCCATTCTGTGGTGGAGTCACCGAACCTGGGATTAATAATCCGAGGTCAACGAAGTGGCGACCATTCAAGGGTATTTCCTGAACGGTGCGTTGGTTAATTACGGTTCCAACCGAAGTTGTTGCGCTTTCGATTACCGGCACGTCGGTCGTGACCAGTACTTGTTCGGAAAGTGCCCCGACGTCCAATTGAAAGTTCTGAACGATTGTTTGGGCCACACCAACAACGACTGAGTCAGCTAACTGCGTCTTGAAGCCCGTACCTCGAACTTCAATTGTGTAGGTCGCGGCCGGTAGGGAAGCTATCTGATAATTCCCATCACCATCTGTCTGTGTAGTTCGTTCAAGTGACGTGGCCTTGTTACGAACGATCACAGTCGCATTGGGAACAACTGCGCCCTTTGAATCGGTGATGGTACCTCGAACGGTCGCCGTAGACTGTCCATGTGAACTGGTGTTTGAAAGCAGGAGAACCGCTAATGCTAAAAACGGTAGGAAGAGACCAATGCTTCTGCAACGCATGAATTGAACCTCCTAAGTTGCCGGCGAGAACTGCGCAGCGAACGGTGAACCCAGTCCCCTTAACGGGTTGATGGAAGTTTCAATTACAAAGTTCGTGCGACCCGATTACGCCAGCGGTTTACAGGAAAGGGACTTGAGACTGGACAAAGCAATAAAGATGCCGTTAAAGACTCTCTGATTCTGCAAGATTTCCCCGCAAAACGAAGCGTGTCTTGTACTTTGCGGACCAATCCGATCCAAAAACAACAAGCTCATCCGAAATAGCAAAGACGACCGACGATTTTTCCTACCACTGTCTTAGAAATTCTCGAAGACGGTCGTATAGGTCGTCGAAAGAATCTGCACAGAAAAGTACAGACTGATAGTGCGTTGGGTCGTAGGCGTGTTTTGACGCTGCGTCCAAATCCAAAGGACGCAGTTCCGCCTGGTGCATTTCCTCCAGTTCGCCTGCTGAAGAAAGCAAACCTGTGCCATAAGCTTTCACGTTTCCATTTTCACGTAGCACGCCAAACTCGATCGTGAACCAGTAAACGCGGGACAGTTGATCCATCTCTGCTGCGCTCGATGTCCGTTTGACAGCCTCGCCAAACAGCCGATTGAGGTCAGCAAGCTTTTTGCTCGCTAGTGTAATTGCGTGCCCAATTATTTCGTGTGCAACGTCAGGCTCCGGCGTGTAAAGCGGCGTGGAGTAATGACGGATGTACTGCGTGCACAGGAACACTCCGTTGGCGAGCGATTCGAGAAAAACTCGAGGCTCCACTAAACCTGCAACCGGTTCAAGTCGAAACCCACTGATGGCTTCCACTTTTCTAGTTACCTCCGCCAACTGGGGAATGCGATGGGTATCAAATTCCAAACGCCGAACACAGTCGAGATACTCGGCACAGGCGTGGCGCTCGTGTGCTGGTTCCAGAGCTTTCCAAATTGTCTGCCAGACGCGATGCTCTGCTTCAGTATAGGGAGCTGCCGGTATCGGAGTACCCGGGACGTACCCCAATGCAATCTCTGCTATCTGATTGCGTCGTGCACGATAATCGGCGTCACGGAAGCCGGGGTGTTCCGGATCCAACGTGACTATGGCATTCCGATCCTCTACCTCCGCGTCCGTGGTTACGGGCCGCATGTCAACGTGATCGAGAAGAAGCGTTTTGGTGTCTGGTTGCATGGTGATCCTCGAATGTCCGATATGCTTTAGCTTGTCGTGTGATCCCTAATATGAACGATCATTAACCATTGATTGCGACGTCCGAGTTTGGGATCACACGACAAGCTGAAGCATATCGGACAAAATAAAACCGGCCACCAATCCTCTGGAGGACGGTGGCCGGTTGAAACCTGTCTTAAGTGCTATCTCAGCAGCGCTCGCCGACAGCCCATCGCCTGACCGCTCCTCCATCGGAGAGCTGGCCGTAATAGTAGTAGCGATATCGGCTAAGGTTCATGACGTCTGCTCGCATTCACAGAATAGGCAACCCCAAAGGGAAACGTCAAGCAAAGGACTGTGGCTGACCACCTTGCTGCCCTAAATCGATTTCAGTTAGATTCCTTGGCGATGTATTCAGCTCAAATCACACGCGCGAATCCAACATGTATCGTCCTTCTGGTAGATCAATCAGGCTCAATGGCCGATCCATTCAGAGGTGATAACACCACAAAAAAGGCCGACTTCGTAGCAGAGGTTGTGAATCACACACTGCATGATCTGGTCATTCGCTGTACGAAGACTGAAGAAGTTCGAAATTACTATTACATTTCGATCATCGGCTACGGCAGAAACGTCGGATCGGCTTTCGGTGGCCCGCTTGGCGCCCGCAACCTCGTACCTATTTCTCAAGTCGCTGATTATCCGCTGCAAGTGAAGAACAGCTACAAAAGAGTTCCCGATGGAGGAGGAGGTTGGGTTGAGATTCCAATTCGCTTCCCGGTCTGGCTGCATCCGGCCGCAGAAGGTAAGACGCCGATGTGCGAAGCGCTTACCCTGGTGAAAGATATTCTGGAGAATTGGTTATCAGAACATCCGCGCGGCTTTCCCCCAACAGTCCTTCATTTAACTGACGGAGAATCAAGTGATGGCGATCCGGATTACATCGGCAGACAGATCGTCTCACTCAGGACAGATGATGGTGCGGTGCTTCTGTTCAATTGCCACATCTCATCGCAGCGCAAGAGGAAAATTGAGTATCCGGCGGATGAATCGGAACTGCCCGATGCATTCGCGCGCACTCTGTTTCATATTTCCAGTCCATTGCCGGGAAACTTTCTTGCCGCTGCGGCGCAGCTCGGAGTGCAAGCCGCTGAGAACTCTCGCGGCTTTGTATTCAACGGAGATCCTTCCTCCATCGTACAGTTCTATGAAATCGGCACGAGCCTAACTGGGATGACTCCCTACCGATGGATGGACGACAGAACTGAATCTGAGTCTGACTCTGCATGACGTCTCCACTCAAAACAGCTTCGCCTGAACCGACAGTCAACCACCTGTTGTTGCCGAAACACGGGCATAGTCTCGCGGAGTGTGAAGATGCCTTTGCTTGCAACCGGACGACAATGCGATTTGCAGTTGCCGACGGCGCCACAGAATCGTTTGATGCGGCAAGCTGGGCGCAACGATTGGCAACCAGGTGGGTCAATTCGAGCGATCTACTAACTGAGGAAGGCTTTTGGACCTGGTTGCAGAGTGAAGGCCAGGCTCACAATGATTCGTGGAACCGCCTCGATCTCCCCTGGTACTCAATGGAGAAGAGACGAGCAGGATCATTTGCAGCATTTGTAGGTGTCGAAATTCAAGACGACAAGTCCTGGAACGCATTAGCGCTCGGAGACTCATGTCTGGTGCACTGCGGAACCAGCAATGTACGGATGATGTTTCCCGTTTCTGGTTCAATTGATTTTGGATCCGCCCCTGTCCTGGCGCCATCTTGTACCGAACTAAACATCCACGCGCGATCGGCGATTGCACTCAAAGCTGGAAAACTGGGGGACGGTGACAAACTTCTCCTCTTAAGTGACGCGATCGCGGCCTGGTTCATCAGACTCAATGAACTGCAGGACCATAAAACGATGTTCGACCTTTATCGCCTCCTAAGCCAGGGAGACGAGACTGCGATTTTAGATTTTCTGGAACTGGAACGGT
>Ga0114129_10016479_pt1 | contig 10520 bp, 8 predicted proteins | sample RhiMetdeltSRZDD1_FD_80071 | JGI IMG/M metagenome (GOLD analysis project Ga0114129, IMG submission 80071) | Populus rhizosphere microbial communities from Tennessee, USA - Rhizosphere MetaG P. deltoides SRZDD1 (version 2) (version 2) | ecosystem: Host-associated > Plants > Roots > Rhizosphere >... | reverse complement strand
CCCTCGACGTCGATGATCTGGATGTACTCCCCGGCCTTGACCTCGTAGGACAGGGCGGTGGCGCGATCGACCCGGAAGTCGAGCCGCGGCTCGGCGAGCGGGGGAGGCAGCTCGAGCTCGTCGTGGGTCCGAGGGCGCGTCCGGCGGATCTCGACGTCGAGGTCCGACGCAGGCACGCCGCCCTCGAGCACGGACGCGCCCTCGGGCGCCGCGACCACCACGACGACCGGGCGTTCCGCGACGAACGTCTGGGAGGACCCCGCGGGCGACCACTCGCCGAAGAGCCGAGCGGCCATCGCCCCCGTCGGGTTCAGGCCCTGCCCGGCGAGCGCCCCGATCACCGCGGCGGCGCCGTCCGCCTCCGAGGTGATCAGCGATCGCAGGACCGATGCGGGCGCGTCGGCGCGAGCGCCGAGCGCGGCCGCGTCGTCGGAGCCGTCCGGCGCGAGCGCCGTCACCTCCGCGACCTGGCCGCCCTCCGGATCGCGGACGGTGAGCTGGTCGTCGCCGTCGAGAACGAGCACGGTGGCTCCGCCGGGCCGGACCCAGTAGCGCTCGAGGGACGGGTCCGAGGCGATCAGCCCCGGGACGGTGATGCTCCGGCGTCCGGCCGTGATCGCCATCGACGTCAGCCCTTGGCCGCGGGCTCCTTGGACTGCTGCTCGTCGGCCTCCTTGAAGAGCTGCTCGGCGAGCTCCCGCTTCCCGGCCGCGTCGAGCTTCTTGACCTCGTTCTCCACGGCGCGCCGGTTGTACGACTGGTTCCAGTAGTCGAGCGACTCGAAGCCGAGGAGCACGGCCTTCCCGACGAACTGGCGCAGGACCTCGTTGGTCGGTCCCATCACCCAGCCGGCCTTGGCATCCCGCAGGTAGCGCTCGAGCTCCATGTCGCGCTTGTATCCCGAGCCGCCGCAGGCGTGGAGCATCTTGTCGACCACGTGCGCGGTGTTCTTCGCTGCGACGAACTTGATCTGCCACGCCCAGTGGAGGAAGTTCCCACGCGCGAGCTCGCCCGGACCGGGGTTCACCGTGTTGTTCTCCGTCGCGCCGTCCATCGCCTGGGCAACGGAGAGCGTGAACAGGCGCGAGGCGTTCGTGTCCATCACGGCCTCGCCGACGTAGTCCTGGATCGTCGGGTAGTCGGCGACCCGCAACCCGACGTCCACGTGCTTCTTGCGCGTCGTGTGTCGTTTGGCGATGTCGATCGCGCCCAGCGCGAGGCCGTTCCACACCGAGGACGAGCCGACCAGGAACCAGGGGTCGACGGATTCGTCGTTGGAGTTGGCGCCATCCCCCGTCGGCCCGACCAGCTGCTCGGCCGGGATCTCGACGTTGTCGATCTCGATCGGCCCCGACTGGTTGCCTCGCAGCCCGAGCGCGTCCCACAGGGAGGGATGGGCCTGGATGTGCTCCCCGTCGACGACGAAGACGGACAGGTCGTCGTAGCCACTGAAGTCGGGGCTCGTCGTCTGGACGACGTAGAAGTCCGCGAAGCCTCCCGACGTCGTCCATGAGGCCTTCTTCCGGACCTTGAACCCACCGTTCGAGCGCTCGGCTCCCGAGGAGATCGGATACCAGAAGTGTGAGCCCGTCTCGGGGTCGGAGTAGGAGAGCGTCCCGATCTTGCCGGTGTTGAGCGGCCGGATGTACTTGTCGATCAGCTCGGGGGTCGCTCGGAGCATGATCGCGTTCACGGCACCCATGTGCATCACGTAACACATCGCCGTGGAGGCGCACCCGTAGCGCGCGATCGTCTCGCAAACCATCGAGTAGGCGACGTGGTCCTCGCCGAGGCCGCCGTACTCCTCCGGGACCGTGAGCCCGAGGAATCCGTGCTCACCGAGGAGCTCCAGGTTGCGGCGCGGGAACATGAGCTCGTCGTCGAAGCGCTTGGCGTTCGCGCGGAGCTCCTTCTCGCAGAGCTCGATCAGCGTGGCGCGGAGCTCCTTCTGCCGGTCGGTGTAGACCCAGTCCGGATCCCAGTCGTAGCCGAGTCCCCAGAAGGGCTCGGAACCCCACATCTTCTCGGTCATCTCTCCTCCATCGGGTGCGGTCTCCCGGGGGTGCGATCCCTGGGGCGGATGTGTGTGCTCATGCTAAGCGGGCTCTCCGAGCCGGGCAATGTCGGCCGAAGGCGAAGGCTCCCGGAACCGGAACGGGGCGGCGAGCCGCCCCGTTCCGTCGCATCTCTGAACCGCGATCGATCAGACGGCCGTGCTCTCCTCCCGCAGCAGCGCCATCTGTTCCTCGTTCGGCATCGTCGGGACGTCTCGGTCTCGGAACGTGATCTTCGCCTTGTCCTGCACCGCCCGTCGGTAGAAGAACAACCCCACCGATGCGACCAGGACGCCGGCGCCGAGGAAGAGCGGGAGCCCCTTGAACTCGTAGAAGCCGATGTACGACGCCACCTTCTGGTCGAGGACGCCGGCCAGCACGAGGATCAGGTTGAAGAGGGCCAGCGGCCAGGCGAGCGCCGCGAACACCGGACCCGCCTTGATCGGCCGCGGCCAGGCCGGACGATCCCTCCGCAGGAGCAGGAACCCCGTGAGCGCGAGGACGTGACAGAACACGTACCCGATGTTCGAGATGTAGAGGATCACGAAGTTGTTCGCACCCAGGAGCAGCAGGAGCCCGATGTTGACCACCATGTCGACGGTCATGCCACGGGCGGGCACGTGGAACTTGTTCAGGTGGTAGAGCCACTTGATCGTCATGTCGTCGCGCGCGATGCCGAAGAGCGCCCGGCCACCGTCCGCCGTCGAGGTGTTCATCGCGAGGATCAGGCTCGCGATCAGACAGATCACGGCGAAGCCGCCGAGGACGGACCCCGCGATGTCTTTCAGCGCTCCGACGTAGAAGCCGCCGTAGTCGCCGACCGAGCCCACGACGCCGCCCAACCCGAGCGGGAGGAAGAGGTAGACGAAGAGCGAGAACACGGCCACGCTCTTGAGCGCCTTCTCCGTGTCGCGTTTCGTGTCGTGGTACTCGGGGGCGAAGCTCGCGCCGACCTCGATCCCGTACGCGGACCAGCACATGATGAAGAGCCACATCAGCGCGATCCGCAGGTCGCTGAAGCCGCCCGAACGATGGACGTACTCGAGGTTCGACGCGTGCCAGTCACCGGTCAGGTACGGGAAGATGATGAAGATCGCGAGGGGAACCATCAGGAGCGCGCCGGTCACGTACCCGACCGCGAGCGACGGTTTCACGCCGAGGATGTTGAACAGCCACACCCCGAGGATCACGACGATCGCGATCGCCTGTGCCAGCCCGAAGTCCGCGAACCCCAGGTTGAAGTAGGCATCGTTCACGCCGTCCCCGGACTTCGGGAACCACTCGGCGACGATCAGCGCGCCGACGATGTTCCCGACGAAGGACAGCACGACGGACCAGCCGATCCAGTACCCGAACGCCGCGATGGGACCGAAGAGGTTGAACCGAGAGCGCCAGCCCTCGTGCGCGTACAGCGCGATGCCGCCGGGCTTGTCTGGGAACATCGCGGCGGTCTCGGCGTAGATGAAGTTCTGCAGGAGCCCCACGGTCGCGGAGATCCCCCACAGCAGGATCGAGCCCCAGGCGCCGATCGTGGCGAGCGTGAAGCCCAGCGACCCCAGGAGGAACGCCGGCTGGCACAAGCCGATGACGAACCCGTCATACCAGTGGAGAGACTTGAGGAGTTGGCGTTCCTCGATCGTTGCTTCGGCCACGTTCACGACCTCCCTCTGCGGCGACCCCGTCGGGGCAGGGCGGGTATAGCACGGTTCCGCGCGGGTGTTCAATCTGAACCGGCACCGTCACACCTCACGCCACGTGCCCGCGGCCCGGAACCGGGTGCGGCATAGAATCGCCGGGTGAAGGGAGCCCCGATCACGATCCGCTGCGATTGCGGCGAGGTCGAACGCGTCCCGTACGGCGACTCGTGGACGTGCCCCTCCTGCGGACGTCGCTGGGATACCACCCAGATCCCGCACGAGGAGTACTGGGGGATCATGCGCGAGATGCGCCGGTTCCGCCTCGAGGTCATCGCGGTCTCCGCGGCCCTGGGGATCGCGCTCGCGATCACGCTCTCCAGCCTGGGGAGCAGGCGCTACTTCCCGATCGTCCTCGGCGTCATGGGGTTCTGGTTCCTGGTCTACATGCCGCGATGGAGGCGGAAGGTCCGCGCCAGGGCGCGGAGTCTCCCCACCTGGAAGCTTCGATCGGGATGAGCGCCCGGCCCCGGCTCGACCGGGACGTGCCGATCGCGATCGACGCGGCCGGGGGGCGGCCCATCCTGCTCGCGACGATGGGGGCCCCGTTCGACGAAGGAGCCGTCGGGGTGGCGGTCGATGCGGCCGTCGAGTCCGGCGAGCCACTGATCGTCGCCAACATCACGAGGCTGGAGCCTCTCCGGCTGTCGATGGTCATGGGCTACGACGCCCTCGAAGAGCTCACGCCCGACGTCTCCCGGTCCGTCAAACGGCCGGCCCAGCTTGCCGCGGAGTTCGGGCTGCGCGTCGAACGGCTGCGGGTCCGGAGTCCTCGTCCGGTCGCGGCCCTCCTGGAGCTCGTCCGGGAACGACGGCCGGGGCTCGTCGTGTTCGGCCCCGACCGCCGCCGGCTCTCCCGGCGGCTGTACCGCAAGGCGAGCGAGGCGCTCCGGGCGGAGGCCGGTCCCTTGATGTGGTTCCCTCCCGACGTGGATTGGTGAGACAGGAGTTCGCTCGGCTACTCTCACGCCCGTTCCGAGCCGCTCGGGCGGCGTCGGAGATCGCCGGAGGCCGGAGAGGAGCGGGGTGACCTTCCTGATCACGTGTCCGAACTGCGGGCCGCGCGAGGCCCTGGAGTTCGCGTTCGGCGGCGAGGCGACGCGTCGCGCCGGTCCCGATGGGACCGACCGGGAGCTCGCGGCTTCCCTCTACTTCCGTCGCAACGTCAACGGCTGGCAGACGGAGTGGTGGGTCCATCAGAGCGGATGCCGGGAATGGTTCCTGGCCGAGCGGCACACGAGCACGAACGAGATCAGGCGGACGTATCGCCCCGAGGACCGCGAGGCCGCGCCCGCGTGAGCGAGCGGCTCCCGGAGCGCCTGGGCGAAGCGATCCGGCGCGACCGGCGGATCGACTTCCGATTCGAGCGTCGAACGATCTCGGCGTTCGAGGGAGACACGGTAGGGTCCGCGCTCGCGGCCGCCGGGGTCCGCATCACGAGCCGTTCGTTCAAGTACCACCGGCCGCGAGGACTCCAGTGCATGACGGGTGCGTGCCCGAACTGCCTGATGCAGATCGACGGGATCCCGAACGTCCGCGCCTGCACCGAGCCCGCGCGGCAGGGCATGCGGGTCGAACGGCAGAACGCGTGGCCCTCCGTCGATCGCGACATCCACGGATGGCTGAACACGCTGTCCTTCATGATGCCGCCCGGCTTCTACTACAAGGTCTTCCAGCGCCCGCGCTGGGCGTGGCCGTTCGTCGAGCCGTTCATCCGGTCGAAGGCCGGCCTCGGCAAGGTGCCGCACGAGCCCGATCACCGGCGCCGGCGGAGGATCAACCTGCATCCCGACGTCCTGGTGATCGGCGCCGGGGCCGCCGGCCTCGCGGCCGCGGCCGAGGCGGCGAAGGCCGGAGCGTCCGTCGTCCTGCTCGAGCAGGGCCGCGAGGCCGGCGGCCACCTGCTCGGCGACGCGAGGGGCGGCATGCGCTTCGGGCTCGCACGAGAGGCGCTCGAAGCCGGCGTCCGCTTCCTCCCGGAGACGGCCGCGTTCGGGGTCTTCGGCGGCATGCTGGTGGCCGCGGCGGGGCCGGACGCGATCTACCGGGTCCGCGCGGCACACGTGATCTTCGCGACGGGCGCCGTGGAGCAGTCCGCCGTCTTCCCGGGCAACGATCTCCCCGGCGTGATGGTGTCCTCCGGGGTGCGATCGCTGCTCCATCGGTACGGCGTCCTGCCGGGAAGGCGAGCCGTGATCCTCGCGGCCGACAACACGGCCTACGAGACCGCGTTGGCGCTGCGAGACGCCGGCGCGGAGGTCACCGTCGTCGATCTTCGGTCGGAGGGCGGTTGGCCCGAGGGGTTCCCGGTGGTCCCGGGTTCGACGATCATCGCCGCGCACGGCCGGCGGCACGTCACAGGCGTCACGGTCGGCTCGCCGGGATCCACGTCCGGCCAGAAGGTGCGCTGCGACCTGCTCGTGATCGCGTGCGTCCAGGCACCCTCGACGAACCTCCTGGCGCAGGCGGGTGCGCGGCTGGCCTTCGATGAGGCGACGCAGGCGTTCCTGCCGGTCGAGATGCCGGAAGGGGCGCACGCGGTCGGCGCCGTCGCCGGCGCCCGGACGCCCGAGGCGGCGATCGCACAGGGGAGGCTGGCCGGCCTCGAGACCGCCGCGGTGCTCGGGCACGAGGTCGACCGGTCGATCGTGGACGACCTGCGTGTGGCGGCCGCCGCGGCGGGGGATCCCGTCGTCCTCCCCCCCGAGGTGTCCGTCGCTTCCGGCAAGCAGTTCGCCTGCCTCTGCATGGACGTGACCTCGAAGGAGCTGAAGACCGCGGCCGCCGAGGGGTTCGACTCGATGGAGCTCCTCAAGCGCTACACCACGATCACGATGGGTCCGTGCCAGGGGAAGGCCTGCATGGTCTCCTCGCAGCGCCTGTGCGGTCGGGCGACGGGACGAACTTTCTCGGAGACGTCCCCGACGACCGCGCGCCCGCCTTGGGTGCCGGTTGAGATGGGCACGCTCGCGGGCGCCCGGCTCACGCCGCGCAAGGAGAGCACGATGCACGACCGGCACGCGGCGGCCGGTGCGGAGTTCATGTGGGCGGGGGACTGGCGTCGACCGCACCACTACTCCAGCCCGGAGCGCGAGGTCGATGCCGTTCGGAACCGGGTCGGGCTCATCGACGTGAGCTCCCTGGGCAAGTTCCGGGTCACGGGTCCGCAGTCGGTCGAGCTCCTCGAGCGTCTCTACCCGGCCCGGTTCTCGGATCTGGCGGTGGGGCGGATCCGCTACGGCGCCATGCTCAACGACGAGGGTGTGATCCTCGATGACGGCGCGGTCGTTCGGGTCGCGGACGACGAGTTCTTCGTGACGGTGACGACGGGCAACACGGCGGCGCTGGAGCGGTGGATCACCTGGTGGAACGCCGACTGGCAGCTCGACACCCGGGTGCTGAACGTGACCGGCGCCTTCGGCGCCGTCAACCTGGCGGGACCGCGCGCGAGGAGCGTCATGGCCGAGCTCACCGACGCCGACGTCTCGGGCGAGGCGATGCCGTACATGTCCGGGACGAGGGTCGACGTCGCGGGTGTGCCGTCGCTGGTCCTACGGATCGGCTTCGTCGGCGAGATGGGCTACGAGATCCATTTCCCGTCGGCGTACGGCGAGCACCTGTGGGACACGATCATGGAGACCGGCGCGACCGACGGGATCGCGGCGTTCGGTCTCGAGGCGCAGCGGATCCTCCGTCTGGAGAAACAGCACATCCTCGTCGGTCAGGACACCGACGCCGAGTCTGATCCGTATGAGGTGGGGCTCGGATGGATGGTGAAGGGCGACAAGGACGACTTCCTCGGGCTCCGGGCGCTCCGGGATCTGAAGGAACGAGGTCCCGAGGAGCGACTGGTGGGGTTCACCGCGCCCGACGGCTGGCTGCCGCCCGAAGGGGCTTCCGTGGTCCGCGACGGGCGCTGGGTCGGCCGGGTGACGTCGGCGAGGCGGAGCGCCGCGATCGGGAGCGTCATCGGCCTGGCGTGGGTGCCCGCCGACCTGGCATCCGACGAGCGCACGTTCGAGATCCAGTTCGGAGGCAGCCACACGACGGGCACGGTGCGGACGGCTCCCTTCTACGACCCCGACGGGCAGAGGTTGCGAGCATGAGGACCGCGATCAGGCGTTCGCCCGCGGCGCGACTCTCGTCGCGCCGCGGCGCGGTGTTCGTCGAGGAGGCCGGATGGGAGATCCCGGCCTCCTACGGGGACGACGAGGCGGAGCGCGCGGCGATCCGCGATCGCGTGGCGATCGCGGACGTCACCGCGCGCGCCAAGGTGGACGTCCGTGGAGACATCCCCGACTCGTTGCCCTCGCCCGCCGACACCGTCCTCGCGCGGATCACCCCGAGATGGGTCGTGATGCTCGGAGCACCCGACGCGGAGGGCCGACTGCTCCGTGCGATCGAGCCGCTCGCCGGCTCCGGGGCGATGGTCACCGACGTGACGCACCTGTTCGCCGGCTTCGCGCTGGCGGGACCGGCCCTCGACGCCGTCCTCGAGCGGACCACGTCGTGGGATCCCTCGACCCTCGCACCCGGGGAGGCGACCGGGGCGCCGATCGTGGAGGTCCGCGCCCTGATGGTCCGGAGAGATCTGCCGCTGCCCCTCCTCGAGGTCTACGTGGCCACCGAGTACGCCCGCTACGCCTGGGAAGCGCTGTCGAGCGTGGTCGCGGGCGTGGGCGGCGCCCCGGTCGGCTGGCAGGCCCTGCGAGCGGAGGGATGGCACTGATGCACCCGATCCGATACTTCAAGCCCTGGCGCATGTGGCGGCACCACGAGCTGAAGGATTCCTACGACGTGGTGATCATCGGGGGCGGCGCGCACGGGCTCGCGATCGCGTACGAGCTGGCCAAGCGAGGCATCCGCGACGTCGCGGTCCTGGACAAGAGCTACATGGGCGCGGGCGGATCCGGCCGCAACACGACGATCGTCCGTGCGAACTACCGGACGCCCGAGGGCGTGGCCTTCTACAAGGAGTCGCTGCGGCTCTACGAGCAGCTCGCGCAGGAGCTCGACTACAACCTCCTGCTCTCCCAGCAAGGCCATCTCACCCTCGCGCACGCCGAGCGCGCCGTGATCGTCGCGCACGAGCGCGCGGAGGTGAACCGCCTCCTCGGCGTCGACTCCCGCGTGATCTACCCCGATGAGATCGCCAAGCTCTGTCCGGAGCTCGATCTCTCGAGCCATCCCGACTTCCCGATCATGGCCGCGCTGTATCACCCGCCCGGTGGGGTGATCCGCCACGACGCCGTCGTGTGGGCGTACGCGCGGATGGCCGACCGGATGGGCGTCCACGTGCACCAGGGGACGGAGGTGACCGGCATCGACGTGCAGAGCGGCCGCGTCACCGGCGTCCGGACGAACAAGGGTGACATCGCGACCGGAACCGTGATCTCGGCGGTCGCGGGCTGGACCAGCGAGATCTGCCGGATGGCGGGCGTGGAGGCGCCGATCGTGACCCATCCGTTGCAGGCGTTCGTGACCGAGGCGCTGAAGCCATTCCTCGATGTGATCCTCGTCTCGGCCACCTTGCACGTCTACATCTCGCAGACCGACCGGGGAGAGGTCCTGATCGGCTCGGAGATCGAGCCCTACACCTCCTACGCGCAGGACTCCACGTTGGACTTCTTGGAGGTGACCGCCGCCCACACGCTCGAGCTTCTGCCGATGCTCGGACGCGTGAAGATGATGCGCGCCTGGGGCGGGCTGTGTGACGTGACGCCCGACTACTCGCCGATCATGGGACTCACCGACGTCGAAGGGTTCCTGCTCGACGGTGGCTGGGGGACGTACGGGTTCAAGGCCACCCCGATCGTGGGCGTCACGATGGCCGACCTCGTGCACGACAACATCGTGCCCGACCTCATCGCACCGTTCGCGCTGGAGCGGTTCTGGAGACGAGAGCTCGTCTCGGAGATCGCCGCCGCCGCCGTGTCCCACTGACGACGTGCCATCATTGTTGGCGATGGCCACCGCAGCTCAACCGCTCAGACGGAACACCTCGAAGGTGCATGTCGTCGCGATGAACGACGGGATCCGGTCGGAGCGCACCGATACGCTGGCCGCGGAAGAGCCCCTGGAGATCCGCGTCCAGGGACCGGGTCAGGAGCAGCGATCGGTCGCCGTCACGATGCGGACACCGGGCGGGGACTTCGAGCTCGCCGTGGGGTTCCTGTTCACGGAAGGCTTGATCACGCCGAGGGATGTGACCCGGGTCGCCTACTGCGACACCCTTCCCGGCGAGGATCAGCAGTACAACATCGTCTCGGTCACGCTGAACCGTCCGTTCGACTTCGACCTGTTGAAGCGGAACTTCTACGCGACGTCCTCCTGCGGCGTCTGCGGGAAAGCGGCGCTCGACGACATCGAGGTCCGATGCGCGCCCGTCGCGCCGGGGACGCGGGTCACGGCCGACATGCTGCTCGGCCTCCCGGTCGCCCTTCGCAAGGCGCAGAAGGTCTTCGAGCGGACCGGTGGACTCCACGCCGCGGGCTTGTTCTCGGCGGACGGGGAACTCGTCGCGGTCCGCGAGGACGTCGGGCGGCACAACGCGGTCGACAAGGTGGTCGGCGAGCAGGTGCTGGCCGGCAACGTCCCGCTCGCCGACCACGTGCTCCAGGTGAGTGGGCGGCTCTCGTTCGAGATCGTCCAGAAGGCGGCGGTCGCCGGCATCCCCATCGTCAGCGCGGTCAGTGCGCCGTCCTCACTCGCCGTCGAGGCGGGGGAGCGGTTCGGCATGACGCTGGTGGGCTTCGTCCGAGACGAGCGGCTG
>Ga0114129_10016478_pt1 | contig 10520 bp, 8 predicted proteins | sample RhiMetdeltSRZDD1_FD_80071 | JGI IMG/M metagenome (GOLD analysis project Ga0114129, IMG submission 80071) | Populus rhizosphere microbial communities from Tennessee, USA - Rhizosphere MetaG P. deltoides SRZDD1 (version 2) (version 2) | ecosystem: Host-associated > Plants > Roots > Rhizosphere >... | reverse complement strand
TCTCGGGATAGAGGCGAGCGACTGGCATGCGGTCGGCGGCGGCGAGCGCGGATGGATAGCTCCCGACCCGCGCGATCCGAACGTGGTCTACGCCGGCGAGGACGGGGGCCAGATCACCAGCTACGACCACCGCACGCGGCAGGCGCGGGAGGTGATGGCCTGGCCCCAACTCGGCGACGGCCACGGGGCGAAGGACTTGAAGTACCGCTTCCAGTGGAACGCGCCGATCCTGGTTTCCCGCCACGATCCGAGCGTCGTCTACCACGCCTCGCAGATCCTGCTGCGCAGCCGCGACGGCGGCGAGCACTGGGAGGAGATGAGCCCCGACCTCACCCGCAACGACCGCGCGAGGCAGGAGGCCTCCGGCGGGCCGATCACGAAGGACAACACCGGCGTCGAGGTCTACGACACGATCTTCGCCCTGGCCGAATCGCCCCACGAGAGGGGCACGATGTGGGCCGGCAGCGACGACGGCCTCGTCCACCTCACCCGCGACGACGGCAAGACCTGGCAGAACGTGACGCCCAGGGCCCTCCCCGAGTGGTCGCAGATCAACGCGATCGAGGTCTCCCCGCACGACCGGGCCACGGCCTACGTGGCCGCCACCCGCTACCGGCTGGACGACTTCCGGCCGCTGCTCTACAAGACCAGCGACTTCGGGAAGACCTGGACCCTCATCGTGAGCGGGATCCCGGAGAAGGCCTTCACGCGCGTCGTCCGTGAGGACCCCGCGCGGCGAGGGCTCCTCTACGCCGGCACCGAGACCGGCCTCTACGTCTCCCTCGACGACGGCGCCACCTGGCGCGCGTTCCAGCGCAACCTGCCGGCGACACCCATCACGGACCTCGCGGTGAAGAACGGCGACCTGGTGGTCGCCACCCAGGGCCGCGGCTTCTGGATCCTGGACGACCTCGCTCCCCTACACGCCTGGAGCGACGATATCCGCCAGGCGGGCGTCAAGCTGTTCAAGCCCCGGCCGGCGGTGCGCGTGCGGGTGCGGGAGCAGGATCCGGAGGACTCACCGCCCACCGCGGTCGGCAGGAACATGCCCGCCGGCGTGATCGTCGACTTCTGGCTGAAGGACAAGCCCGCGGAGAAGGACAAGGTCACCCTCGAGTTCCTCGCGCGTGACCGCGTGCTCAGGACCTTCACCAACCAGAAGGAGAAGAAGGACGGCGAGGAGGACGACGTGGTGGGCGACGACGGCGACCAGGACAAGGAGAAGCCGCTGGAATTGAAGGCGGGCCTCAACCGGTTCGAGTGGGACATGCGGATCCTGAAGCCGACGCTGGTCCCGAAGGCCGTCTTCAATGAAGGGACCAAGCAACCGCCGAAGGTCGCGCCCGGCACGTACCAGGTGCGCCTGACCGTAGGCGATCGCGTGCTCACCGAGACGGCCGAGGTACGGCCGCAGCCGAACGTGCCCGCGAGCGCCGAGGACCTCCAGGCACAGCACGAGCTGCTCACCGCCATCCGCGACCGCCTGTCGGAGGCCCACGACACCGTCATGCGCATCCGCGACCTCGAGTCCCAGGTGAAGGGCCTGGCCGGCCGCATGGAGAAGACGGGCCAGGGCGACGCGGTCAAGGCCAAGGCGACGGCGCTGGCCGCCTCACTCACCGCGGTGGAGGAGAAGCTCTGGAACCCGCGGATCAAGGCCGACGAGGACGACCTCAACTACGAGCCCAAGCTCGACCACGAGCTGACCAACCTGGCGGGGCTGGTGGCCAGCGCCGACGCGCGGCCCACGCCGTCGGAGGTCGTCTATTACGACCTGCTGAAGGGCCGTCTGGCGGCGGCGCAGGCGGAGCTGGCGCGGGTCATCGACGGAGACCTGGCCGATTTCAACCGGCTGGTCCGGCAGAGCGGGGTGGCGCCGGTGCTCGCGCTGCCGGCCGGCGCGGGCGCGAAGAACCCCTGAGGTCGGGGTGTTAGGATTTCCGCCGCGGAGGAGCTTCTATGGCGCGCATCGGCGACATCGTCCTGTATTCGGAAGCGGCGGGGACGGGCCTCCGGACATGGCCCGCGATCGTGATCGAGACGCTGCCCCACGACAGGATCAAGCTGATGGCGTTCCGCGAGACCGGCGCGCAGCCGGTCATCCGAGAGGGCAACGCCGACGGCGTGCCCTACTCCGACCAGCCGACAGACCGCCACTGGTCGGAACGAGGGCCGACCACCCGGGAGCCGGTCCTCTAACCGCTCTGCCGTACGCGCCCGCGTAGCCGACGAAGAGCCCGCGGAGAGTAAATGGATCGCAAGGCCCTGGTCGTCGGGATCGACGACTACGAGCACGTCAGCAAGCTCCATGGCGCGGTCAACGACGCGACCCGGATCGCGAAGCTGTTCGCCAACCAGCACGACGGCGGCAAGAACTTCGACGTCCGTCTGCTGACGTCGGCCGCCGACCGGATCACGTCCCGTGTTCTTCGCGACCACATCCAACAGCTGTTCGACGGAACGGGCGAACGCGTCTTCTTCTTCGCGGGGCACGGCGCGAGCACGCCCGGCGGGGCGTACCTCGTCACCCAGGAGGCCGACCAAGACCACCTGGGCCTCTCGATGCACGAGGTCCTCGTGCATGCCTCCGGCAGCTCTGCCGCAGAGATCGTGCTCATCGTGGACGCCTGCCACGCCGCGGAGCTGGGGCACGACCTGGTGCTGAACGTCGCCACCGTCCGGGAGGGCATCAGCATCCTCGCCGCGTGCCGCCGGGAGCAAGAGGCGCTCGAGGCGAGTGACGGCGGACTGTTCACCGACGCGCTCGTGAAGGGCCTGGAGGGCGCCGCTGCCGATCGCCGGGGCGTGGTCAGCTCCGCCTCGCTCTGCGTATACGCGAACGAACGCTTCGAGTCGGCGTGGGGACAGAGGCCTGTCTTCCAGAACAACACCAGTGGCGTGTTCGAGCTGCGCCGGTGCTCCGCAGGCGCGCCCGCCGTCTGGAACGTCCCCCGGCCGCAGAACGCCGGTTTCGTGGGTCGCGACGACATCCTCGACGCCACACGACGCCGCCTCGCCGAGGCGCGCCGGGTGGCGCTGGTGGGCCTCGGCGGGGTCGGAAAGAGCCAACTGGCGGCAGAGTACTGCTACCGCTTCGGTCGTGACTATTCCATCGTCTGGTGGATCTCGGGCGAGGAGGAGGCGGCTCTGGGAGCGGGGCTCATGGACCTCGCGCAGGTGCTCGGCGTCGAGCAGGGGCCGCAGGAAGCGATGCTCCAGGGGCTGCGGAGCGCTCTCGCCGCACTGGCCGGGTCCTGGCTCATCGTCGTCGACGATCTCCAACGCCCGCGCGAGCTGCCGAGGCTGATCCCCGACGCCAGGAACGGGCACTGCATGATGACGTCGCGCGAGCGGGGGCTCGGCCCGGCCGTGGAGCTCGAGGTCGGGCCGTTCGGTCGGGCCGAATCGGCGGAGTACCTGGCGAAGCACCTGCGACCGGACGCAGCCTTCGACGCCTTGGCGTGCGCGCTCGGCCACCTGCCGCTCGCCCTGGCGCAGGCCACCGCGTACGCACGCCAGGCCGGCATGTCGGCCACTGAATACCTGGAGTTGTTCCGGACGCGCCGCCGGGAGATGTGGGCCCTCGAGCCGGGACCTCTCGACTACGACGCGACCGTCGCCACGACGTGGCGGATCAACATGGAGCCCATCGAAGGCGACCAGCCCGAGGCCGCGAACCTGGCCCGGCTGGCCAGCTTCTTCGGAGCCGACGAGATCCCGTTCGAGCTGCTGAAGGCCGCGGGGGCGCCGCCCGAAGGGCTCACCGCCTTCGCGGACGACCCTCTCCGGTGGTGGAACGCGCTGGGCATCTTGAGCCGGTTCTCGCTGATCAAGGTCGTCGGCTCGACGATCTCGATCCATTGCCTGGCCCAGGCCGTGGTCCGCGATCGCCTCTCCGAGCCGGAGGCGCAGGCCTGGTCCGCGCGGGCGGCAAAGAGCGCGCTCAGGGCCTGGCCCACCGACGGCGAGCACTCGCCCCAATGGCCGAAATGCGCACGGCTCGTCTCACACGCCCTCGCGGCCGCGAGGCACGCCCGCCGGATCGGGTCGACGGCAGACGAGCACTCGACGCTCTTCAACAAGGTTTCCCTCTACCTGAGGGCGCGCGGCGAGCTCGAGCTGGCGGCTCGGATCATGACCGAGCTTCTGGGAGACACCGAATATGGCACGGTATAGCGATCAAGCCTTCTCGTTGAACACGCTGGGAATGACCAAGAAGGATCTCGGAGAGCTAAAGGAGGCGCGTGAGCTGTTCGAGCGGGCGCTGTCCCTGGCGCGCCAGGAGTTCGCGCTGCCTCGGCCCGACCCCGAGTTTTCGCGGATCAACGAGGCGATCATCGCCGACAACCTGGCGCAGACCCTGGTCGCGCTGGGGGAGGTGAAGCTCGCCGTCGATCACTGCACGAAAGCCTTCGCGCTGGCGAAGTACCTGCTCGGCAGTGACCACGCGGAGATGGGGAATTTCTACAACACGGTCGGCAAGGTGTCGATGGCTTGCGGCGACCTCGGCAGCGCGGAGCTGATGTTCGCCAAGCGCATCGAGCTCGCGCGCCGCGATGGGCCGCCGGAGTATCTGGCCGAGGCGCTCTTCAACCTCGGCTCCGTCCGGCTGCAGCAGCATCGTTACCCCGAGGCCCGGGTGCTCCTCGCCGAGACCCTGCGCCTCGAGAGTGCAATCCCCGAGTTGCAGCGTGGCCTGCACAACGCCCTCAGTCACCTGGGGCTGGCCTACCTGGGAGAGGGCAACCTGCCCGAGGGGCGGCGCCACCTCGAAAAGGCGTTGGCGTCGGTGGAGCGCCACGCGCCCGGCGATGCGGCGGCTGCAGGGATCCGCGAGGCGCTGAAGCGCCTCCCCTGACCTAGCCGATCGCGCCGCCGGGGCCGCCCGTCTCGGGGTCCGGCGTGACCCACGCGATCACCGCTCGGACGATCCTTCGCAGATAGCTCATCATCGCGCGTCCTTCGTGACTGCGTCATAGACCCGGCGCACCGTCAGCGGCTGGTTGAGACGGCCGCCCTCCATGCGCGAGGTGACGTCGAGCTGGTGCTTCTCGGCGTCGAGCATGTAGGCGGTGGTGAGCTTGGCGCCGTTGCGGAGCTTGGTCTCTGCGATCAGCTCGTCGCCGCTCCAGCGCGCCTTGATCTCGCTGGCGCCGCCCTCGGCCTTGGTCGCCTCGGCGTCGGGGCGCAGCCGCAGGGCCGGGTTCACGCCGTCGTCGATGACGATTTCGGCGTTGTCCCGGGTGATGGTCAGCCTGTCGGCGGGCTCGAAGAACGACCGCATCTCGCCCCCACCGCCCTCGCGGGACATCCCGCCGCCTTCACCACCACCACCACGGCCCCCGCCGCGGCCCCAGCCCCCGCCACCGCCTCGGCCTCCCCCACCGCGCCCCCAACCGCCGCCGCCGCCACGGCCGCCCATGCCGCCACCACGGCCTCCTCCGCCCTGCCGGTTCCCCATCGCCTCGCGCATCTTGGCGCGGGCGTCCTCGCTCAACTCCGGGTTGAGCTGCCATTGCCCCGCCAGGCTCGCCTTCACCGCCGTCTCTTCCGGGCCCGCGGCGGCGGCACGGCGCGCCGCCAGGCTGGCCCCGCACACCCCGACCGCGACCACGGCCAACCCGGCCACCACCGACTTCTTCAGCATGAGCCGTCCCCCTCGTCCTTCTGCGGCGGTTTGCGCTCGCGGCCGAACCCGAACCCGTGCTCGGGCGGGCCCTCTTCGACCTTGTAATCGGCGGGCACCTCGAACTGGGACCTGTCCGGCTCGCCGCGGGTGATCCCGGTCAGGCGGTACGTGGTCTCGCCGAAGCGGGGATCCCGATGGCGGCTCATGACCACCACCTGCAGCTCCGGTGAGTACCACCGCTCGGAGACGATCTGGATGGCCTTCTCGTTGCCGAAGGTGTCGGCGGGGATCGTGGTGGTGTAGCGCGTCCCTTCCGCGTCGACGCCTTCGATCACCTGCTTGCCGAGCGACTCGGTCTCCGGAGCCGGAGGCGGAGCCCCGCCGCCCCGCCGGTCCCACGGCGGCCGTGGCCCGCGCCGTTCGCCCTCCGGGCCACCGCCCTCCCCGCCGGGCCGCCGCATCGGCATCTTGCGCGCGGTGTGGCGATCGGGATCGAGGATGTAGCTCACGTCGGCCACCGGGTCGTGGATCGAGATGATCCTATGCGCGTCCGACGAGGCCATCGACCCGATGGCCGCCATGGTGTGCTCGCGCCGGGTGCGTCCCTCGCCGTCGCGGGCCACCGTGGCGGTGGTGCGGCGCACGATGCGGTTGCCGTCGCCGAGCGTCTGCACGAACTCGGTGACGACCTGCGCCTGGTAGGGCGCGCCCTTCACGCGCTTGCCCTCGAAGGCCTCCCGCACGCCGAGGAAATCGATGCCGCCGCCGCGCGGCGGCATGCCCGGGCCGCCGACCCGCGGATAGGGCTCCTGCTTGCGCCTCTTGGCGTCAGCGTCGGCGGTACGCTTGGCGGCGGCATGCGCCGGGGCCGCGGCCGCCAGCGCGAGGACCGCGATCGCGGCCCAGGCCTGGTATCGACGACCGATCATGAGTGCCCTCCGTTATCTTCCCGAGACCTCTCGTCTGCGCCCGGATGGACGATGCGCAGGGCGCGCGCGACCCCGTCGGCGCTCACGAGGACGTCGGCGTCGACGGTCTCTCCCAGGGACTCGCCGGCCACCGTCCAGCCGAGAGACGGCAGCGTGGAGGCCGGCATCTGCACGTGGACGACCTGCATCCCATCCAACTCGCTGAGCGGGGGCCCCCACGTCAGCGGAATGAAGCCGTTCTCGTCGGACGCGGTGGCGCTCGCCAATGCGGCCGGCGGCGAGGTCGCCACGGGGGGCGCCTCGACCAACTGCGGCACGCGCGGGCTGCGACCGCCCGTCCACACCACGAAGACGAACGCGGCCGCCGCGGCCGTGGCCCACATCCACACCCACCGCCGCGGCGGCATCGCCGAGGCGAGCGCTTCGGCGCGCACCTGCTGGCGCCTGCGGAACGTCGCGCGCAGGTGCTCCTCGACCCGGGGCGGCGCCTCCGCGCCCGACGTGCGCTCCGCCAGCTCGCGGAGGGAAACCGAGACCGCGCGATCCACGGCAAAACGATCGGCGCAGCGCTCGCAGCGGAGGGCATGCGCGAGCGCGGCGGCACGATGCTCGGCGTCGACCTCCTGTCCGCGCGCGAGGTCGACCAGGGCGGCTTCGAAGGAGGCGCAGGTCACGAGGTGCCTCCTGCCGCCGGATGCAGCGCCGGACGGGCCGGGTCCACCGACTGCAGCTTGGCGCCCAGCAGCTCGCGGCCGCGGTGCAGGCGCGAGCGCACGGTGCCGACCGGGCAGCCGAGGACCTCGGCCACCTCGGCATAGCGGAGCCCCTGCAGGTCGCAGAACACGACGGCCTCGCGGTAGTGCGCCGGCAACGCGAGCACCGCCTGCCACACCAGCTCCACCCGCTCGCGGCGGACCGCCTCGGCCATGGGATCGGCGAGCTCTCCCCAGTTCGAGGCGCTCGAGGTGGGCGGGTTGTCCTCGTGTTCGGGCAGTGGCACGAACCCCCGTTCGCGCTCCAACCGGCGCAGCACCTGGTGGCGCGCGATGCCGTACAGGTACGAAGACACCGCGCCGCGGCTGGGATCGTATCGCGAGCCCTCGGCCATGAGGGCCATGAAGACCTCCTGCGTGACGTCCTCGGCCACCGGCCGGGAGCCGCTCATGCGGAGGGCGAACCGGAACATCGGTCCCTGCCAGCGCCGGTACAGCTCCGAGAAGGCATCTTCGTCTCCGGTCCGCAGCCTCCTCAAGAGGTCCCCGTCCTCGGGAACGGTGGGAACGGCGTTCATCCGGTGTATCCCACCGCCTGCCTCAGGGGGAGTTCGGGCGGAGACGGGCAAAAGTTCCCGTGTCTCACGGCGCGTCCATCAGGCTTGGACCGCGCCGGGAGCGCGGGGGTTGGACCAACTAGAAGCCCGACAGCAGGTTGAAGGTGAAGTAGGCGCCCTTGCCCGGACGATCCAGCGGCTTGACGTAGTCGACCTGGAGCACCGCGAAGCCCAGGACGTTGACGCGCGCCGTGCCGCCGAGGCTCCTCACCAGGTCGCGGCTGCCCCCGAACAACGCCGGGCGGCTGGCCGAGTCCCAGGCCACCCCCGCGTCGAAAAAGGCCCCCACCTCGACCGGGATCGGGCCGTAGAGGCGGCGGGAGCCGAACAACCCCAGCAGCGGCGCGCGCACTTCGATGTTGCCCACCAGCAGCCGGCTGCCGAGCAGCCGGTCGTAGCTGGAGCAGCCGCCGGAGTTGCCGCACTCCGATGCCGTGAACGAGCCGGTGTCGTAGCCGCGCACCAGGCTCGGATAGCCGAGGAACAGGGAGCCCAGCCGCTGGTCCTCGCCGCCGGATCCGTAGCGGCCGTAGTGGAGGATGCGGCCGGCGATCGTGATCGGCCGCACCGGCATCAGGTACTGGCGGAAGTCGGCCAGGGCGCCCGTGTAGTTGATCGTGCCGAGCACCGGAGACACGTCCAGACGGAACCGCTGTCCCATCACCGGGCTGGTCGCGCCGAAGACCGAGGTGTCGTGCACCAGGGCGGCCGTGCCCTCGAAGAGATGGATGCCCGGCTGGGTCTGCAGGTCCTGGTTCTGGGAGCTGAGCTGTTGTCCCGTGCGCAGCGAGAAGGTGTCGGTGCGCAGGCGCGAGTCGAAGCCGATGTTGCGAAAGCCGGCCTGCATCTCCACGCGGAGCGACGGATTGAACGGGTAGTAGCCCAGGGCCGACACGCTGCGGTCCATCAGGCGCTCGGTCAACGTCTGCTCCACGTAGACCTGCTGGCTGCCGCTGCCGGTGACGCCGTTCGCGAACCCGCCGGTGAGGTACGGGATCTGCGCCACCTGCACGCCCCAGTTGAAGCGATGGACGCGGTTCACGTAGGAGACGAGACCCCCCACGTCCTTGAAGCCCGAGACGCTGTTGGCCTGGATGATGGTGTCGAGGCTGTGCTCGCCGAGCATGTCGCTGAACGACATCGAGATGCCGCCGCTGAAGAAGCTGCCGTAGCGGTCGACGCCCGCGCCCACGTAGGGCTGCCCGACGTAGTCGAGGCCGAGGTGGGGCTTGTAGGCGCCGTGGGCGAACTTGGTGGTGTCGCCGAGGCCGGTGTCGACGTCGGCCTGGGCGGTGACGACGTCGCCCTGCGGGCGGCCGCCGGGGATGAGGCCGGCGTTCGTCGCTTCCTCGGCCGGCACGCTCCATCCGGCCAGCCGCTCGGCGTCGGTCATCGAGTAGATCTCGTAGCGCTCCTGGTCGTACACGCTGAAGGCCAGCCGGTTCGTCGACGCAGCCACCGAGAGCGCCGGGCTCAACGCGGTGATCCCGCTGACGCCCGTGATGAGGTCCGTGAGCTGGTAGAGCGCGTCGTCGGCCACGTTCAGCCGATAGATGTTGGTGGCGCCGGACGCGTCGGAGAGGAAGTAGAGGCTGCGGCCCGACGGGTCCCACTGCGGGTCGATGTTCTTGGCCCGCGCGAAGCCGGGCAGCGGCCTCACCTCGCCGGAAGACACGTCGACCGTGGCCAGGCGATAGTTGCCGGCGCCCAGCACGTCGAGGCGGGTGGAGAAGCGGTCGGTCACGAACGCGATGGTGCGGCCGTCGGGCGACCAGGCCGGCTGCAGGTCCGCGTAGGCGTCGTTGGTGAGCCGCTTCAGGGAGGCCGACTCGAGGTCGTAGACGAAGAGGTCGGTCACGCCGCCGGTGAGCGCGGAGAAGACGACCTGCCGGCCGTCCGGCGAGAAGCTCGGCGTGTAGATCTCGCCCAGGCTCGGGAAGGGCACCTCGCGCAGGCGCGTGCCTTTCTTCGCGTCGAGGATGAGCAGCAGCGGGCGACCTTTGGTCACCGCGCCCAGCGCCAGGCGCTGGCCCGCGCGGTCCCAGGTCCCCGACGAGTTGATGAACTGCAGGCTCTCCAGGTGCGGGTCCACCAGCGTGCGCGACAGCCGCCGCGTCACCTGGCCGTTCTTCGCGTCGGCCACGAACAGCTCCACCGAGAAGAGGTCACGCTCGGAAAGGAAGGCGAGGCGGCTGCCGTCCGGGCTCAGCGCCGGCCCCACGTTCAGCCGGCCGCCCTGCTGCTTCTCGGTGACCAGCGCCGTCGCGTACGCCGAGGGATCCTTGTGGCCGGAGATCTGCGGCCCCGCCGCCTCGCGCAGCGCAGCGTGCCATTCCTTCGACAGCCGCTTCTCGTCGAGGCCGAGCGTCTCCTGGATGACGGTCTCGACGTCGTTCGTGCGCGGCCCGACCCGCTTCAGCATCCTGCCGACCACGGGGTCGCCGAAGCGGCCGGCGAGGTAGGCCCACAGCGCCTGGCCGTAGCGGTACGGGAAGTACCGCTCGCTGTTCAGCTGGTGGATGGTGGGCAGCTTCTCGCGCCGCGCCGCGTCGCGCATCCACATGGCGGTGTGCGGGTCGATGGGACCGAGCGAGAGGTACTCGGCCATGCCCTCGATGAACCACAGCGGCAT